>Ga0190359_1002629_pt1 | contig 10633 bp, 8 predicted proteins | sample 48721823_MG_FD_161269 | JGI IMG/M metagenome (GOLD analysis project Ga0190359, IMG submission 161269) | Hydrothermal vent microbial mat bacterial communities from Southern Trench, Guaymas Basin, Mexico - 4872-18-2-3_MG | ecosystem: Environmental > Aquatic > Marine > Hydrothermal vents > Microbial...
CATTTATGTCGCACACCCGTCATCGCGTCATCGCGGTGCGCTGTCTCCACCTCTCCGGCCGCCTGGAGGAATTCTGGGAGCAAAAAGCCGCCAACGTCTAAAACCCCCCCTTTTTATGTCGCAGGCCCGATTTTGGAGAAAGATTGACATAGCGAGCAGGCTATACTATTTTTAATAATCAAGATGAAAGGCATGTCCAGGTACCTGATGCTTATCCTGGCTCTTGTTCTTGTGCTGGGATCATCTCTGGCCGCTCACGCGGATGAGGACTTTGTGCTTGTTTTAAGGTCGGGCGAGGATAAAATCAGCGATCGTGTTGCGGCTGGCTTCAGGGAAAAATTTGAAGGGCAGGTATTGGAGCTTTCGCTGGATAAGGCCTCTAAGGAGGATGTTCAAGAAATAAAGGACCGAGGTCCCCGGATGCTGGTGGCAGTGGGTAATGGAGCGATCAAACTATCTTTAACATTTAGTGCGGACATCCCGGTTATATTTTGCGGAGTTGATGAAATCACGCTGTTGAATATCTCCCGGAGAAACACTGTAGCCATAATCAATGAGAGCTCGCTTGTGGATCAGTTCAGGTCATTCAAGGAGTTTATGCCGGGTTTGAAGACCCTGGGTGTAATATATTCTCCGGGCCGCTCTCAAGGCTATATAAAAGAGGCGGAGTCTGCGGCCAGAGAACACGGGATTACGCTTTTGGCAAGGCCGGTTGAGAGCATAAAAGATTTTCCCTCCACAGTGCGCGAGGTGATACCGCAGGTAAATGCTGTTTGGGCTGTAAGCGACCCTGAATTCTCGAGCAGGGAAGCTTTTAATTATTTTCTGCTGATCGCTTTTGAGAACAGTGTCCCGGTGGTTGCAAGCTCGCCGAGGCTGGTCAAATCAGGAGCCGTTTTTGCTTATGCTCCGGATTACAGGCTTGTGGGAGAGAAGGCCGCAGAGATTGCCCAGGAGATACTAAGCGGCCAGGCACCGTGTTCCAAAAAAGTCAGCGTTATCTCCGGCCAGGCGGTTATTAATCAGAAAACGACGTCCTTGTTTAATATCCCTGTAGACGAGGAGATGAAAGAGAATGCTTTGCTGTATTGATTTTTGGCATCTCGCAAAGATTGAAATGTCAGGCAGGTTATGAATTTGAATCAAGTCAATAATCTCTTAAGGGGTCTTGTTTTCGGTCTTGTCCTGCTGGTTATGGCGGCAATTATCGCGGGCTGTTCCAGCCAGTTCAAGAAGATTCTATCACCGGGCGAGACGATAAAAGAGGACATCCCATTAATAGGTTACCAGACCTGGGTGGATTTTGAGGTAAAAGCGGAGGTGGTTTACAGGCACCTGCAAGACACCGACAATGTTGCCAGGGCATTTAATTGGATAAAATTTAAAGAGAAGGGTGAAGATACAGGTCGGCTGGATACTCCTGGTGACGGGATCCACTTTTCTTCCAGGATAGCTGGCATTCCATTCAAGGGCCGCATGGTGCTTACCAGTTCGGAATTCGCTCAGCGGATAGAGATATTCCAGGTAATGAGTGTCTGGAGCAGACAGCAGTGGTGGAGGGAAAACCTTGATGATGGCAGGGTTAGAATGCATCTGCGTATGTACACCGAATTGCCTGATATACCTTTTATGTCCGGTATTTTATCTCCCGAGATGATTGCAAGACAGGCAGGGAAGCGAATAGATTACTCCTTTGACAGGGTAAAAGCCGATCTTGAAGGACTCCCCCTGCCAGAGGAGTTCCCCGAGACCTGTCGGGGGAAAGTAGTTTCATCAACCGCCAGAATCTACAGGACTGCGATAGAGATTGAAATGCCGCGGGCAGAAGTTTATGAATATATAACAAGGCTGAAAAATTTCAATCGCGCTTCTGAGATGCTGAACTTTGATTCCTTCACCGGTGCAGAGGTAGTCAGCAAGGTCGGCCAGCAATGCAGGGTAACCTCCATGCCGGATGCTCCGTTCGAGCTTTCAGGCAGAAGCCTTATTGTTGAGAGCAAGGAAAACCGGTTGATTCATCACTTGATCTACTTTGAAGAGTCCTTCGCAGGCTTCATTGTGAAACTGCGCAGAAAAGGAATTAACAACACCCTGCTTGAATACTCTTTCTACTACCAGATACCTGATTATTCATCGGAACAACTTGTAACCACGCTTCATGCCGTAAGCCAGCTTGATGGCGCGCTCAGGCTGGCGCTTCAGAACATCAGGGCTGAACTGGAATCCAATCCCTGAAAATCATCATCCACGCCGGCCTGACTCATTCCAGCGGCATTATGACCCTTTCGGCATGATTGACTTTTACATGCGCCGTGGGATATAAAAAGTGCAAGCAAGACAGGGGGTGATCATGGGTATTCAAGTCACTTCAAAAGGTCTTTTACTGGACGGGAACCTGACTCCTTTGATAAGCGGCACGCTTCACTACTGGCGCCTGGATGTTGAGAATTGGGGCCCGCTTCTGGACCTGGTCAAGGGGATGGGCTTTGATGTGGTGGAGACATATATTCCCTGGAGCGTACATGAGCTTGATAAGGGGAACTTCGATTTCGGAGACCATCGCAAGAACAGGGACCTTGACAGGTTTTTGAAGCTCGTGAAGGAGCGCGGGTTGTGGGTCAGCGTGCGTCCCGGTCCGCACATCAATGCTGAGATTACCTATTTCGGTTATCCGAGGCGGGTGTTGGCTGATCCGGCGTGCCAGTCCCGGTCAGTGGACGGGGACCCTGTATGGCTTCCAGTTCCGCCAAAGATGTTTCCCGCCCCGAGCTATGCGGCCGAGGCTTTTTACAAGGAGGTCGCTGGCTGGTATGACGCGGTTTGTCCGATAATCAGGGAGAATTTGTATCCAAAAGGGCCGGTCATCACGATCCAGACGGACAATGAGTTCTCAAACATGTTCCGGACATCGGCCTATGACCATGATTATCATCCCGATGCAATCAAGTTGTATCACGAGTTTCTCGAAGAGAAATATAAGAGCATTGATGCGCTTAACAAGGCTTACCGATCAAGGTATTCAAAGTTTGATGAAGTCCTGCCTGCACGCGAGTTCGCGGCCAGGGACAGGGACGACCTGCCATACTATCTCGACTGGGTGGAATACAGGGAATATTACATGTTCAATGCGCTCCGGCGCTTGAAGAGGATGTTTGAGGAACGCGGTATAGTCGGCATTCCCGTCACACATAACTATCCGTGCGGATATGACATGCCGCCGAACAATTACACCCTGATAGAAAGCGAGCTTGACTTTCATGGCCCGGACATGTATCCACAGCGCAGGCAATACCTTGAGTTGAAGTCTCTGGTACAGTTCGCGGCTGGGCTTTCGCGATATCCTTGCATTCCAGAGTTTTCCTCTGGAGGGTTCCTGTGGAGCCTGCCGCTCGGTCTTGAGGATCAGAGATTCACAACACCTGCCACTTTCATGCACGGGATCAAGGGCATCAACTTCTACATGATAGTGGACAGGGAGAGATGGTATGGAGCGCCGGTATCCAGGGATGGCCGTAGGAGGCCCGGTTACTACGAGTTTTACTCACAGTTCAACAGGATTCTGAAAAGTTACCGGATACCCGAGCTGGAGAAGCAGACCGAGGTTCTGCTACTTTCCAACCGCGACTACGAGCGACTCCAGATAGCATCCACCATACTCGATCCCCTGCCGCCGATCATGCCTGATATGTTGCCCCCGGAGGCACACTGCTCAGAGGAGTGCCTCGGCTTTGCCCAGCCCATCCAGATGGACGCCTGGATCATGGATCAGGCATTCTTTTTCGGCCTGAATGCCGCAAAGATCACTTTTAACCGCGGCAATACCTCCCAGCCCCTTTCGGCTTTAAAGAAATACAAGGTGATCCTGGTAAGCACATTCGAGTTTCTGGCCCGCGAGGTCCAGGAAAAGCTCAAGGCCTATGCGGAGTCCGGAGGGTTCCTGGTACTTGGGCCGCACCTGCCTGATTTTGACGAGAATATGCAGGCATGCACTATTCTAAAAGACGCCTGTAAAGAGCCTCGCTTAATCGCAGGGAAGATGCCGGTTGTGGGTCATCATTGCGGAAGCGGCACAGTGGTCTGGATTCAGACCGTGCTTCCGCAGGCAGACAAGAAGACAAGGCCGGGCCAGACTACAATTCTCCTTCGCTCGCTTGCAGACCAGGCCGGCGTATCATTCACCTATACCTGCGAGGACCCGGCAATTGATACTGTGCTTCATCAGGACTCACAAACGCGAATTCTGTTTATCGCGAATACAATGGATGATGATCGTAGCGCGGAGATCAAACTCGGGGCCAGGGAGACCCTGCTGGATGTTCAGAGCGGGGAGGAATTCAGCGGAGATGGCACGGCCAGTGTCCCGGTTCCGGGATTCACTGTCCGGATAATGGAGGTTAGAACATGATCTCGGAAGATATTCAAATCATTGACCTGGATGCCACGCACTGGAATAATCTTCTAAAGCTCTTCGGGGGAGAGTTCTATGAGCACAGGCCGCAGAAAAAGGGGGCGGGGAGAGCGTCCCTTCGCATCATCCACCAGGAAGGCAAGGCATTGAAGGCCATCCACAGCCAGAAGGGACTGCTAAGGGATTTTGATTTTCCAGGACCGGATAGCCTGGAAGAGCTTGCCCGGCGCGAGGATGTGAAACGCATCCTTCTCGTGGAGCGCTCTGCTCCAAGGCGGCTCATGCACCAGGTCCAGTCCAGGCTCAGCCTCGATGACAACATGGTGGTCCAGGGTCTTACAATATACGAGTGCGTGAGGGACCAGTTTGAGAATAAAGGCTTCATGGTCTGGCCCGAAAGGCCGCTCCGGGATGTCAAGTATTCAGCGATCCAGGCCATCCTCAAGATGGCCATACCTGCTGAAGAATTAGTCATGCTCGTTATTTTTGACACCGAGGGAAACACCGAGGATCTGAGCGGGTTCCCCATTCTCACAAGCCTTGTGCTCCGCTTTGATTCAAAGCACGAGATTGACCTCTTTACTACCACTGACGGGCTGGTCCCGAACGGGCTCACGCTGGGCAAGGACTGGCGCAAGGATTACAAGAAAATCCTGGAATCAGCCAGAAAGACCTGGGGCAAGGTGTTTCTCGGTATATTCACAGACCTGGCCGGCATGGCCGAACTAGACAAGACCCCCATGCCCGGGCAGGCCAAGGCACTGCTTGAAATGGAAAAGGGGGAAAAGCTCATCATTGATCCCTTCCCCATGCGCCTCAAGATGATGCTGAAAATGGGCGGATTGGCGGGAAAAAAATAATTCCCGCGAAAGAAAATGAGAAGCCTGCTCCAGACCCTAGAGGGATACTGGAGAGTGGTTACGCCTGAAGGCGAGCGCAAACCAGGATTCTTTGTGCTAAAGGAAATAGCGGCTGATATTTTGGAGAGTGAATGATGGGAAAGTGGAATACCATGTCAGGTAGAACCACCTGGATTTCTTTGTTGCTCTGTCTGTTCCTGCTTTTTTCCGGAGTGAAAGGCTTTTGCGGCGTATCAGGTGAGGATACCGATGATTGGGTTTCAATACCCGGTGGAGCAGATTTTCGCGGCAGTCCCACATACATCACGGAGTTCGGGGGGTATTACAGGGATAATGGAGGCCCTCTTTCCGAGCTGGGAAGCCACTGCGGGATCAAGGCGGATGTGCATGATCTGAACCTGGCTACTTTGCGACACTTCGCCGCGGTAACAGGATCACACCTGCTGGATTACTCACGCACCGGGTTTTTCGGGCTTAGCCATCTTGAAATTCTCGATGCTTCTGGATCGAAGATCCCTTTTGATGAACGGAGGATCAATTTCAATTATTCAGGATGGCAGGAACAGGCGAGTGCGGAAAACATTGAAGCAAGCGCCTGGATAGCTTTTCTTGATACCGAGGTATATGTGCTCGAGTTTTCCGTGATTAACAAATGGCAAGAGGGAATCTCGTTTTCTCCGGTTCTGGTATTCAATGATGTTGCTGATAGAAGCAAGACCTGGTTTGACAGTGCAGATGGCATGGTGAAGGAGAGATTCAAGGTTCGGATAGGGCTTTTTCCTGAAAACAACTATTTCACCGTTGCGCCTGCTTTCAATGTTGAAAATTTCGAGAAAGCTCGGGAAGGGAAGGGGTATCGTGTGAATGGCGAGAAAGTTCGCCTTGATCCGGAAGAAAAATTTGAGAGCTTCGTGGTTTTCTCATATTCGCCGGAGAATGAGAATTCTGCGATCAGCGCGGCTATTTCCGCGCGCGATGAAATTCAGCATTCGGGCATAAAGGTTTTCAGGCAGGCCGGGGAAAGGTGGAGCAGGCTTACCGAGTCTCTCCCGATCCCGCACACAGATGATCCGGGGTATGAGGACCTTTACCTGATGTCCGTGGCCGCGCTTGAGATGGCATTGTATAAGCCGCGCGACAAGATGAAGCATTGGGGCTGTGTGCCGAGCAAGGGTCATTACAACTGGTTCTGGCTCTGGGATTCCGGGTTCCAGTCGCTTGGATATGCGGAGAAGGACCCCGTCATTGCCGAGGATGTTGTGTTGACTATCTTTGAGAGCCAGCGTGATGACGGGTACATAGCCCACATGACCAACGACAGGTTGAAGCGGGTCAGCCCGCATTCCCAGTCCCCGGTCTTCGGCTATACAGTGCAGAAAATCCTGCCGCTTGATGCGGATGAGGATAGGCGGCTTGAATTCGAGCGTAGGATGTATGAGCAGGGCGAGGCATATCTCGGGTGGTGGCAGAGGGTGCGCGACCGGGACAGTGACGGCCTGTTTGAATTCTTGAGCCAGGACGAAGGAGGCTGGGATAATTCTCCCAGGGCAATGTATGTGCCGCCTATAACTTTCATAAGCTATTTCGGCATGCTGGGTGAGCTTATCGCATCGCGCACAAAGCCCCTGGACGCGGTGGACCTCAATGCATGGATGTATCTATATTATCAGGCCATGTCAGAATGGGCGGAGGATCTCGGGAATCCTTTAGCAAGCCGGGAATGGAAGCAAAAGGCAGAGGAACTTTCGGCCAGGATGGATGAAATTCTCTGGAGCGAGGCCTGCGGTTGCTGGCTTGATGCTTATCGTCGTCCCTGGCAGAAGGATCATCATCAATTCAAGGTTCTCACGCCTCATATCTGGTTTCCTGCCTGGGCAGGTTCCACGCGCGATGAGGGGAAGGCCCGTCGTGTGATAGAGCATCACCTTCTAAACCCGGAGGAATTTTTCGGGGAACATCCGATTCCAACCGTGGCCTACAATGATCCGCTTTATGATCCCTCGATCCCCGGCTGGACAGGGGACATCTGGCTACCATTCAGCTATTTTGCCTTAGAGACACTCTACCGGTATGGATATGAGGATGAAGCCGCTGACCTGAAAAAGCGGACACTGGAGATGATGGCGAACCAGGGCGGAATGCACGGAATATACGAGAACTATGATCCGCGCACCGGGTCATACAAGGACGAGGAATCCACCGGCGGTTACTGCACCTTTCAGTTCGGATGGAGCGCGGCATTTACCATTGGAATGATCCTGGATCGTTGGCAGGAAAAGCGGTTTATTTTTGATGATACCACCGAGTTCTCAGGGTTCGTGCGCGAGGCTACATCCTTCTCAACCCGCAAAACTTTTCTCGAATTCCAGGCGAGCCGGGACCTGCCTCACATCCGGGTCTCCAGCGTGGACGGAATGCCGCTTCTTGAGTGCAAGCGTGTCCGCATCAAGCTCACCGACCCTTATGACTATCTTGAAGAGGATCAGTTTGTGATCAAGCTCAAGGGCCGCGAGTTCGTGCTCAACCTCATGGAGGAAAGCATCCTGGTTATATGCCCAGAATAGTTTTCGCTATCTGAATGAGGTTGAGTGCTGAGCCTTTTTTCAGGTTGTCCGCGGAGATCCAGAGGTTGAAGCCATTTTCCAGCGTGTGGTCCTTGCGGGTTCTTCCCACCAGAACCTCATCGTGGGCCATAGCCTCCAGTGTGTCGGGAAATTTATCCTCTTTCGGCTGATCCATTACCTTTACCCCAGGCGAACCATCCAGGAGGCTACGAATGGAATTCAGGCTGGCCGGCTTTTTGGTCTCTACATTTACCGCCGCGGTTATGCCGCAGAAGATCGGGATCATGGCCGCGGTTACTGTAACCGGCAGGTTTTTCTGTCCCAGTATCTTGGGCAACTCATTTTCTATATCAGCCTCCTCCTCCGTTGCCTCGCCCTGGAAAGGCCCGACCCTCGGATAAATGTTGAAAGCAGACTGGCGCACAAAGTGTTCCATGGCAAGCTCTTGCTGGTTGAAGATTGCAATGGTCTGTTGCTGGTGTTCCTCGAAGCCGGACCGGCCTTGGGATGTGGAGCCGTGCGTGGTTGCCGCAACCACCCTCCGGATACCGTATTTTTTCAAAATAGGATTCAGCACAAGCGCCAGCGCAGTTGCCGCAGGAGAGGGGCTTGCTATGATGCCTTTCTTCAGCCGCACGCTCTTGAGCTCATCCGGGTTGATCTCCGGGACCACGAGCGGCACCTGGGGATGGAGGCGAAAGGCGCGACTGGAGTCAATGACAAGACCGCCATCCGAGGCCGCGTCCTCTGCCATGTCGCGGCTTACCATCGGATGCGCGGTGAAGAAGATGAAGTCCATGCCCTGAAAGAAATCAGCGCACAGGGGCTCCACAAGTATATCTTCTCCCATGAACTCTATCTTGTTTCCGGCTGTGTTCATTGATGAGTAGAGCTTGAGTTCATTCACGGGAAAGCGTTGCGAGGCCAGTGCCTCCAGGAGTTCGCTTCCTACAAGACCCGTGGCGCCCACGACCGCCACATTGTAAAATTCTCGCTCCATCCAGCCTACTTTTTCTTATCCTCCTTGAAGACCTCTTTCTCGAGCCTGCGCACGCGGGTGAATAATTCCGGAAGATGTTTGATCCTGCTCATGGTGCGCTTAGCCTGGCTGAAGGGCTGTGCCAGGACAGTGCCGGCAACGGTCTCGCCGTCCTTGACATCATCCATAACGGTGCTTCGTCCCACGATGCGGACCCGGGAGCCTATCCGTGCATGGTCCTTGATCACCACACTGCCTGAGATAAGCGTGCCCTCGCCGATCCGGGCGCTACCCCCGATTGCTGTTCCCGCCAGGATGATGCAGTTAGGACCGATCAGCACGCTGTGCGCGACATGGATGAGGTTGTCGAACTTGGTGCCGCGGCCGATTACAGTGGCATCCAGCGAGGCCCTGTCAATCGCACAGTTTGCCCCGATCTCAACATCATCCTCTATCAGGACTGTACCGATTTGCGGAATCTTGTCATGGCCAGCTTCTCCGAGAAGGTATCCGAACCCGTCGGAACCTATCACGGTGCCGGAATGTATCACCACTCGATCTCCGACCCGAACCCGGTCAAGCAATGTCACACGAGGGTAAAGAAGGCACTCCTCGCCTATCTCGACCATCTTGCCTACATGACACCCCGCACCGATCACGGTCTTTCTGCCTATCTTGGCTCCGGGCGCGATCACGGCCAGAGGCCCGATGCTTGCATCCTCGCCTATTATTGCGTCTTCGGCTACACAAGCGCTTTTATCTACACCCGGTCTGGGCCGCTCTTCCCTTTCAAAAAGCTCGATCACCTTGATGAAAGCCCGGTATGCGTCCGGGACCAGAATCGCGGGCTTGCCCGCGGCAAGGCCCTTTTCAGACACGATCAGCCCCGAGGCCCCGGATTGCTTCGCGGCATTGAGATACTCGTGTCCGGTGACAAAGGAAAGATGCCCTTCCCCGGCGCTTAGAAGAGATGCCACGCCCTTGATCTCAACCTCTTCGTCACCCAAAACCTCGGTACCTAGCATCTGCGCTATCTCTTTTAATTTCATCCCTTTATTCTCCTTAGATTACCATCTAAAAACATGGTAGACTATTTTATCATCAAGGGCAAGCACTGACTCCATTTCCCTGGACTGACTGGAGTCGGGCGCATGGCAGGATTTGATTTCAGGTTTTATTTAAGGAGGTTAGTCAGGATGCCTACGATTACTATTGACGGGCCGAAGCTTGGAGTGGAGAGAAAGAGAAAGCTGGTAAAAACGGTCTATGATGCGGCGTATGAAGTATACGGTATAGAGCATATAGTGGTGCTCATACGGGAGAATCCCCCTGAGAATGTGGGTGTAGGCGGAGTATTGATAGCTGACAGGCGGAAGAAATAGAGATCTCAGATTTCAGATCTCAGACCTCAAATCTCAAATAAATTACAAATTTTAGAGCCTAAGACTTTTTGTTTTTGTGGCCTGGATATGATTTGCGTAATTCTTCAAAAAATTCTTCTTTTTCTTTTTCCTGTGTGTAGTTCTTTCTTGCTTTTGAGTCAAGTCTTCGCTGGCCCTGGATCCCGGAATCTTTGAGTGATTCCATCCATCCGTAAAGCTGACGCGAGATTCCCTCACATCTCTTTTTGAGATATGAAATCTGAGATTTGAGATTCCCCTCAAGCCTCTCAAGCAAACAGAGCATGGAGCGGACCTCGCCAGCCGAGCCCCTTGCTATGTAAAGGAATGCTAAAAGCTCATTTGTGGTTCCGCGTTCAAAGCCTTCTGCAATATTGTTAGAGACCGAAAGCGCGGCCCTCTCTATTTGATCGCAAAACTCC
>Ga0190359_1002630_pt1 | contig 10632 bp, 15 predicted proteins | sample 48721823_MG_FD_161269 | JGI IMG/M metagenome (GOLD analysis project Ga0190359, IMG submission 161269) | Hydrothermal vent microbial mat bacterial communities from Southern Trench, Guaymas Basin, Mexico - 4872-18-2-3_MG | ecosystem: Environmental > Aquatic > Marine > Hydrothermal vents >...
ATATCTTCCGATAATGTGGCGCTCTGCACCTGGAACTACTAAGCGTGGTTTTCGTGCTGCGTTTAAATGTATATTTTGCCACTGTTCCTCTGTATGTAGTAGATTGTTTTCCGGATGGCAATTAAGCATTGATGCTTTTATCCGCACGTTTACGTCATGTCGCTGGTACGGTTTGGAGCGCCAAGCGTTACCTGAATATGTCGTTATTAAAGGATATTGAAATGGTTGAGAAGGAGGTTGCTTGACAATTGCGAACCCCTCCCCTAGGGGAGGGGTTCGGTTGCCTTGAAACAAACATTTACTTAAGAACAAACTTTATTGGCGCCTTATAACAAACTGAATATGCTGATAACAGAGGACTCTGTAAAAATGTGCGAAAGATTCTTGACACTACCGTGGTTACTATTCGATGGAGGTAACTGCTTCAAATATAAACAATCTTTACCTGAGGCAAAAATGATTTTATAATCTTAAAATCAGATTTATTTGTTGTAAATAATATGGCTCCTACTGCTAATGCACTAAGGCCAATACATAAGTCGTTTATAAATCCCGCATTCTTAGTTTTTGATTTCTGAGTAATTGGCATATCTGAAAGTATTTGACCAATGGTAATAAAATGATTAGTATTTAAAGTAATTACTCTCCCAGCTTTTAAATAAGGCTTCTGAAGTTTTTCAATAATTCTACTTGCTTGTTTGGTTTTTGCCCCGGCCCACAATTCCATAAGTACATAATTTGATAAGTATTTTTGAGTATATACATCTAACATAAGCTCAGGATATTTTCTTTCACGTATCCAATTTATGTATATATTGGTATCAAATAATACTTTCATTTATTTAAATACCTGTTGAATTGAGTCAGTACCACCTATTTCTTTATGTGCATTAATAATTTCGTCCTCCTCAATTACTATTTCCAAAGCTTTATTTACTGCTTCCTTTTCCGTTTTTACGTCTAATATTTTTAAGGCTTTTTTAATATAATTGGTATTAATAAACATTGTTTTTTTTACATATGCACTTTCCATACTTAACTCCTTGTAGCCATATAAAACTTCTTATTATACATATTATACATCATTTTAATCGTTTATGCAAAATATTTAATAAAACTGACAACGCCCCGGACGAGCGATCTTCAGCTCTAATAGGGATGGTTGAAAGCCTTCCTTTTTCCTGTCAGGAATATAGTAATTGTCTTGAAAATTATTGAAAAAATATCTAACTTGATACGATATAAAACTATTAAAAAACCCCAGCCCTTTTATATTATACATTGATTATCTATACACCGGCACAAGCGCAGCCTGTTTATGGCCATTACTCAATTCAATGTCAATACTGTAAATACCGGCAGCAAGAGATTTGGCGGGAATGACAGCCCGTGCGTTCGTAATTGATGACCATACTGAACATATTTCTCTACCTGTTGGAGTAAACAGCGTAATGTGTACTCCGTAATTATTGATATGCGCGGTATTCGGCATGGTTACGGTTATTCGATTTATACAACTCTTGAAACAAGTCTGACTACACACTCAGCGCAGTCTTCCGCCGGCAATGCGGGCATTGCATATTGATTCGCCGGGCGCGGGCAGGAAATTCGGTATTCTCCGCAACACCTTTGTCAACCACAGCCAGTTCTTTGTGTGAGGCGAGCATCAGGGTAGGATTGCAGAATGCAAGCGGTCCCAGCCGTGTGACAAGCCATTTAATCTGATCGACCGGCGCGATTACTTTTCCGCAGGTTTCACAGAGGAGAAGCTCTTTTTCAATACTTTCTTCAAAATCTTCCGGTTTAAAACCTACATAATCCCATTCAGTTGAGAGCTTAATACCTTTTTCAGAAGTGCAGTACTTTTCGCACTGTCCGCACTGGATGCACATGTCAAGGTGATGGGTCAGTTTCCTGACAGGAATATTCGCATCGACAACATCAACACAATCGATACACCGGGAGGGGCACACTTCCGCACAGGCACCGCAACCTATGCATTCATCCTTATTGTAACGCGGCCTGCCACGAAAGGTCTTCATCGGCTCAAACGACTTTTTTGGAAAACCGGTGGTATAGGCACGGGTAAACAGCGAGGTTAATGCCAGCTTTAAAATTCTAAATTGGAATAGGCACGGCAGCTTCATTTTTCAATCCTGTGAACGATTCCCGGTTCCTTGTCTTCTTCGTATTTATCTACAACACTCTTTTCCCACAGTTTTATTCCCGAGGCATGTGCTGCACGGGCAAGCGCATGTGCGGCGGTCGGTGAGGTTATCAAAACAAAAATACCGCACAAAACACCTTTCAGGATATATGAAATATCCGGCAACAACACAATTGTGCCGAGAAGCACCATACAGGTGCCCATGGTCACGCATTTTGTTGCAGCCTGCAGTCGATTGTATATATCGGGAAGACGGACAAGGCCGATGCACCCGATAAGGTTAAACACCATACCAATACAGATAATTACTATTCCGATATAACTACTCATCAAAACTCTTGCCTTCCAAATGTTTTGCCAGGGCTATGGTACCGATAAAACTCAACATTGCCCATGAAATACCTATATTAAGGTAATAGCTTTTTCCCGTTAACGAAGAGAATAATGCTGTAAAACAGACGACAACCGTGCCCAGGATATCTATCGCCATTGCACGGTCTGCAGCGGACGGGCCCCGGCCGATTCTGTAAAGACACATAATGACACATACGAGTAAACAGATAAACAGCACATGATAGACAATTACCGGCATGATGTCATTCCTTTACTCAAATACTTTCATGATAAGACCCTCAAAACGCGAAACGATATGCTTTGTCGCCTCTTCGATATCTGTCGATTTTATATTTATCCAATGGACATACAGATACCCGTCCTTGGTAGCTTCTACCGTTAGTGTTCCCGGCGTTAACGTAATTGAATTCGCGAGCACGGAAATGCCGGACGCCGAGGTAAGCTTTGTCTTTACCTTTACCACACCGGGTCTGATAGGCATGTCCGGATGCAATACCCGGTATGCAACATCAAAGTTGGCCTTCAGGATATCCCAGGCAAGTATAAGAAGATACAGAATAAACCAGAAAAGGCGCAGTGGATTTATAAAACGTGAAAACGGCTCGGTAACAACCTCTTTCATAACCACAGCCACAACCAGAGCCACCACCAACCCAACCAGGAGGTCCTGGACATACACCCTGCTGAATGCCAGGTCAAAAGGCCAGGTAAGAAAAATCCACAGCACGTAGGTAACAATAAACAGAACAACTCTTTTCATGGTATCATTCATTGCATCTCTCGTTTCCTAGAGTACAAAGACTCCCTTCAACAGACTTTCAGCAGCCGGGCCGATAATAATCGGCGAATCAAAGCCGGTAATAACAAAAAATCCCATACCGACACAGAGCACTGCTAATAAAATCATGGCCAGAGCCATCATTGGCGGAGTCTTTTTTATCTGTTCTACCGAAATCTTTAACGAATCGAAAAAACCGTACCGCTGCACCTTTAAAAATGAGGCCAGCGTCAAAATACTTACCAGTACAGCCCATGCGCCAAGCCAGTAATGGCCCGACATGACACATGCTATAATAATAATTAACTTACTCCAGAACCCGTTAAAGGGCGGTATACCTGCAATAGACATTGAGGCAATCAGTGATGTTGAGCCGGCAACCGGCATTGTTTTATACAGGCCCCCGAGCCGCTTGAGATTTCTGGTACCGGTAGAATACTCCACGGCGCCGGCATTTAGAAAGAGTAACGACTTGAAAACTGAGTGATTTACCAGGTGATACAGCGCTCCGACTATACCCAGCGGGGTTCCCAGTCCCAGACCGATAATAATATACCCGACCTGGCTGATACTGTGATACGCAAACAGGCGTTTCATATCCCACTGCCCTATTGCCAGAAGCACACCGACAATCATGGAAAGCGTTCCCAGTATCTGCAGTACTAACGATACCCGCGGGGTGATGCCGAAAACGTTGAAAAGCAGCCGCGCAATAACATACACACCAATTGCTTTTATCAGTACGCCCGAGAGCATTGCCGATATGGGCGCAGGCGCTGACGGGTGCGCATCGGGAAGCCATGAATGGAACGGTACCATTGCCGCTTTCAGACCAAACCCGGAGATGAAAAGCCCCAGAGCGAACACCAGAGGATTTGACAACGGTTTATTACCGATTTTCATTGCCAGGTGTGCCATGTTGAGTGTACCGGCAACGCCGTAAATAATAGCAATACCGAACAGGACGAATGTTGCGGCCACACCGCCAAGAACAATGTATTTAAAGGCCGCCTCCAGATCCTCATGGCCGCAGCCGAATGCTACCAGAGCAAAAGAGGCAATAGATGCAATTTCCATGAATACATACAGATTGAAAATATCCGCGGCGAGTACCGCGCCGTTCATCCCGGCAACCATGAACAGAAACAGGCTGTAATACCGGTGCCTCGAGGTATAGGACTGCATGTAACGTGTCGAGAAAAGAGTCGCGGCGAATCCGACAATACTGATTGACAGCAGCATAAGCACCGACAAACCGTCAAGGCGCAAATCGATACCAATAGGCGTATCCCAGCCGCCCATATGATACATCCCGCTTTTCCCTATAGAAACCAGCGACATGACCGAGAGACCGATCATGGTTACATTGCCCAGAAAAGCTGCAACACCTTTAATCCGCCGGGATATCATGGGGATGATAAATGCAATGCCCAGTGGAATAGCTACAAATAATGGAATCAGATTATTCATAACAGACCGTTATCCTCTTAACCTTCGTATTTCCGTGATATCAAACGTTCCATATCGCTCATACAATCTGATGCACATACCAACCATCAGGGCAAGCATACCGAGACTGATGACAATTGACGTCAGCACCAGTGCCTGCGGCAGCGGATCAACCGAGTGTGCCAGAAAATGGGTGAAACTTTCGCTCTCTTCAATTCCCGGGTGCACACCGTTATTTCTATAACCGATAAGAATCAGGAAAAGGTTTACTCCATATTCCATAATGGCAAGACTGATAACAATCTTGACAATATTCTTCTTTGTCACCACGCCGTATAGACCGATCAGTATCAGGACGAGACAGAGTGAATATATCATTCGATCTCCTCCCCCCGATTTATCATTTCCCGTTCTTCATCATCTTTTACTATCACATGCAACGAGCTCATAATAGAGAATACCAGATAGAGCGATGCTGCGACAATAACGGCAACACCGATATTGCAGATAGGAATAGTACCGGCACTGAACAATGTGAAACGGGCGGCTGCTTTGGTCGGCAGAAAATTTTTCAGAAAAATCCCACTGATGCCTATTCCGGCAAAGGCAGTCAGCAAGAAAATGAGACCGCCGATACAGCTCATTTCACGTGCAGCGGTTTCACCGAAAGTTTTCATTGAGTCACGTTTTCCTTCAGCCAGGAAAATGAGAATGAAGGCACAGGCAATAATAACCCCTCCTGCAAAGCCGTCACCCGGAGTGACATGGCCGTACGCGGTGATGTACACACCAAAGAGTAAGATAAACCCCTTAAGCAGGCGGATTACCGTTTTTACAACAAGGCTCATTCCTTCTTCCATAACAATTCCCCTGCCTATTCATTATCCTCTTCCGTTGCCTGCTTACGCGCTTTCCGTCTCAGCACGGCAAGCGTTCCCAGTATCGCGCAGAACAGCACGGTAATCTCACCCAGTGTGTCATACGCGCGAAAGTCAAGCAAAATAGTTGTCACGATATTTGCCGAACCGGTCTTTTCCAACCCGTCGGCAATGTATGTTTTTGCCGGAGCATCAATAACCCGGTCCAGCACCGATGACCCGAATGCCGGAAAATCCTCAAAAATTTTCAACCCCAACACGGTTATCAGTATAATTAACGTTGCCGTTGTTATCAGACCGAAAAATTCCCGTCCGCCGGATATGGCCGTCAGATCGCGGCTGATCGTCGCCCGGATTAATATCACCAGACAGAGAATCTCAACCACCATTTGTGTTATCGCAAGATCGGGCGCCCGTAAAAAAAGGAACATTATTGCAAGCAGAAACCCGACCGCCCCCACACTGATAATGGAGGACAACAGGTTCTTCGTTTCAATGGCAATCAGCGCACCGATAATCATCATAATCAGAATAATGTGCAAAATGGCATGTTCCATCAGTGCTACCCTATCCCTCCCATCAAAAGCGCCACGACCGCAATAAAGCCGACAATAAAATACGAAAGATATAACGGCAGCAACCCGTTGTGGGCTTTACGCAGCGCTTTAACAAAATAAAAGACAACTCCGGCGCCAACCTCATATAAATCAAAAACCTTCTTTTTCGCCAGCCAGTAGATAAAACGCAACAGCGGTATATCCTGTACCGTCTTATAAAAATCGACTCCGGTGACTTCAACATTACGGTCGCTTCCGGGATTGGTCCCGCTGATATATACTTTGTCCATCAGTTCCCCGCCCACATAAGTTTCACACTCACGAACCTTCTTTGCAACGGTGATGAAATAAATCAGTGCTCCCACCAGTAAACCGACAATCAGCATTGCCGTTGCAGGACCGCTCCACCACACACCGGTAAAAGCCGCCGGCAATTTGACTGCCGGCAGTATTAAATGCGTCAGCGGCAGACGGTAGGCAAACACACCGAAAAGTATACAAACCAGTGCCAGTACGACCATGGGTACCCACATGACCAAGCCGACTTCACGGATATCCTTTTTCTGATTTTGGGGTGACGGTTTTTTCAGGAACGCCGCATGTAAAACTTTCACAAAACTGGCAAGGGTCAGCGCAGAGCCGAGCATGGCAGCCGCAAGCCATAAAACCCATACGCTACCGCCCGATTTTCCGACTTCAATAACCCCCTGATAGACCATCCACTTCGATGCGAACCCGTTAAACGGCGGGATACCGGAGATTGCCAATGCAGCTATGAGAAACGAATAAAATGTAATCGGCATCTTTTTGGCGATACCGCCGAGACTATCCAAATCGGTGGTACCGGCTTTCTGTTCAATATTGCCGGCACAGAGAAACAGGCAGGACTTATAAAGTGCATTATTGAGCATGTGAAACAGTCCGCCGGCAATACCGATTGCCGTTCCTGTTCCGATACCCAGCACCATATAGCCGACCTGACTTACCGCATGATACGAAAGAAGCCTTTTCATATCGTGCTGCACCAGTGCCATCATAACCGCAAAAAGTATCGTACCGGCGCCGATAACCTGGAGAAGCATGAGCATCGCACGGTTCATCTCGAAAATATCAAGTGCAACGCGGGTCAGGAAATAGATACCCAGCAGCTTGTCAAGCGATGCCGGAAGAAACGCGGTTACAGAAACGGGCGCTTTATCGCCACACTCCGGTACCCAGGTGTGAAAAGGCATAGCGCCGGCCTTTGCAAATGCTGCCGATAAAATAAGAAGGAACGCGATGCCGGTAAGTGTCCGATCGAACAGCAACGGTTGTGCATCCATACTGGTCGAACCGTTCAGCAGCCAGACAACGGCAATACCGATAATCAGGAGGCAATCGGTGCCGCCGATAATGAGAAAGGTTTTCTTTGCCGCCTGCGCCGCATCAGGTCCGTTTATACCAATCATCAGATACAGGGTAAGTCCCAGAAAACCCCAGCAACTCAACAGAACAAGAAAATCATTGGCCAGTACCGCACCCAGCGACACACCAAGCGTCCAGAGCAGGCAGGTATAATACTCACGCAGTCGCTCTTTGCCTTTCATATACCCGAGAGAATAAAGGGAAACGACTACTCCGAATACACCTATCCCCAGCAGAACAAAGCCGCTGAGCATATCGTTTTTAAGACTGAGCCAGCCACCGTAGTCCAGTGTCTGCTGACCTGATTTAAATACAGGCCAGATAAGGCCGAGGGTGATAATGGAGCACAGGATCGCCCACACACCGCTCACCTTTTTAGGCAACAACAGGCATAGAATCCCTGCAAGAACAGGAAAGATAATCGGTAGTACCAGTGGATGCGATAATACACTTGTCATTGTTTATGCTCCTAAGTCCAGTTGCGGGCCGGGCGCGCCGATTTCTTTTTTAAGTTTTTCCGTTTTCTCGCGGGACAGACGCAACAATTCCGCTGATGTCAATACCTGTCTTCCTGTCCGGGAATCAACGGCGGCCATCCGCTCCGTGCAGCAATAACACGGGTCCACTGCCGCAAGTATTATCGATGCATCGGCAACGCTCTCGCCCAACACCGCTTCACGGTCCGTCACAATATTCATGAAACTTGGCGCCCTGACTTTGTGCCGCGCAGGACGGTTGGTACCGTCACTTCGAATATAATGAATCACTTCACCCCGCGGCGCCTCATAATGGCCGATACCGTCTCCCGGCTTTATCTCCTTGGGATTTGAATTATATGGACCGGTAACGGTCTTCAGCTTTTCAATACACTGATAAATAATTTTTACCGATTCAAACATCTCAAGAATACGCACCACGGTCTTATCAAACACGTCGCCATTCTGAGTAATAATCACATCCCAGTCAATCCGGTCATACGCCGCATGCGGGTGATCCCGGCGAACGTCAATGGCCACCCCCGATGCACGTGCGGTCGGACCGAGAGCACCGTAATCGATTATCTGCTGGCGTGAAAGAACCCCAACCCCTTTGAGTCGCGCATGGATTACCGGATCGTCAATAACTGCATCCCGGAAAAGGGCCAGCGGCTTTTTCAACCCGTCACACATCTTTTTAATCGTGGGAATATCCTCATTTTTGATATCGCGGTGCACACCGCCGGGTTTCATCATGGCATAATGGTTGCGGTTGCCGGTAATTAATTCCATGATATCCAGGACATCCTCCCTATAGCGCCATACCCACATCCAGACCGTGTTAAAGCCCAGAAAATGGCCGGCCAGACCGAGCCACAGCAGATGGGAGTGAATCCGCTCCAGCTCACCGATGACCGAACGGATATACAGCGCACGCTCCGGCACCTCTATATCACCGGCATCCTCAATGGCCTGGACACAGGCAATGGGATGCGAGGTTGAGCAGATTCCGCAGATACGCTCCACCAGAAAGACCGTTTGCTCGAAGGTCTTGGATTCGGAAAGCTTCTCTATACCCCGATGGTTATACCCTAGTTCGATATCCAGTCCCACTACCTTTTCACCCTCAACATGGAGCTTGAAAAACTCAGGCTCCTCCTGAAGAGGATGATAGGGACCGATGGGTATAATTGTTTTCTTTGCCATGCGCTACTCTTTTTCCTTCTTGTATTCTCCACCCGTGCTGTAGTCTCTCCGTAACGGATACACCCCCTCCGGCCAGTCATCTATCAGGAGCAGGCGCCGCATATCAGGATGATTCCTGAAGGTGATACCCAGCAGCTCCCACATCTCCCGTTCGATCCACTCTGCAGCAACACAGACAGGGGCAATGGAGTCTATTTCAGGTTTTTCTTTGTCGAGTTTTGTCTTGATTGTCACGATATGATTGTATGCATCCAGCGCCCAGTGATACAGAATCTCAAACCCGGTCGGTGTGTCTATTCCCGATGCTATCTGAAACCGCGCACCAATATCACGGAAAATAAACCTGCTTGCCTCGGGAATGTCCTCCGGCTTCACTTCAATATAGGTCCTCCGGTCCGACTTTTTAAAAATCTCAACCGTCTTATCGCTGAGCGATTGTTCTATCTTAGCAAGAACCTCTTCACGCGTCATTATTTTTCCCCTCGCAGTTTCGCGATAAGTTTTACCACTGCGGCCAGCATCGCCTCCGGTTTCGGCGGACAACCCGGCAGATAGGCATCGACCGGGATATAGTTACCCACCGGTTCGTCAATATTATAGGAGTGTCTGAAAATATTTCCTGTACAGGCACAGCTTCCGACAGCAATAACAACAACCGGTTTCGCCGCCTGTTTGTACACCTCCCGCGCCCTGATAGCCGACTTTTTATTAAATGCACCGGAAAGCAGGATAACATCAGCATGACGGATACTGCCCACAAGCACCAGACCGAACCGCTCAGCGTCGTACCGAGGCGTCAGCACGTCAAGTATCTCGATATCACAGTTGTTGCACGGACTGCCTGCCAGATGGAACACATTCAGTGATTTTGTCAGCATGTTTACGGCGAAACTCATTGTTTACCAACCTATCAACGCAAATCCGACAGCCCAGAGCGCAACAATAGTCATGGGCCCCCAGAAAAATTTTAACGCCTGATCGATACGAACCCTCGGGGCGGTGTTGCGTATCAGCACAATAACAACAACCAATCCGACATATTTTAACCCTCCGAGAATACCCGGGACAACTCCCAGTTGAAAATCCATGCCGCCGCAGAACAGTACCACCAGAAATATCGGCATGGTACAGAGCATCATGGCACGGGTTAATTTATACATACCCAGCGGCGGGCCGGAATATTCAATATAGGCGCCGCCCGCGAGCTCTGTCTCAGCTTCAGGCATATCAAACGGAACAAGAGTAAGTTTTGCCTGCATGCAGATAATTGCTACGATCAGCGCAATAATCCCCGATGGTGTCATTACCGATGCCGTGCCCGTTGCAATCTCACCGAGACGGATGCTGCCGCTCTGGATTATCG
>Ga0190359_1002632_pt1 | contig 10626 bp, 12 predicted proteins | sample 48721823_MG_FD_161269 | JGI IMG/M metagenome (GOLD analysis project Ga0190359, IMG submission 161269) | Hydrothermal vent microbial mat bacterial communities from Southern Trench, Guaymas Basin, Mexico - 4872-18-2-3_MG | ecosystem: Environmental > Aquatic > Marine > Hydrothermal vents >...
CGATGTATTAAATTCGCCTTTTTTTGATTTACCTATTCTAAAATCAAATAAATTTATTCGGTTCGTGTCGCAACAAATTTTTAGAAGGATACCCATTAATCTAAGGCCCCTTTTTTTAATTAAAAAAGATATCAATCCGGTTACATTAGGTCTTGTGATTCAAGCTTATTCATATCTAGCTCATATTTATCATGACAAGAAAAAATATTATATAAGCGAAATTGAATATTGTTTAAATAAGCTGATCAAATTGCGTTCATTAAACTATTCGGGATATTGTTGGGGATATAACTTTGACTGGGAAGCACGTTATGCAAAAATAAATGCTTATGTTCCTACAGTAGTCGCAACGGGTATAATCACCAATATTTTATATGAATATTATAAAATGTTTAGTGATAAACGTATTATTGAAATTTTGGATAGTGCAGCATTGTTTATCATAAAAGATCTTAATAGAACATACGAGAATGATACATTCTGCTTTTCCTATTCTCCTTTAGATACTCAAGAGGTTTACAATGCCACAATGAAAGCTGCCCGACTTTTAGCTCAGGCTTATTCATTAACTGGGAAAAAGCAATATATTGATGAAGCAAAAAAAACAGTTCAGTTCGTAGTTAATAATCAGGAATCGGATGGCTCGTGGTGGTATTCTAAAGGGGATTCAAGAACATGGATCGATAATTTTCATAGTGGTTATGTGCTGGATTGTATTGGATTGTATTGATAAATATATTAAATTTCCAGATGATGATTATTGTTTATATTTAGAAGAGTAATAGATTCCTATGTGAAAAACCTTTTTACTAGGATCAACTTCGGCTACTTTTTAAATTCTCAGCTCTCTGTTTATAAGAGGGTAATAATATGAGGTTAGGTGATAAGGAAAGAGTTATTAAGAGTATTATAAGTAATTTTACCGCTCTCTCTAAGCATATTGAGAAGCGAGAATATAAGGGATATGAGTTTGATGATTTATTAGGCTCTAAACTTTTAAATGCTTTGTCATTTAATAATCTTCTGATTCAGAGAATTTTCGTTCAAATTGGGAAATTTCTCCCTATAAATATACGTCCTATATTAGGTGTGCAAATGTTACCTAGTACTAAGGCTAATGGTTTCTTTGCGAAGGGGTACCTATATATGTTTAAGGTAACCCAAGATGAATTATGGTTACATAAAGCTGTAAATTTATTAGATTGGTTGTTGACTAACTACTCGTTGGGATACTCCGGTCTAGCATGGGGAAATTCTTTTGATTTTGCCAGCAGAGGGGGATTTTTCAAAAAAGGATTGCCTACAGTAGTTTGGACAAGTCATATTAATAACACATTTTACATAGCCTATAAAGAGACGGGTCTTACTAAATATAGAAATGCTGTAGTAAGTAGCGCTAATTTCATAATTAATGATTTAGAAAGACATGAGGATGAGAACGGGATATGCATTGCTTATGCTCCTGGAAGACTTAATCTCATCCACAATTCAAATCTATTGGGAGCCATAGCGTTACTAAGGGCTTGGGAACTTGACAGAGACAACGGAAAGTTCGAAATTGCTCGAAAGATGTTCTCGTGGTCAATAAGTCAAATGAATAAAGATGGTAGTTGGTATTACGGAGTTAGTAAGAAATATAAATGGATAGATAACTTCCACACGGCATATGTCCTTGATTGTTTGGTTGAAGGATACAATATTACTAATGGAATTATATTTGATTGGGATGTGGTTGATAAGACTTTCAAATTCTGGAGGGATAACTTTTTCTTAGAAGATGGAACGCCGAAATATTATCACGATAGAAAATACCCTTTAGACATACAATGTGCTGCGCAGGCAATCGAATCTTTTGCGAAGTATTCTGTGGTAGATAAAGAGGCCCTAATGTATGCAATTAAAGTTTATCGGTGGACTGTGAGAAACATGAAAAAAAATGGGGCATTTATATTCCAAAAGTGGAGATTTTTCACAAACAAGCTGGAATCAATACATTGGGGCCAATCTACTATGCTCAGTGCTATGGGAGTACTGTTGTATTACATCAAGAAGCTACAAGGATAAACATGAGAGTTATTATATTGAGTTGTTTCCCCCTTATCGATAAGTTGCCTTATAAGAATAAGGTGCTAAAGGGTTTGGTTGAAAGAAAACCCCAAGATATTGCTTTACTATATGTTAAAACTAAATTGCTTGATTATTGCAATGAGCTAAAAGGTAAAAGAGAATTAGTAAGCAAATTGATTAAAATAAGGAGTAGTTCACCGCTGAGATTTGAAATAAAACTGTTTGATGCCGCTAGAGAATCTGGAATTAATGTAGTTATGTTTAAGAACTTCGATATCAAATGTTTGAGGTGGTTGCGAGATTTTCGTCCAGATATTATTCACAATTTAACAGGGCTATATATACCTAGAGCGGTACTGAAGATTCCGCGATATGGAGTAGTTGGTGCACACTATGCAGATTTGCCTAGGATTCGAGGTAGTGATACAATAAGATGGTCTATCCTTTTGGATCTCCCCGTTGTCGTTTCACATATGTTTTTGTTACCTAAACTAGATCTTGGCGATATATTGCTTAAATCTCCAGTTGAAGTTCGAAGAGGTGATAATATCGAAATAATAAGAAGGAAATGTCAGGAACAGAATGCTATGGGACATCTGAGGGTTTATGATATGATAAAAGCAGGTGAACTTGCACCTATCAAACAGCGAGAAGAGGAAGGCAGTAGGTTTTATAGAATGGGTAAATTTCTTAGGAATAAAGTCGATTATTTATTATCTGAATGCCAATACTCACATTACGTCGAGTGAAATGACTCTACTATGCCAGAGAGCTATACAGACTTTTGAGAAAATGTATGATAAATCTATAGGTCTATATTCAAGTTCCTCAGGAATGGTTAGTGGCAAATATATTAATAAATTTGAGGATCAAATAGCAATTCGTTATACTATCAACTCGCTGTTAGGTCTAAAAGTAGCATCAAGGAGTGGTTATAAATTAGGATTTCCCTTAGAAAGCCGCATTAAAGACTTCCTGAAAAAATATAAAATAAAAAATAAAGCTGATGTCGGGTTGGCTCTGTTACTTGTGGCCGATATCGACGAGAAAATCTCTCATAATTTATTAGATAAAATTCGCGATGATATTAGCCGTCTAAGACCTTCAAACTACAATCTTCAAGATTATGCCTGGCTACTGTGGGGAGTTGTAGAAGCCGCTAGAAACGGTTATAAAGGTAGCAAGGATCTTGCTCGGAAATTGTTTAGAGATGTACACGATAATCTGTTTGACAGAGATTCGCTAATTCCAAGATATTCTCTGAATCCTCTGCGGAGAAGAATAACCTCTTTTGGAGGTATAACTTATTTTCTCAGGTCTATTTACGAGTACGCTTCATACTTTGATGATGAATACGCCTTGGTCATATTCAAGGAGAGCTTGAGGAGAATTCTGAAGATCCAAGGTAGATTTGGTGAATGGCCGTGGCTCGTTGATGTAAAAACGGGTAAGGTTCTTGAGTGGTATCCAGTTTATAGTGTCCATCAAGATAGTATGGCTATGTTATTTTTACTGCCCGGCCTTTCTTTAGGGATTAAGGAATGTGAGGATTCCATAAGGAAAAGTTACTCATGGATACTGGGGAAAAATCAGCTGGGTAGACCCATGATAAATAAGGAGCCTTTTCTCATCTACCGCTCAATTAAGCGTAAGGTAGAAGGTGGAAAAGCGGGGAGGTATATAAGAGCCGTCTCAAATATATTATTAAAGTGTAAACCCAAATTGACGAATAGAGTTGAGATAAATGATGAATGCCGGTCCTATCACCTCGGTTGGATTTTATTCGTATGGTCTAATGAGGATAAATTCGATGAGTTCACAAACTCTGAAATTTTCCTGTAGCAAGCGTAAACAATTTGATCAGCCAGGTGTTCATAACACTAGTATATCGGGGGCATCGTTCATCACGGAGGTTGAGATTCTTACCTCAGAGAAACGGCTTATAAAAGAGGCGGAACTGAGGATGAATTTCTCCATAGCAAGGTAGAGAAAGGATGGTTCGTGGTCCTATTCTAAAGGGGATTCAAGAACATGGATCGATAATTTTCATACGGGTTATGTGCTGAATTGTCTTGATGAATATATGAAGTTGTCTGGCGATAATGATTATTGTTTACACTTAAGGAGGGGTCTAGATTTTTATGTGGGAAACTTTTTCAGTGAAGAAGGAATACCCAAGTATTATAATAATTCGGCGTATCCAATTGATTCTACTGCAGCGGCGCAGTCTATATTGACATTAGTTAGGTTTGGATATAATGACCTTGCATGGAAGGTTGCTCGCTGGATGATTAAGAATATGATGGATGAAAAGGGATATTTTTACTATCAGAAGCATAGGTTATATACGAATAAGATATCTTATATGCGCTGGTCTAATGCATGGATGTTTTGTTCCTTGTCCTATCTGATTTATAATGTGAGGGGGAATGATCTGGTTTGATTTAGATAACTCTCCTCATGTGCCTTTATTCATCCCTGTTTTTGATGAGTTGAAAAGGAGGGGGAAGAAATTTTTTGTTACTGCCAGGGATTTTGCTCAAACAAAGGATTTACTCGATCTTTTTAAAGTTGATTATTCTTTAATAGGAAAACATGGAGGTAAGAATAAAGTAAAGAAAGTTATAAATTTGGTAAATCGTGCCTTGAAGCTTTGTTCTTATGCGTATGGGAATTATAATAGTATTAATTTGACAGTTTCTCATGGCTCAAGGTCACAATTAGTTGCTTCTAAAATTCTTGGTATTAAATCTTTACTAATGTTTGATTATGAGTACACGGAATCATATATTTTTAATTATTTCTCTGATTTCTTACTTGTTCCTAATGTAATTCCGGTTAAATATTTAATGAAGGTTGGTTTTAATGTGAAAAAGCTGATTAGGTATGGTGGTTTAAAAGAAGAATTGTATTTATCAAAGTTTCAGCCTGATCCCGAATTTAGAAAAAAGATTAATGTTTCTAACGATTCTATACTGGTTGTAGTTAGGCCTCCTAGTATGCAGAGTAATTACCATGATTCAAGAAGTGAAAAGTTGCTAGTAGAGGTTATTGATTATTTCCTTAGGGATAATAGTGTCGTCATTTTTGTAGTTAGTAGAACTTCTGTTGAAAAGAATTTCATTTTGAACAATATTGGGGCGAGTGAAAGAGTTAGGTTCCTTGATAGGGTTGTGGATGGTTTGCAATTATTATATGCAGCAGATTTTACTATTTCCGGTGGCGGTACAATGAATAGGGAATCTGCTTTGTTAGGTACTAAAACCTATAGCATTTTCACAGGGAAACGGCCCTTTGTTGACATTTATTTAAATAAGATTGGGAGGTTAGAGTTTGTTGATACTCCAAAGGATATTGAAAAGATTGAAGTAAGGAGGGATCTGAGAAAGAAAGAAATGTTTTTACATTCAAATAACTTGGCAAGTGAGATCACTGATATAATTTTGGATCTATTGGAGGATTAGCTTTAGATTTAGGAAGGAGTCCTTATGAAAGTACCATTTTTAGACCTGAAATCCCAGTATCACTCAGTCAAAGAGGAAATTTTCCGGGAGCTTAATGAAATTTTTGAGAATACTGCATTTGTTCTTGGAAAGCATGTGCAGGAGTTTGAAAAGGAGTTTGCAAAAGCCCATGATGTCAAGTATTGTTATGGGGTTAGTAGCGGGACAGATGGTAATCACGTAGTTCTGTGGGCGCTTGGGATTGGGCCTGGTGATGAGGTCATTGTCCCTGCTAATACTTTTATTGCTACTGTCTGGGGTGCTACCCTGTGCGGTGCAAAGCCTGTCTTTGTTGATTGCCATCCGGAAAGTTATAATATTGACCCGGAAAAAGTTGAGAGTGCTATATCGAATAAGACAAAAGCGATAGTGACTGTTCATTTGTACGGTCAGCCTGCTGATATGGATAGCTTGAGAGAAATAGCTGAAAAACACAATGTATATCTTGTGGAAGATGCCGCGCAGGCACATTTGTCTGAATATAAAGGAAAGAAAGTTGGTGGATTGGGAGTGGCTGCTTCTTTTAGTTTCTATCCCGGGAAGAATCTCGGAGCGTATGGTGAAGCCGGTGCAGTCGTAACCAATGATGATGAACTGGCAGAGAAATTTAGATTGATCAGGAATCACGGTTCTGCTGATAAGTACACCCACGTAATGTTTGGCCATAATTACAGGATGGAGAATATACAGGGAGCAGTGTTAAAGGTAAAATTAAAATATTTACACGAATGGACAGAGAAAAGAAGAAAAGTAGCGGAGAAGTACAACGAATTATTATCAGACTTAGAGTATATAATTTTGCCCAAGGAGATGAGTTATGCAAAGCACGTATATCATTTATTTGTGATTCAAATCAATAAAAATATAAAAAATAGAATGGAGATTAGGAGTAAATTAAGATCTTTTTTAAATGAAAAAGGAATAGGTACTGGCTTGCATTATCCAACTCCACTTCATTTACAGCCGTGTTTTAAAGACCTTGGATACAAAGCCGGTGATTTTCCCGTGTCCGAGGCTCTTGCGTTTGGCGGCTTATCCCTGCCTATGTACCCTGAGATGACAGATGAGCAAATTGAGTACGTATCGAATTGCATTCGTGAGTTTTTTAAGAAGCATATCTAAGTAGTATGTTACGATTCCCAAAATACAAGTACGTTCTCCTGGTTCTTGATTTGATATTTATTAATCTGTCCTTTTTTATTGCCGTAGTTGTTCTGAAAGGGTTGAAGTCGTTTAACGTTTATTTTTCTACCCCCCAGTTTGTTTTTATGTTTTTTTATTCGTTTGTCCTGATATTTTTGTTTCAGTGGTCCGGATTGTATAAGATAAATGTATTCCTGACGCGTATTCCTCACCTGTTGATGGTGTCTAAATGTATTCTGACGTGGATTTTTATATATGTGTTGATTGGCTTTTTGTCAAAGTTTTATCTTGCGTTTGATAGCAGACTGGCATTTGTGTATTTTGTCGGTACGTTGTTTTTTACTCTGTTCGCATATCGTATCCTGGTTATTCCCTTTGTGTTTAAGCTATTCTCAAATTCGAGGATGATAAAAAGAAGGGCTTTGATTGTTGGCGGTGGGGAACTGGGAAAGAGTGTTCTGGGGGAGATTTGTCGTAAGCCCTGGGTTGGACTGGAAGTAGTGGGGTTTGTGGATGACTATTTAGAGCAGGGAACACATATTTTTAACGGTCATAAAGTTGTCGGTAAGACGAGTAGAATTAAGGAGCTTGTCAAAGAAAAATGTGTCGATGAAGTGATAATTACTGTCGATAATATTTCTCATGACAGGCTGATTGAAATAATCAACGAATGCAAGTCTACAAATGCTACTGTCAGGGTAACTTCGTCCATTTTTAAAATTATTCCCACCAAAATTCCGAGTGAAAGTTACGTCAGTCATCCTTCTGTTAACCTGTCCAGAGGTATATATGGGAATGTGTATTTGTATTACAAGAGAGTTCTGGACGTTTTAATCTCTCTCGGGTCATTGGTTATTCTGTCTCCACTATTCTTGCTGTCAGCTGTTTTGATAAAGTTGACATCAAAGGGACCGGTTTTCTATATACATGATAGGGTCGGTAAGGACGGTAAGATTTTCAGAATGTATAAATTCAGGACGATGTACGTCGGTGCAGATAAAGATGAGAGAAGAAAAAAGTGGATGCATGATTTTATCAGGAATAATAAGCATCCGGATGAAAATGCAAAGTCGAAGAAGATTGTTGATAAATCGAAAATTACTCCTATTGGGAAATATTTAAGGAAGTTTAAGATTGATGAGTTTCCACAGCTTATTAATGTGTTGAAAGGTGAAATGAGTATAATAGGGCCAAGGCCTGTTCTACCTTATGAGTATGAGGCGTATAAATCATGGCATCACGAGAGAAATAAGGTTTTGCCTGGTTGTACCGGTTTCTGGCAGGCTTATGGTAAATTGAACACTTCATTCGATGATATGGTTATGATGGATATCTACTACATAAATAACATGTCACCGTGGTTTGATTTGCAAATAATATTAAAAACTGTGTCAGTGATTCTATTTGGTAATAATGGAGAATAAAAGGGGGTAATATGAACGTTGGAGTTATTGGGTTGGGATATTGGGGCCCTAATCTTGTCAGAAATTTTTTTGCAACTCCCGGCGTCGATAAGGTCTACGGTGTTGATGTTGATAAGTCAAGGCTGGAACTGATGAAGAATAAATTTCCGATGATTGAGGTAAGGAAAGATTATAAAGAGCTTCTGGAAGACGATTCAGTTGATGCGATAGCAATTGCAACCCCTGTTTCTTACCATTATCAAATAGCAAGAGAGGCTTTACAGAAAGGCAAGCATGTACTGATAGAGAAACCAATGACTTCGAATATCAAAGAGGCCGAAGAGCTGGTAAATCTTGCGGAAAAGAATGGACTTGTGTTGATGGTTGACCATACTTTTCTGTATACTGGTGCCGTAAGAAAAATCAAAGAGTTGATAGAGGCTGGTGAGATAGGAGACTTGTATTATTTCGATTCCGTTCGTGTTAATCTTGGTTTGTTTCAGCATGATATAAATGTTATATGGGATTTAGCTCCGCATGATCTTTCGATTATGACATACATAGTAAAGGAAAAGCCTGTATCTGTGGCTGCTTTTGGTTCTGCCCACTATAACGGGATAGAGGATATTGCCTACATAGTTGTTAATTTTGACAATAGCCTGATAGCTCATTTCCACGTTAACTGGCTTGCACCGGTGAAGGTCAGGCAGATATTGATAAGTGGAACGAAGAAGATGATTGTATATGATGATACGGAACCAAGCGAGAAGGTGAAGGTATACGATAAGGGTATTATCGTTACCACGAGAGACGGTATATATCAGACGCTGATACAATATAGGACCGGTGATATGTATGCACCAAAGATTGATTCAACAGAGGCACTCAGTCTGGTTTGTAAAGAGTTTGTCGAAAGTATAAAAGATAAACGGAAGCCTCTTACAGATGGCATGTCAGGGCTGGAAGTTGTAAGAATGCTTGAGTTAGCTGAGAAGTCCCTAAAGAGTGGTGGAAAATGTATGGAGATAAATCGTGAGCATTGATAAGAAATACGCTAAGGAGAACTTTTTGAGAATATCTCCAGATGTAAAGCTGGGGAAGAATGTTAAGATATTCTGTTTTGCTAATATATATGGATGTGAAATTGGAGACAATACTAAGATTGGCCCTTTTGTTGAGATACAAAAAGGTGCTAAGATAGGGAAGAACTGTAAGATATCTTCCCATACTTTCATTTGTGAAGGTGTAACTATAGAGGATGGAGTTTTTGTTGGACATAATGTAACGTTTATCAATGATCTCTATCCCAGAGCAACGAATGAGGAGGGTGAGCTTCAAACAGAAGAAGATTGGGAAGTCATCCCCACGTTGGTCAAGAAAGGTGCTTCGATTGGTTCCTCAGCTACTATTCTGGCAGGAGTAACTATTGGAGAGGGTGCGATAGTTGGTGCAGGTGCTGTAGTTACCAAGGATGTACCTCCATATACAATAGTTGCAGGAGTGCCTGCAAAAGTGATTAGAGAGATTGATAAATGATTTTTTAATTTCGCTTCTAAACTCCCACTTTGAAAAAGCCCTTTTCGGGGCTTTTTTGTTCCTCGTTGATAAAGGTTGCTTCGTCGTCCACAGGTAGCCCTTCTGTCATTGCGAGCGAGCGTAAGCGAGCGTGGCAAAAATAGCTAGATAGCTCTAGATGGCTGGATAGCTAGTCTCAAAGAGACCCCGCTGGGGCAAGCTGGCAAGCTATCAGGCCAACAAGCTATCAGGCTGGCAGGCTAAGCAGCTATCAAGGACTCCTTGCAATGACAGGTGGGTGTCATTGCGAACGGGGCGTGATAGAGTTTGAGGTTCTATGTTCCGCGTTTACAGGGTAGCAACATTGAACCCTCAAACGTTGAACTTTTTAAACGTTGAACGTCGAACTCTCCTAACGTTGAACGTTGAACTATTTAACGTTGAACTCTCTAACATTGAACTTTTTAACTTCTGACTTAACCCTTGAAGAAGGCGAAAAGTATCCCGAGGATGGCACCAATCTGCCCAACCCAGAAGATGAACATCCATTTGATTAGTTCTGATTTTACTTTTTCGTCGTTGGTTTTTAGAGCTTCAATTTCGGATTTCAGTTCAGTTCTTACTCCTTCAATCCTTTCGATGAGATCAGTTCTTACTCCTTCAATTCTTTCGGTAAGTTCGACTCTTACCTTAGCCAGTTCTTCGGAGAGTCTTTTTTCGAATTTTTCTTCGACGAATTTGATTACGTTGTTTTGGGTTTCTCTCTGGGCTTCGTTTATAAGTTCGACCAGAGCTTCTGCGCCATCATCTCCGAGCTTTTCTCTTAAAGGTTTTTTAACAGTTACGACTGCCATTCCGACCTCAAGATTTTGTGCGATGTTAATATACTAATTCTGAGTCAGGGTTGCAAGTTGGTGGGTGGGCCAGCCTCCCTGTCATTGCGAGCGTAGCGAAGCGGAGCGTGGCAATCTCCTTTGGTTGAAATGGCTGGATGG
>Ga0190359_1002633_pt1 | contig 10624 bp, 9 predicted proteins | sample 48721823_MG_FD_161269 | JGI IMG/M metagenome (GOLD analysis project Ga0190359, IMG submission 161269) | Hydrothermal vent microbial mat bacterial communities from Southern Trench, Guaymas Basin, Mexico - 4872-18-2-3_MG | ecosystem: Environmental > Aquatic > Marine > Hydrothermal vents > Microbial...
CTCTCCTACAGCAAACTTATCATGGGAATGAAAAAGGCAGATATTGCATTAGACAGAAAGATCCTGGCAGACATGGCTGTCAGTGATCCTCAAGGGTTCTCAGAGATAGCCAGGATGGCTGGGTGATTACCGATACACTCCGAAAAGAATATTTTCAAAATAAACTAATTTTTTCAAAATTTTTCACTACCATGCAAATAGAAATTTGGGTTTGCAGAAAGGGGGCCTAATGGATACTACTGAAAATAAGCTTAAAGAGTTGAAAGAGCGGGAAGAAAAAGAGCTCGCCATGGGGGGAGCTAAAGGGATCGAGAAACAGCATGAAAAAGGTAAGCTAACTGCAAGGGAGAGGCTGGAACTCCTCTTTGACCCCAATAGTTTTCGGGAGCTTGATATGTTTGTCAGGCATCGTTGTATACACTTTGATATGCCTGAAACATTTATTCCGGGCGAAGGCGTGGTTACTGGACACGGATCTGTAAATGGTAAATTAGTATATGCATATTCTCAGGATTTTACCTCTGTGGCAGGTACATTGGGCGAAATGCACGCCAAAAAAATCTGTAAGGTTATGGACCTGGCGCTCAAGACAGGAGCGCCCATTGTCGGTTTTAATGATTCAGGGGGGGCGAGGATACAGGAAGGTGTAGATTCTCTTGCTGGATACGGAGATATCTTTTACCGTAATTCCTGTGCCTCCGGAGTGATTCCTCAGATCTCGGCTATTATGGGGCCCACGGCAGGAGGGGCGGTGTATTCCCCGGCCATGACCGACTGGATATTTATGACAAAGAAAAGCAGTTATATGTTTATCACCGGTCCGGCGGTAATTAAGGAAACCATTGGAGAGGAAATAAGCCCTGAGGATCTGGGAGGAGCGATGACTCACAACACAAAAAGTGGTGTGGCTCATTTTGCATGCGACAGCGATGCTCAGTGTATAGAAAGGATTAGAGAGATGCTGGGCTATCTGCCATCAAATAACATGGAAGGTCCTCCGGTGGTGGAGTCAGGCGATGATCCTCAGAGGACTGATCCTGCGCTCGATAATATTATCCCTGACAATCCAAAATCCTTTTATGATATGAAAGATGTTATTCACTCTATAGTGGACAATGGCCGGATCTTTGAACCCCATGAGCATTATGCAAAAAATATGATTATCTGTTTTGCCAGGTTCAATGGAAAAACAGTAGGGATTATTGCAAATCAACCAAGATTTCTGGCAGGTTGTCTTGATGTAAATGCCTCAGATAAAGCAACAAGGTTTATCAGGTTCTGTGATGCATTCAATATTCCCCTTCTTACCTTAGTGGATGTTCCCGGTTATTTACCAGGAAGTAACCAGGAATGGGGAGGTATAATAAGGCATGGCGCCAAGCTTCTATGGTGCTACAGTGAAGCTACTGTGCCAAAGGTAACCGTGATAACCAGAAAGGATTATGGAGGATCATATCTTGCCATGTGCAGTAAGCATTTGGGCGGTGACTATGTGCTGGCCTGGCCTACAGCCGAGATAGCTGTCATGGGAGCTGAAGGAGCGGCTGAGATTATTCATCGAAGGGAGATCAAGGCAGCGCCTGATCCAAATGCAAAAAAGGAAGAGAAGATCACCGAATATCGCAATCTTTTCTCCAATCCATACATTGCTGCTTCCCGGGGATTTGTAGATGCAGTTATCTTACCGCGTGATACACGGCCTCGAATTATAGATGCCCTGGAGATACTTACTACAAAAAAGGAAACAAGGCCTGCAAAGAAGCATGGGAATATTCCGGTTTAGACCCAAAAGAGGTGGGGATAGTTAAAATCACAGGAATTTTCTTTTTGGACAAAGTCCTGCCCGCCATTGCCTTTCTGGGTAGAATGCTTTAGATAACTTTGCCAGTAAAAAAGTGACCCAGCAGAAAAGATTAATTATAATGGCGTTGGCAGGCGGGTAAACGCAGGTTATCAGGATTTTCAATATCTCCAGAAATGAGTTATCTGCGGCTATCTGCGGCGAAAACTTGTGTCCAAATTAAACTCAGGAGGTAAGATTATGATCAGAGAGATTCCTTCGAAAAAGATCATCGAAGTGGTCAGGGGCTTGTGCATAGATGCAAATTATAATCTTGGCAATGATGTCCTTCGTGCCTTTGACAAGGCAATCGAGGCTGAGGAGTCACCAACAGGGATAGAGGTCCTTAAGGAACTGCAAGAGAATGCCAGGATAGCTTGGGAAGAGAAGGCTCCGATATGTCAGGATTGCGGGCTTGCTGTTGTATTTATAGACATTGGTCAGGATGTCCATATAACAGGCGGCGATTTAACTGAGGCAGTCAACGAGGGAGTGAGACAGGGGTATGAAGACGGATATTTAAGGAAATCGGCTTGCCATCCTATTACCAGAAAAAACACAGGCGATAATACCCCGGCTATTATTCACATTCAAATTGTTCCAGGAGATAAAATGAAGATCGTCTTTGCACCCAAAGGAGGAGGTGCCGAGAATATGAGCAGGGTAACTATGCTTACCCCGGCAGCTGGCATTGAGGGAGTGAAAGACTTTGTAGTAAATAGGGTGAAAGAATCTGGTTCAAACCCATGTCCGCCAACTGTCATTGGCGTTGGAGTTGGTGGAACCTTTGAAAGATCTGCAATCCTGGCAAAAAAGGCAATCCTGAGAGACATAGGAAATAGAAATCCTGATCCAGAACTGGCAACAATTGAGGAGGAGATTTTAACAAGAATCAATAGATTGGGGATTGGCCCAATGGGATACGGAGGAAATACCACCTCATTTGATGTATTTCTGGAAATCGAACCGTGCCATATTGCAAGTCTACCAGTAGCAGTAAATATACAGTGTCATGCTGCCAGACACAAAGAGGCGATTATTTAATGTCGTAAACTTGAAACTGGAAACTGGATAAACACGAACAATACCCAATTAGGAATACCAAGTTTCGAGTTTCATGTATCAAGTATCCACTATATACTGGAGGAGGAGATGCCAAAACAGATAAGGCTGACAACACCATTGTCAAATGAGGATGTGGAGAAATTAAATATTGGAGACAAGGTATTGTTAAACGGCATTTTGTTAACCGGAAGGGATGCTGCGCATAAACGGCTCTTTGAGCTTATAGAGGAAGGAAAAGAGCTCCCGGTTGATATCAAAGGACAGGTAATTTACTTTGTTGGGCCTACCCCGGCAAAACCCGGCAAACCTATTGGCTCTGCCGGGCCCACGACCAGCTATAGGATGGATCCCTATTCTCCAAAATTGATCCAGCTTGGATTAAAAGGGATGATTGGTAAAGGAAATCGCTCTCAGACCGTTATTGAAGCTATGCGTAAATTCAAGGCCGTATATTTTGGCGCCACAGGGGGGGCAGGTGCCCTTATAGCTAAAAGAATTAAAAAGGCCGAAATCGTTGCTTACCCTGACTTAGGGCCCGAAGCAATCCGGGTGTTAGAGGTAGAGGATTTTCCAGTAACCGTAGTCAATGACACAAAAGGAAATGATTTGTATCAAGAAGGGATAAAGAGGTATGCAAAGGAATAAATAAACAATTGCTTAAACCCTGCTTCCTGCATTTTGGTTCTTCAAGAGCTACTCTTTTTCTTATTGCTCTTTCGATTTTCTTTCCCTTCAAGTTTTTGAAATTCCCTGAAAGCAGTGGCCCATGCCGAGGTTTCGCACACTGCGCTGGAGATAAGGATAGTGTTAAACACCTCTTCCTCGGTTGCGCCAAGGGAAAAAGCCTTACGCATGTGAACATCCATGCAGAACTTGGCCCCATTGGCAACAGCTGATGAAATAGCTATCAGCTCCGCTGTTTTTTCGTCCATAATCTCCTTGCTTTTATAGAGAGATGCGCTTTTTATCAAAGTGGAAATGCTTACATCCGGTCTTTTGTTCAACATCTGCATAACAAATGCTACACCTGCGTTAGGCTTCTCTAGTACTTCAGATATAGCCCTGGCAGTCTCTTCCTTATCCTTCTTTGCAGCCTCAGATAAAACCTCCATGATCTGTTGAATCTGCTCTTTATTCATTCTCTTTTCTCCTGTAAAATTGATTTGTGTAACTTCTCAATAAGTTGGGGCAGCAGCTTAAAAAATGCGGCATATCCTTTAAAGGAGCATGGGTATGTCTTTTTTTGTCTCATGCCCTATAAGTAATGCTTAAGACACCCCATAAATCGGGACACCAACCGACAAGTCGCATAATAGTCAAATCCGCGTTGCGCGTGCGAGCCGATTTATGGGGGCACGCTGATGCCCCCTATTTATTGAGGGCATAGAGCAAAAAAAGACATACCAATGCTCCCTTGGCTTTATGCAGGCCTTGTTGTGCCTTATTGCCTGGCAGATAACCCAACTTATTGAGAAGTTACCGCGGTTTTCTCTACAACCAATCCTTACTTTCTATCAGGGCTATGGCAGAGCATGCCATTGCAGCCGCCCCTACTGGAAGGATCGACTCGTCGAAGTCAAAGTGGGAGCTGTGAAGAGGGTTATTACCCTTCCCTTTATTGTTTCCGCACCCAAGGAGAATAAAGCAGCCAGGCACTTTTTGGGAATAGAAGGCAAAGTCCTCGCCGCCAAGAGAAGGGGTGCGATACTCTATGACCCTTTGCTTTCCCAGAGACTCCAAAAATGCAGTCCTTAGTAAATTAAACAAACCAGAGTGATTGACCTGTGGAGGATTACCTTTAGTGATCTTCACATCCGCTTTGGCTCCCATAGACTTCGCAATATAATGGCATGTTTTTCTTATCAGGTCATGGACTCTTTGCCTGGTTTCATTTGAAAACGTTCTTATTGTTCCGGACATTATCACCTCTTTGGCGATCACGTTATGTGCTTCTCCCCCTGAGATTTGCCCAATGCTGACGACCTTTGGTTCGAGTGCATCCGTCTCTCTTGTAACCATGGCCTGAATTGAGCCAATAACTTGTGATGCAATAACAATGGAATCAACCACCTCATGAGGTCTAGCGGCATGACCGCTTTTACCAACAATATGTATTTCAAACTTATCTGTTGCAGCCGTTACTACGCCTTCCTTAATTGCTATTTTTCCTGATGGAAATCTTGGAATGATATGAATGCCTACAATGGCACGCACAGGAGGTTTTTTTAGGACCCCTTTGGCAATAACAGTAGAAGCTCCGCCTTCTGAAATCTCCTCAGCGGGTTGAAAAATGAGTTTTACATTTCCCTTAAGATTTTCTCTTACCATAGCCAGAATAGTCGCTGCACCCAAAAGAATACTGGTATGACCATCATGACCGCATGCATGCATGACGCCTGGATTCTGAGAACAATAATGGACATTGTTCTCTTCAGTGATAGGAAGAGCATCCATATCTGCCCTCAAGGCGATTGTCTTTCCCTTTTGTCTTCCTCTGATAAGCCCTACAACTCCAGTGCCTCCGATCCCTGATGTGTTCTCAATATTCAGCCGGTTTAGTTCTTCCAAAACTCTTTTGGAGGTCCTGAATTCTTTAAATCCGAGCTCGGGATACATATGGAAATCCCGGCGCCATTTAATGAGTCGATCTTCAAGATCAAAGGCCATGTGTAAGAGTTGAGATTTCATTTTTTCCACCACTCACAAATCCTTTTAGTGATTCCTTAATTACTCAATTATTGCGTATGTTCGTTGTGCCCTACTATCCGACCTATCTAATCTTAAGACAGGCAACCAGATGGTTTGGCTCAACTTCAATTAATTTTGGTTCCTTTTCAGTGCACTCCTCAGAGGCATTAAAACATCTGTTTCGGAAGGGGCACCCTTTCTCAAGGGTAATGGGATCAGTAATATCTCCCTCTAGAATAATAGCCTCCTGAGCCAATTCAGGGTCTGGCACAGGGATGGCAGACAGAAGAGCCTGTGTATAAGGATGAAGGGGATTTTTGAAAATTCTCTCACAGGGCGCCATTTCGACGATTTTCGCAAGATACATCACGGCAACCAAATCGCTAATATGCTCAACCACAGAAAGATCATGGGATATGAACAGGTAAGTTAAGCCAAATTCCTCTTGTAAATCCATAAGCAGGTTTAATATTTGCGCCCGGATAGACACATCCAGGGCAGAGACAGGCTCATCTAAAATCAACAACTTCGGATTAAGGGAAAGGGCCCTGGCGATACAGATCCTCTGCCTCTGGCCTCCGCTGAATTCATGCGGAAATCGCCTGGCTTGATCCGCGTTCAATCCAACAACCTCAAGAAGCTTTTTTACCCTCTCCCGCCGGCCACGGGAGTTTAAAATTCCATGTACAAGCATGGGCTCTTCTATGAACTCACCGACACGCATCCTGGGATTCAAGGAGCCGTAAGGATCCTGGAAGACCGCCTGTACATCGCGATGGTATTGCATTTTTTCCTTCCCATCAAAGATATCGATGTTTTTCCCCTGAAAAAGCATCTCTCCGTCAGTAATCCTATACAGCCTCAGGATACATCTCCCTATTGTAGATTTTCCACAGCCGGATTCACCTACTAGACCAAAGGTCTGGCCTTTGTAAAGAGAAAAGTTTATTCCATCCACCGCCTTGATCATTCTTGCTTTTTTAGAAAATATTCCCTCCTTTCCCATGAGAAAATATTTCTTGATATTTTTTGCCTCTAGGATGGCCTCTCCCTTCATATTTCTCTCCATCTCCAGCAGGAAATCAAATGTCCTTTGCCTGCCGACTCTGTTGGCGGATATTCATGGGAGCATCTTTCAATGGAATAGTCACATCTTGGCTCAAATGGACATCCGGCTGGTAGGTTAAGGAGATCCGGAGGCTGTCCCCTTATGCTGGAAAGCCTTTGTTGTTTTTTACCCAGGTGGGGAAGGGAATTGATTAATCCCCTGGTGTAGGGATGTTTATTGCCCTTAAACAACGTCTTCACATCCGCCCTTTCGACAATTTTCCCAGCATACATGACCAAAATATACTCGCAGAATTTGGCAATGACACCCAGGTCATGGGTGATCAGAATGATTGAGGTGTTGTATTTCTGACGGATCTCCTCCATCAATTTCAAGATCTGAGCCTGGATGGTGACGTCAAGGGCAGTTGTTGGTTCATCGGCGATAAGGATCTCTGGCTGGCATGCCAATGCCATGGAAATCATTACCCTCTGTTTCATTCCGCCACTAAATTGATGCGGGTAAGCATGGATAAGGTTTTCTGAGGAGCGGATGTGGACAAGTTTGAGCATTTCGATAATCTTTTCCCTTAGATCATTTCCTTTCACATTTTGGCGCCTTCTAATGGCCTCGCCAATCTGGTTTCCGATATTGAAAACCGGATTCAAGGAGGTCATGGGGTCCTGGGAGATCATGAATAATTTCTTCCCCCTATACTGTCTCATCTCCTTTTGGGACTTTTTCACTAAATCTTCTCCTCGATATAGTATTTTCCCTTCCACGATCCGCCCTGCAGGTTTGGGCACCAATCGCAATATGGAAAGGGATGTCACACTTTTTCCGCTTCCCGATTCTCCCACAATTCCGAGGGACTGGCCTTTTTTCAAATGGAAGCTCCCCCCATCTACTGCCTTGACTACACCCATGTTCGTGAAAAAATAGGTCTTAAGGTTTTTCACCTCCAATATTTTTTCCTCTCCGCTCATTATCTTTTCCCTCTCACCACAGCACGTTGTCTCGGGTCCAACATATCCCTGAGCCAATCTCCCACCAGGTTGGTGCCAAGGACGACCAGCATGATCGCAAGACCTGGGAAGGTTGCCAGCCACCATGCATAGGTAAGATATTGTCTTCCATCCGCCAACATGATTCCCCACGAAGGTGTTGGTGGCTGTACACCAAGGCCCAGGAAACTCAATGCAGCCTCAAAAATTATTATTCGCCCAAGCATTAGAGTGCCCAAAACAATCAAGGAATTGACCACACTGGGAAAAATATGCTTCAGAAGGATCCTGTAGGTACTGCATCCAGCTATCTTTGCCAGATCGACAAATTCATTCTCCTTAACACTCAGCACCTCTCCCCTAATAACTCTTCCATAATCGACCCAGGAGGTTATTCCGATGACGATGATGATGTTTCTGAGGCTGGGGCCAAGCGCCCCAATAAGCGCTAAGGCAATAAGGATATATGGCATTGAAAGTTGGACATCGACCACTCGCATGATTATTGAATCGATCTTGCCGCCAAAATATCCCGAGATTAGACCAAGGCATGTTCCTATGAAGCCCGATATGGCTACAGCTATAAATCCCACCACCAGCGATATCCTGGCACCAAAGATGATTCTGCTAAGGATGTCCCTTCCTAATTCATCCGTTCCCAGGAGATGACTTAAAGTACCACCTTTAAGAAAAAAGGGGACTTTTAAGGCTTGAGTGATATCTTGATCTATTGGGCTATGCGGGGCTATAAATTCTGCGAACAGGGCCGCCATAACAAGCAGAAAAAGGATGGTCAACCCCCCCAAAGGGGCATTTTTCATATGTACCCATATTCTGCTTGATCTTGGCAAGGTTAAACCTTCTTCTACTTATATTTTATCCTTGGATCCAAATACGTGTAGATAATATCTACGAGAAAGTTAATGCCCACAAATAATACTGAAGTTATAAATACAGCAGTCTGGACCACAGGGAAATCCCTGTTGTATATAGCCTGCACAGCCATCCTTCCAACCCCTGGCCAGCTAAAAATAGTTTCTGTAATAACTGCTCCGCTGAGCATCCTGCCAAATTGGAGGGAGGTCATGGTGAGCACTGGAATAGAAGCATTTTTGAAAGCGTGTTTGAGAACAACAATATACTCTGTTAGTCCTTTGATCCTCGCCGTCCTGATGTAATCGGTGTCAAGGACATCAAGCATACTGGAGCGAGTGAATCGGGCAATGGCCGCGGTTGAAAACATCCCTAAAGTAATAGCAGGCAGTATGATATGCTCAATCCCTCCCCTTCCTGTTGAAGGCAACCAACCCAGAGTAACTGCGAATAAGAGGATCAGCATCAGGCCAGCCCAGTATACCGGGATCGACTGTCCCAAAAGAGCAAATGTCATGCCTATCCTGTCATAGTTGGATCGCGGCCTTATGGCAGAAATAATTCCAACCGGGAGGGCAATGACGATTGATAAGATCATCGCCGCTATAGTCAGTTCAATAGTAGCTGGCAATGCTCCTATTATTAGGGAAAAGGCGGATGTTTGATGCCTGAAGGATTGCCCAAAATCACCATGGGTTATGTTTTTTATGAATTCAAAATATTGGATATATATGGGCCTGTCCAGCCCCAATTCGTGACGGAACAGCGCTTTTTCCTCAGGCCCTGCTTCCGGAGGCAAAAGAAGGTCAGTGGGATCACCGGTAAGGTGGATAATAATGAAGACAATAACGGTGATTCCAAGAATGACAATAAGGGACTGGAAAAATCTCTTTATAACATAGCGCTGCATAGATAAAGTGCCTAAAGTACTTAAAATGAACTAAAGTGCTCGGCCGCCTCGCAAGCCAGTCTGCCAGCCAAGCCAACCTAACATTCACTTGAGCCAAAGCTGATGGCGAATGAGCGGGGCAAGAGCTTTGCGGGCAGACACAAAGTTAGGGGCGGAAGCATTTAATAAAATATATCGGAATTTCCACAACTTACTGGGCAGTATTTTTAATGGAACATGGTTCATATATACCAGATGGAATAATGGAATATTGGAATGTTGATTTGACTAAAGAAGTTGCTTATTTATTAATGCGCATAAGGGGCATTAACCTCCTTGTCAAGGAAAATTTTTCAATCGATCAATTTTCTGCAAGGTTGTTTACACACTATTCCATCACTCCAGTATTCCAATTCTCCAATTGTGAGCGAAGCAAACTAAGTTCTATCTAAACGCACAGATCAAAAAAACTGTGCCGCAGTTATCAAGAACTGCGGCACAATCTTGAGGCTGTGTGTTACCTGGAAAGCTTAAGCACATCACAATCCATCCGCTCGCTTCCCGCACTTTGCTTGAAGTTTGCGACTGTATCCCGCACGCCGTAATTATCCATCTGCTGATAGAGAAATATCCACGGAGCTTCATCTTTAATTAACTTGAGGATCTCACTGTATTGAGCCTTCCTCTTCTCAGGATCCATCTGATATCTAGCACTCAGCATCATCTTGTCTAATGTTGGGTTTACATAATTAGAATATTTGCTCTTGGAGAAGAACAGAGGCAAAAGAGTTCCGTCGGCATCTGACATAGTATTTCCCCAGCCAAGCAAATACAGTGGTTCCACCCTGTGGGCCTTTCTTACCTGCTCATATTTGCCCCATTCATATACCTTGAGCCTTGCCTTTATTCCTACCTTGGCGAGCATACCTGAAATGGCCTCAGCGATCTGCTTATCCATCAGATATCTGCCGCTCCCGGTTGCAAATTCCGTCTCAAATCCATTTGGGTACCCGGCCTCTTTAAGTATTTTTTTGGCCTTCTCAGGATCATAGGGGTAGGGTTTAATGCTAGGATCATATCCAAACGCGAGCGGGATCAGAGGCGTTGCTAATTGCTCCCCGCTTCCCATGAGGACGTACTTAATCAAGCTCTGCTTATCCACTGCATAGTTTATGGCTTGACGAACCTCTTTTTTCATCAAAGGCCCGGCCTTTTCT
>Ga0190359_1002634_pt1 | contig 10623 bp, 9 predicted proteins | sample 48721823_MG_FD_161269 | JGI IMG/M metagenome (GOLD analysis project Ga0190359, IMG submission 161269) | Hydrothermal vent microbial mat bacterial communities from Southern Trench, Guaymas Basin, Mexico - 4872-18-2-3_MG | ecosystem: Environmental > Aquatic > Marine > Hydrothermal vents > Microbial...
GTTTTTTCATTCCCGGGAGAGTGGGAATCTCTTTTCGTCCCGCTTAAAATGACGGGTTTATAGTCAACAGTTAGTTCCGTCCCATTCTTTTTTATCAAGGAATGCTTCAACCACTCATTGTCATTTCTCTCAGGAAAATCAATTCGGGCATGGGCACCTCTGGACTCTCTTCTCTCAACGGCACTTTGTACCGTAACTTCCGCTAAATCCAGTATATGGCCCAATTCGAGCGCCTCGATAATTTCCATATTAAACGTACAGGACACATCCTTTATTGCCGATGCCCGATAGCGACTCTTTAGTTCCCGTATTGCTTCTTTCAGAGATGCCAACCCTTCCGAATCCCGGTACACCCCGCATTTCTCCTGCATCATCTGCTGCAGAGATTCCCGTATACCGGCAACGGGTTCACCTGCTTTGGTATAAAGCAGACGATCAATTTCCATGTGTGCCTCATCAGTGCAGGATCGGGGAAACACAGGCAGTGCATTGTTGCGTTTCAGATGCTCGGCGATTGCGTTCCCGGCGCTCCTGCCGAATATGGCCGCTTCAAGCGTTGAATTACAGCCGAGACGGTTTGCCCCGTGTACCGAGACACAGGCGCACTCACCCGCAGCATATAATCCTTCGACCGCCTGTGATTTTCCGTCCGCCAGAACCTCACCATTATTGGTCGTTGGGATACCACCCATGCAGTAATGCGCCGACGGGGCCACCGGGATGGGCTCATCAACCGGATCAATATTTCCGAATTTCATACAGATTTCACGCATCTGCGGCAGCTTTTTATCTATTGTATCCTCACCCAGATGCCGTATATCAAGATACAGGTACTTTTTTCCGTGAATGCCTCTTCCTGCGTCTATCTCCCGCTGCATTGCACTGGCAACTACATGGCGCGGCGCGAGCTCTTCCCTGTCGGAATAGTCAGCCATAAAACGTTCGCCCTTGTCATTGAGAAGATACCCGCCTTCACTCCGCCCGCTTTCCGAAATGAGAATCCCCTTACCGTAGAGACCGGTGGGATGGAACTGAATAAATTCCATATCCTCAAGACAGAGACCTTTACGCAGTACCAGCGCCTGGCCGTCACCGGTGTTACCGAATGCATTGGTACTTGTGCTGAATATCCGTCCATAGCCGCCGGTTGCCAGCAGTACTGCCCTGCTGTTGAAAAGGTGTATACCTCCCTTTTGTATATCCCAGGCAGCTACACCGGCACAGACACTGTTTTCAATCGCCAGTGACAGCACATAATATTCGCTGTAAAACCTGACGTTTCTTTTAATACACTGCTCCCAGAGCGTGGTTAAAATCGCATGACCGGTTCTGTCCGCTGCATAGCAGGCACGTGCCACCGGCGCTTCGCCTCTATTCGCAGTATGACCGCCGAAGGTCCGCTGCATAATCTTACCCCCGGAGGTCCGGGAAAAAGGCGTGCCATACCGCTCAAGCTCACAGACCGCAGCCGGTGCACACTCGCTCAGAAGCTCTATAGCCGACCTGTCACCGAGGAAATCACCTCCGACAGCAGTATCATAGGCATGCCACTCCGGGTAATCCTCACCGCAGTTTCCCAGTGCCGCTGCAATACCGCCCTGGGCAGCGCCGGAATGGGACCTTGTAGGGTAAACCTTGGTTAACACCGCTATATCATGCTCGGGTGCAAGTTGCAGTGCAGCGCGCAGCCCGGCAATACCCGCGCCAACAATGACGACATCATGCGTATGAATCGGTGTATCCATAGTTACTCTATATCCGCAGTACTGTGATAGTCACACCACAAAAGAGAGCGCTCCCTGCCACCCACAGACAGCGCGATATCAACCGTTTTGAGGTATTAAAAAAACGGTAATTATCCAGCACCGCATCGATTCCGATCAAACCGTGAGAAAGCGCAAAAAAGAAAAAGACTATCTCAATGAACTTTATCCACGGATGGGTAATAAGCACCATAAAATCAGAGAATGTGCCGGTCTCCATGGTAATAACAGTCTTAATAACATAATGAACATGCAGCCACAGTAAAACAGCAAGAATAACTGCTGAAATACGCTGGTACAGCCATTTTAATGCAAAATTTTTCTTCATTTACTATCCATACTTTTATAATCGCACGTCAGAACAATATCTTACCCACTACCTGCTCGACCATTGGCAAAAAATGTATAATAAAAAGTATCACAACGATTATTAACACGGTCAGTGCAATATCTTTCTGGTCCTCAATCCAGAGTCCCAGATCAAAAAAGAGAATACGGACGCCGTTAAAAACATGGAATAACGTTACCAGTAACAGCAGCGAGACGGCGACAAGAGCAAACGGGCTGTGTAGTAATGAAAGAATTGTTTGAAAGGAGTGTTCTCCCTTTACTAAAAGAAACAATAAAACCGCATTCAGGAGAAGATATAAAAACAGCGCTATACCCGATACCATGTGCAGATACCGGTATACCACGCCGATTCCCTTGTGATACCTGCCGGTTAGTTTCATGCGTCCCTGTTCCGCAGCGAATTGAACTAGATCCAGATACTGTACTGTAAAATATATAAGCGCTCTCACTTTATCGAATACGGAGAATTCAGGGGAACGACAAGAGTGGATTTTATAGTACCGGAGCAGGCATATACCACGATTTCATCTTTCGGGTAATCTCATCGCCGATGCAATTCGATTCGATGTTCCGCAAGAAATTTTTTCAGGTCTTCGTTTTCAGACTGTTCAACAGCAGGATTCGCCAGTAATACCTTCTGCGGATTCTCCAGGAGCAATGTTTCAAGCTCGCCCGGGAAGTACAGATGACCGTTCGAAATAATTGCCCTGTTACGCCTGCGCTCATCAGTGGCATGCAGAATAAGATGCGTCCAGGTTGCCGCAGATGTCCCGGTAATCAACAGTAATAAAATCACAAGGGAGACATGTCTGCTAACCGATATATAGAGCAGGGCCATAACAGTCGGCAGCAGTCCCAATGCCAGTAGCGTTGCCAAAACCGACAATGCTGTGCTGTCCGTAACGCTGAACGGTGCTATCGGCGGCGCTTCACAAACTTCACATAACGCTGTCATGCATAACGACAGGGTAGTAAAAGCAGCGTAAATGAGATACTTCATTTTTTCACCCTGCGTTTCACGGAAATGAATGCAACGAGCAGCGCAAAGACTGCGCTTGCTGCAATATATACAAGCGGGAATGAGTAAATGACAGTACCGATACTGCTTGAGTTGGGGTTGTAGCCCATTTTTATCTTGATAACTCCTTTGGGCAACTTAAGGTTTTTTTCCCTTTTCATAATGTACCTTATAAACTGCTTTTATTTTTATTATAATCAACTACCACGGGGCATTCATGATCCGGAGCAGAAAAGTCACCGGTGCCTTGCATGGCGACAGTCCGGCAATACTGCACAATCTCGCCGAAATCATCGCGTTCAAATGCCTCTCCTCCACCCAGGGCCAGATGGAACACACCCATATCAGCAAGCTTTTTCAGGCTTTTTTTCGCATCGTCCGTGGACATATCTTCAGCGCCGGACTCCTCCGCAGACATGTAGCATCCTTCGCATCCCAGCCGGCATCTGTTGGTAACCGCGAAATGCACCTCGGCGGGGGCACTTAAGCAGCCTGTTTTTTCATTGACGGCGGCCCATAGCGCTGAGGCGCCATACCCTATTTTCCGCATATACTCCCTGTCAACCCAGGCAAGAAAGGGCGGGTTACTGCAGGAAATAATCCCACCGAATGATTCGTACCTGACTTTATCGATTGAGGATTGTATCTGTTTCATTGTAATCCCGGCAAATTCGGGGACGGAGGTACTTTAGTGCTTTAAAGATTCACCTTTACCTTCATTCTTTTCGTATACTTTTCCCCTTCATCAAGCATCCGTGAAACCGAAGGGCCTGATAAACCATAGTACCGAGCTATCTCTGCGACCGGTATACCATACTGCAGATGCGAAATTGACGCGACCACTTTCCGTAATAGTGATCGGCTGTTCTTTCTACCACGCCGGTGAACCTCACTCGCTTTAATTCCCATCTGTGATGCAACTGCACGCACTATATCCTCTACAGTGCATCACTTCTTAATGTATTCAGATAAATGTAATCGATTCTTACGGTCTCTTGCAATCGCCTTCTTTACAAAATCCCGATCACCAATAACCAAGCACCCATATTCCCGCCGGCTTGTTTTTCCTTTGTTGCTCATGCGAAGTGATGTAAGAAAATCATTCTGCTCTCCTTCAGAAATACCGCGCTGTATATATTCCCGATACCCTGGAATACCCGAGTCCCCGTTACGGGAAAACCGGTGAAGTATAGCAGCCGTATTCTGAAACGGGCAATCAAACTTTTCCATAAGGACAGCATGGCCGCACCAGCGGTATCTGTCCAGTTCATCGATATTACGGCATATACCTGCTCTAACAGGATTTAAATGGATATATCTGATCAGCTCCTCGATATATCCCTGGTCCTGGGTCACTATAGATTTATATCGGTCCTGGAACAGATAACCGCGACTACCGTTCTTTTTCCGGTACCACTGCGCATATCTTCCATTTAACCGACGCATCAGACGGTAAAGAGGTTGCTCTGTCACACGAACAAGGATATGGTAGTGATTATCCATCAGCACCCAGGCATAACATTTATACCCAGTGCGCTTTATTTCCTTAGACAACAGCGACAAAAAATATTCACGATCCTCATCGTCACTGAAAATGTCCCGTTTTTCTATTCCCCGTGACATTATATGGTGCACAGCACCGGGAACTGTAAGTCGTGCTTTGCGTGGCATAGGTGAAAATACTGAAAATATTTTTTTGGGGCAATATAAAAGTACTAAAGTACCTCCGTCCGTGTGCCACGAGGCTTTACAAATGATGGCAGTGTGGCCTGCCAGTATCGGCTTGCACGAGCAGATACTAAACCGCCTTGAGCTGCTGTGTTCAAAAGGCATGGTGGTGAGCGTCAAGGTAAGGTGTGAGCAGAGAAGATGAACGAAAGTGAACCGTTGAACAAGCGTCGAAAGTAACCAGGTGATGTCAAAACCGGGAAGTGGACGAGGTTTCCGGGATAAGTCTGACAGAAACGTGCTTACCGGTCAGGCGGCATCCGGCGTAGAGGCGGCATGAGCTCTGCTTTGGCTTTTGTAAGGAACGTGGGAACCTGTGTGATGATGTTAAGGGAGTCGTTCAAGCACAGCAGCACTGTGTAAGTTCGAGAGTACCAATGCATCACGCAGGGGCGGAACGTCCCATAGTAGTGTTGAATGTTCTGTAATGGAACAGGAGCGAAGGGGGCGTACTGTTCAGCAAATGTCATGTATCAACCATTTTAATGGGAGGAATACATCACAAAAGCAAAGTCGTATGAGATAAGTCGCCATACCGTAATGGAAGCTTGGCGACGAGTCAAAGCCAATGGAGGAAGCGCTGGAGTTGATGGCCAAACCATAGAGGTATTTGAGGTAAAACTCAAGGATAATCTCTACAAGATTTGGAATCGCATGAGTTCTGGCAGTTACTTTCCTTCACCAGTTCTTCTCTGTGAGATACCCAAAGAAGCTGGAAAAGTACGGACATTGGGAATACCAACGGTTGCAGACCGGGTAGCCCAGATGGTAGTGAAGATGCATCTGGAACCTAAGGTTGAACCGGTGTTTCATCCGAACTCATACGGGTATCGCCCGGGGAAGTCGGCTCATGAAGCCGTAGGGGTAACGCGCGAGCGGTGCTGGCGTTTTAACTGGGTGATTGATATCGATATCAAAGGATTCTTTGATAGTATCAATCATACCCTGCTCATGCATGCTGTGCATAAGCATACCGATGAAAAATGGATGCTGCTGTATATTGAGCGCTGGTTGAAAGTGTCGGCACAGGATAAGAATGGGAACACGGTTAAGCGAGAGATGGGAACTCCCCAGGGAGGGGTAATCAGTCCTCTGCTTGCCAACATTTTTCTCCATCACTGCTTTGATACATGGATGGAGCAAGAGTTTCCGTCGTTATTGTTTGAGCGTTATGCAGATGATATTGTAGTCCATTGTTACACCAAGAAGCAGGCACAGTATGTGAAGGAAGGCATTCGACGGCGCCTGAAAAAGTACGGTCTTATCTTGCATCCCGACAAAACGAAGATTGTGTATTGTAAGGATGTAAACCGTAAGGACGACAATGACCACACAAAGTTTGACTTCCTTGGATATGAATTTCGGCCTCGTTTATGTCGTAATTCAAAAGACGGGAAGTTCTTTGTAGGGTTTACTCCGGCAGTAAGCCGTAAAGCGATGAAATCTATGAGCTACACAATACGGCAATGGGGCCTCAGCAACCTGACGCCTCTGAGCCTCAAGGAATTATCAGAGATGATAAATCCGGTAGTTCGTGGATGGATGAATTATTATGGGGCCTACTGTCGGTCTGCATTGAGCCCAATTTTGCGACAAATTGAATTGGCAATAGCCAAATGGGCAATTCGCAAGTATAAGAAATTGCATCGCAGAATTGTGGCTGCAACACGATGGCTTAGGGGCATATACCGAAGAGAACCAACCCTCTTCGCACACTGGGCATGGTGTCAGATAAATGACTGAACAGTAAGAGCCGTGTGAATCGAGAGGTTCATGCACGGTTCTGTGAGAGGCTGAGGGTGAGAACCCCTCGGTCTACTCGACCGAATATTTATTTCCCCCGCTAACCTGTACCGTCCCGCGCTCCGCTTTGAGCAGACCCAGGCTGAGCAGGATGCCTATCCGTCGGGCGATAAAGAGCATTTGAAGATGTACAACTCCCGTATTGAAGGAATTTTCTTCAAGGGTCCTGATACTTCCGGTGTCGCGCCATCAAGCGTTTACACCGGTGTCGGCGCTTTGCTCATCTGGGGAAAGTGGCATGTAAAAAACATCCGTATCCGCAATTGCGTGTTTGAGAAGAACATAGGACGAATTGCGGGTGCGGCCTTTGTGTGCAATGCGTCAAAGGTTTTTTTCGAGTCCTGTGTATTCGCTGAAAACACCTCTGTTTCCGGCGGCCAGATGGAGGATATCTGCGCCGTTGACCCTGACGGCGTTACCCGGTGCAGGAGTATCAACAGTCAGAACTGGTCGGGCGGCGCCGTTACCATCTATGAGTTTGACTCCTGCGGCTCTGAGGTTGATTTTGACGGGTGCGTATTCTGGAACAACAGCACGCGGTTTGACCTTGCGCCTGACCCGTCTGCAGCGGACGCGGGCGGCGGTACAATTGCGGTTTTCGGAGGAGTTATTGCCGCGGGCAGAGCGGCAGGAGCGTCGCGACCGGTGAAAATAGCGAACTGTACTTTTAACAACAACCATGTTGTAAACGGCAGCGTTCCTGCTTCTCATTGCGCGGGAAGCGTGTACAAGGACAGTTCAGCTCTCCTTACCTCTCTAACACCTGTTATTCTGATAAATACCATCTGTTACGGTAATGTCAATGCCGGAATCAGCGAACTGCGAAACATATCCCTTGCCGGGGATTCAGTGAGTTATTGCACCAATTTCCATACCTTTGCCAATCCCGGAACGTACCAGACATTCAGAGCGCCTGAAGTGAGTTACTGCAATGTTCAGGACGCTTCTCTTGGCGCTTCGCAGAACAGTATCGGTAATTTTAATCACAATCCCTGTTTTGAAGGAGATATTGACTCCAATGGAATCGTTGAACTGCCTGTTCCATCTCCTGATGTTCCAAACGCAGATGGGATATGGGGCACTCTTGATGACGGGCTTGTTCTATCTTACTGGGGAAGAGACGCGGGTGGAAGTGTTGAAAGCAACAGGACAAGAAATAGCGGTATTTTCCGGGGACTTCCTGAGACCAAAGACTCTACTCTTAAGGATTATTACAAACCGGTATTCTTTGACGCAGCGGGGAGACCGAAGCTTGGTGATGTCGATATCGGCGGGTATGAGAGTGTTATAAAGATAATGTGTGTTGGCGATGATAACACTCGGGGTTCAAATGAATTTGGTGATACCGCATGGTGCTATAGGGCTACTTTAAAAGATATGCTTAGAGAGAAACAATGGCATGTTGATTTTTCCGGTGCAACTGAACTCGCCCCAATTGGCGGCACCTGGCATACTGAATTAAAAGAAAAGCTGAGGCTTGACCCTGCGAGAAATCCCGGTGTCACAGATAAGTATGACGTTCAGCATGAGGGATATGAAGAAGCATTTATAGAAACTTTTTCTGCTTCTGATTCCATAAAAACATTGCTTGACAACAATAATCCTGATATTATTCTTTTAATGGCTGGAACAATTAATATAAAGAATGATGATACAGTTGCCGTTGACATTGTAACAAAGGAAGTTACTCTTGTAGATAAAATCAATCAATGGTTAATTGCGAATAATCGTAAAAGGAACGAAAGATTTCTGTTACTCGGCAATCTTCCTGTTTATGAAGGTAAAAACAAATACGTGACAAATGCAAATTTACTCCTCAGTCAACAGGCTTGGGGAGATAAAATTGACGGAGATTTGGTAGATGTTAATGGGGGCATGAGTTTGAATATGCTTCAATCGTCAAAAAAATACAGGTGTAAGAAATCCGGTCTGGAGCATATTGGTAAAAAATGGTTCAGAGCGCTTGTTAAAAAGAATTAAAATACTTCTTTTAAAAGATGAGACTGCCTTTTTTGGGCAGCCTCATCTTTTAATTACAATTTTTTTATTATAAATAGCATGGTTTTGGTTAATGCTTATTATGTAAATACCTGGCGGCAAATCAGTTACATTTAACACTGTATTATCTTTGTCCGGGTCCAATTTTTGTGCACTTCTTATCAGTTTACCATCCGGTGAAAATATTTTTGTTGAATAAATATCTTTTGCTGTAATAACTATAATATTTGAATTATATATTTTTCTTACTAATATATTTTCATTACTTTTAATATATTTCTTTTGTAAGTTTTTTGAAAAAGTAGAGTCCTTTCTTTTCTGCCTGTATATTCCCCATCCATTGATAAAATAATAATCTCTGTTAGTCCATATTCGGTCAAAATACATCTGTTTACCAGTGCTGTCGTATTGTCTGAAATCAACCCATGTTTTTCCTGAATCTTTTGAACAATAGTAAGGTAAACCTGTTTTTGCATAAATCAGAGAATCGTCAAATTTGTAGCTTCTGCAATTCCCCTGTAACATAATATTCCAATTAAATCCGAAATCCTGTGATATGGCAACATCGAATTCTGTTCCAACAAAAAGTATATTTCCAATAAAATCAGCAGTATAATAACTTGTCGTCTCACCCGGAATTAACTCAACCCACGTTTTCCCGGTATCTAAAGACCAGAATATTCCTGAATACGTACCTGCGTATAATGTATCACCATAGTGAGTAAGACACATGCAAGGCAGATTCGTCGGCAGCGTAAAGCTCTCCCACGTCCTCCCCGAATCCGCTGACCGGTGGACGCTTGATGTGCTGCCAAAAATGTAGTTCCCGAACCAGGTGAAACCGTACACAATTGTACCCGGATAATTAACACCTTCCCATGTTTTACCGGTATCAAGTGACCTCCACATTCCTTGTGGAGATTGGTCTAAATATCCGGCATATAATACACCATTAACCATTTCAAGGTGTTTTACTCCATCGTGAGCGCCAGGTAATTTATCTGTAAGGGTGTCCCATGTTGCACCGTTATTGTGTGAAACAAACATGACATGGTAATCTGTCGCTGCAATAATACTGCTGTCGCCGTAGAGATAGAGCGCGGTAATGTTCACCGGCGATTCCAGCGGCCCGCAGTAGTGCCAGTTGTGGGGATTCTGGGGGGATGAGACTGAGGTTAAAAGGGATATTAATATTGTTATTATTTTTAAGTTCATAGTTTTCATTTCATTTTCAAAAGCATGGGTTAAAGGCTGTTACCATTATTAACCGCATTCAAAATTATTTTAAAAAAAAGATTGAAAAATACATACATTAAAAGCTCTATATGAACCAGGACCTTATCTATCTATATGAACCAGGACCTTATCTATCTATATGAACCAGGACCTTATCTATCTATATGAGCCAGGACCTTATCTATATTAATTATACATCAAGAGCGAATATAATTCAAAAACTAATCATTGAGGTGGAGCAAAGCAAAAAAAGCGGTTATAAAAGAATAAAACACATGTAAAGGCAAGAAATGACTTATAAAATATGGCAATAAAATAAAAATGAGAAAATAATTGAAGAAAGAAATAAAAGAAAAAGCCAGGGGGAGGGGTTTTAAAAGAGGAAGAAATAAAAAGCAAAAAGATAAAAAACATTAAAAGAACACTATGGAAATCGAGAACCCGGTGCAGAAACAGCAAACAACAAACAAATGGTGCTCCGCTTCGCTCCGGGCTCCGCCACATTACCACTTGGTACTGGTGGTAGTTCTGATTACCGTTCCATCAAGCTCGTGGACTCGCATGACAGAACAGTAATCAGAAATTATATTAGGTGGCAACGTCACCATTTGTCAACGTTGTGTAACATCAGCACGGTATTATTACTTAATAAGGATTATGTTTTTGATTTTATCGGGAGGCACAAGGAATAATAGACAAAAAAATAAACCGAAATAAAAAATGTCA
>Ga0190359_1002635_pt1 | contig 10621 bp, 6 predicted proteins | sample 48721823_MG_FD_161269 | JGI IMG/M metagenome (GOLD analysis project Ga0190359, IMG submission 161269) | Hydrothermal vent microbial mat bacterial communities from Southern Trench, Guaymas Basin, Mexico - 4872-18-2-3_MG | ecosystem: Environmental > Aquatic > Marine > Hydrothermal vents > Microbial...
ATAAACTTCTCAGCAATTCACTATAAAATTTATATCTCCCCCTGGCCTATTTATCATAGGCCAAAATAGTGAGACTGTAAGCATACCAAATGGCCTATTGTTCTCTTTTTCTTATTGGGTATCCTTTCTTGGAAGTTCATATTTTACTGGAAAAGGCTTTTCAAGTTTACATGTCTTGATGCATCAAGGATCTCAATGCCAACAACCTTCCCATCCTCTCCTATGTCTAATACAACATCCTCTGAAATCCGCCGGTTTATAACATCCTGTTTTGTTTTGTCCAGACGAATATAGAGGAGGTCTGTCCTATCATTATAAATAATTCTCATTTTATTTCCTCCTATTTCCCATAAAATACGCAGACAGTTACGGTTATCATATTATCATTTTGATGATATAGAATACTTCAACTCTTTTTTGCTCATAGTATCTGCCATGCCGTTTTTGTCTAAAATCGTATATCTTGGCCTTGCCAAGGGGTCTGTATTTTGCTGGGATAGTAAAACCATTTTGAATGACATCCATAATTTCTTTTTCATTAGTGCCTCATTCTTCTCCTCGCTCTAATATATGAGAACCAACCTGAATTTTCATATTTTACCTTTAGTAACAGTACCCACCTTATTGAGTTATTCCCTAATTCCTTTTTAACAAAAAATTTAACAAAAAAGCGCCTATCCGCAAAGGTTTATCTCAAACAAAAGGGATAGCTTCATCCTCTACATTCCATAATCGCCTAAATTTAGCTACACGAAGTCCCAAATACTCTTTAGCTTCACCAAATAACCCCTCAATTAGTTTACGCATCCTCATTTTCCTTTTAGCGGACAAACCTTGCAATCTTTAACACTTGCACGCCTGCCTGTGCCGTAAGCACAGCAGACAGGCCAAACAAATTGCCAGCGAGCACTTCTTTTATAACTTTGGTATTGGTTGTTTCAGCTTTTAGGTGACAGTAATACCTCAAGATTAACTTCACCAACTTATTTATAGCTTAGCAGATTGCTCCGTTAAGCCGTCAAGATTACCATAAGAAATCTGTTTGGATTACCAATTTAAACATTACAGAAAAAAATTGTTTTATTATTGGTAATGGAGGAGGTAGAAATAGATGGAAGATTGAAAATCAAGGGTTAGGGAAAAGTTTTTTCAAATCACACCCATGTTGCCTTATCTTCTTTTCTAACTATTTTTACCTTATTTTTTTAGTTTTGATTCTTCAGGGCTGCGTGCCTTGACTTAGGCACGCTTTTAGCATATAAATGACTCAGCAGGGCTTGGAGAAACTTTATGTCTCAGATGAAATGGGTGAAAGGTGAATTCAAAAAAGTATATAATAAGTAAAGAAAAATTAGTTTTTTCAATAAAGGAGCGAATATGTTTACATATTCTCCAGGAGTTATGCTCACCTGGCAGATTGGAGCTAGTGAGACAGCCCATGCCAGGTATCAGTATATTGAGCGGGAGCAGATATTTATTGGGCTTCTAAAAGCTAAGGACCTACTTAAGCCAGAGATACTAGATATGTTTGAAATAGACTATAGCGATGTGGGTTATTTGGAGGCAGAATTTGAGCCTATTGAGGAATTACTGGCTAAATTCAAGGTTGAAAGGGCTGAGGTAAGAAGGTCTTTAAGAGACAATGTAGGTAAAGGAAATTACCAACATAAAGAAAAAGTTGTTCATAGAAGCAAGGAGTGCAAAGCAATATTTGAGCAGGCTAAAGAATTAGCCAAAAAAGGAGGTTCTTCTATTTTAAATGCAAATTATTTGCTAAAAGCAATCTTAGAGAATCCAGGTTCTCATATCAAAAAAGTCCTAGAAAATTTTGGAATTCAAATAGAAGAATTTAAGCAAGTGGCTTGGGAACTAAAAGATATTGAACTTGAAGCAGTAGGAGTAGGTGCGAAAAAAGGCAAGAAAGATGAAAACAAATATCAAAAGACCTATTTTTTAGATAAATTTGGAACGGATCTTACTCGTCTAGCTCGGGAAGGTAAAATTGAGCCTCTCATAGGAAGAAAGGGAGAGCTCCTCCAAATAATTCGCACTCTTTGTCGGAAAACTAAAAATAACCCGGTTCTTATTGGGGAACCTGGTGTGGGGAAAACTGCTATTGTAAAAGGACTTGCCTTAAGAATTGCTAGTGGAAATATAAATCCTTCCTTGCAAGGCAGGCGAATTATTGAAATCAATATGGGAAGTTTAGTGGCAGGTACCAAGTATAGAGGGCAATTTGAAGAAAGAGTAACTGGAATCATAAAAGAAGCCAAGGCCCATAAAGAAATCATCTTGTTCATTGATGAAATCCACACCCTTGGAGGGGCTGAAAAAGCAGAGGGTAGTCTCGATGCAGGCGATATTATGAAGCCAGCCTTATCTGAAGGGGAAATAAGTTGCATAGGGGCGACCACACTTTCTGAGTATCGAAAATATATTGAAAAAGACCCTGCTTTGGAAAGGCGATTTCAGCCGATAATAGTGAGAGAGCCAGGAAAGCAAGAGGCATTTGAAATGCTAAAAGGATTAAAGGAGCGATACGAAAAACACCACAAGGTTACTATTGAAGATAGTGCTCTTAAGGAAGCCGTTGAACTTTCATCGAGATATTTACCAGACCGATACCTACCTGATAAGGCAATTGATCTCCTTGACGAAGCCTGTAGTAGGATTAAGGTGAACTCTGTGAGTTTTTATGAAGACTTAAACAATCTTGAGTCAAGGATTGGAACAGTTACAGCAGAAATTATTGCAAGAATCCTTTCAGATTGGACCGGTATTCCGCTTCGTCAACTTACCCACGAAGAGCAAGAAAAAATTGCAAACTTGGGAAATCTTATCAAAAAGAGGGTAATCGGACAAGATGAAGCAGTAGATAAAGTAGTTCAGGTAATCAAAATGGAAAGGGCGGGTTTGAAGGACCCTAGAAGGCCTGCTGGTGTTCTTCTATTCTTGGGCACCACTGGAGTTGGAAAAACAGAACTTGCCAGATCTTTGGCTGAGACCCTTTTCGGTTCAGAAAAGAACATAATAAAGCTAGATATGTCGGAATATATGGAAGCACACAGCGTTTCTAGACTAATAGGTTCGCCCCCTGGCTACGTGGGCTATGAGGAAGAAGGTCAACTTACTGGTAAATTGAGGACCAATCCATATTCTATAGTCCTGCTGGATGAAATAGAAAAAGCTCATCCTAAGATATTTGATCTTTTCCTTCAAGTGTTTGATGAGGGAAGACTCACTGATTCTAAAGGAAGAACCGTTAATGCTAAAAATGCCATATTTATTATGACCTCCAACATAGGGAGTGATATTGCTGAGAGAAAGTTTGTAGGTTTTGGTAATAAAGAGGAAGGAGGAGGAAACCAAGCAAAAGAAGCTGTCTCTCAACTCAAGAACTACTTCAGACCTGAGTTTTTGAATAGAGTTGATGAAATCATCTATTTCAGGGAATTGCAAATGGAGGATCTTTCAAAAATTGCCAAAAACATGCTTAATATATTGAACAATCGATTACAAAACCAAAATATTTCCTTAAATATTGAACAACAAGTTATAAATTTCATCTGTAAGCAAAGTTATGATCCTAAGAATGGAGCTCGTCCCTTAGCAAGAACCATTGAAAGGCTAATTACTAAACCTATAAGTGAGAGGATTATAAAGGGGGATTTTGCGTCGGGTGATAAGATAGGCCTCGGCTTAAGGGATGGTAAAATTTATTTTTATAAATAACTTAAGTTTGCAATAAGAGAAATGTCAACAATAGCCATTCAAGAAGATTTCAAAGAAATAAGGCGGATAGACGAGGGAGGCTTTGGTCGTATCTATCTGGTTGAAGTGTTAAATAGAACATTCAAGAAGAATTGGGGGAAAGACAGAGTTTGTATTAAAGTTCCTAAAGATAAAGAAAAAGAAATGTTTTTAATAAAAGAAGTAATAAACAATGAAGTTGTTGTCAAAACCTTTCAGATAGCAAAGTCTGAAAACCTAGTTGAGTACATAGGTTTTTGTCATTATAGAGGTTATTACTCAATGATAATGGAGTATGTTGAGGGGCCAACACTTAGGGCCAAAATTGGGCGTATTGGGTTACAAAAACCTTTAGGTATTCTTGAAAGTCTAAGGATAGCTAAACAGGTTTGCAAGGCGTTATCACAGCTTCATAAATGCAAAATTTTTCACAGAGATATAAAACCTGAAAATATTTTTATTTGCAAAAATCAAATAGTCAAGCTCAGTGACCTAGGAATTAGTAAGCGAATGGATTCAGCTGAAAAAGCCTCTACTGTTGCGGGCACATGGCCATACATGGCAAGAGAAGTCCTATGTGGAAAAGGCGACTTGCAATCAGATATACATTCCCTAGGTGTTATACTTTATGAGATGGTAACAGGAAAGCTTCCCTTTGGAGATGCCTATCAAGAAGTTATCAAAAATTTAAATAATCCCCGATTCAAGGTTGATTCTCCAAAAGAATATATAAGAGAATACAATAAAGACATTGATGATGTTGTAATTGAAGAAGTTGATAACATGATTCTTAAGGCAATTGGTTTGGATTTAACTAGAAGTTATAAAACAATAGATGAGCTATATCAGGAAATAAACGATATCCTCGAAAGGCTTGAAAAACCTAAAGAAGATTTTGAATTATGTATAAAAGAAGCTAAAAAATTACGTAACATTGGCCAGACTGCTAAAGCTGAAAGGAAATATAAGGAAGTCTTAAAGAATTTCCCTAACAATCCGCGTTCTTATTATTATTTAAGTGAGTTCTATAATTATGTGAGAATACCATATAAGGCTAAGAATATACTAAGTGAGGGCATAAAAAGATTCCCCGGCTCCTCGCTTCTTCATTATAACTTAGCATTAACCTTGCATGAAACAGAAGATCCGAAAGCATTAAAGGAACTTGAGAAAGCCATTGAAATAGGATTACCCGAAAAGGTAGAGAAAACAGCAAAGTTATTACTGATGGCTTGGAAAAGTAGACACTAACTATAAGTGTAATAAAATATGGAAGAAGTAATTGTCGTATCTATAATTGTGGCTATTGCTTTAGGTATTCAACTCGATTTGGCCTTTATGAGAAGTGGTTGGAGTTTAAAAAGGTATCAAAGAATTTTAAAAAAGGCTGATAAAGCACTGAAAAAGAAAAATTTAAAAAAAGCACAAAAGAACTATGAGAAAATAATTAAGAACTTAAAATGAGTTGGTTGGTTTATATCTTTTTTAGCCTATTTTTTATTGGAACAATTGGGAGCCAAATTGGAGCTTTAGGTGATATCTTTATTCAAAACTTCTCCAAGGAATATGTTTTATTTCCTATTGGTTTATTCATCTTCTTGCAAATAATATTTGGGTATGGATTAGCTAAGATCCAAAACTGGGCGAGAAGGGGTGTTTTGTTAGAAGCAAATATTGTATTGATTGACCTCTTAGCATTAGTTCTATACGACAGCAAATTTGGAGCTAGTAAGGATGTAGATGAATTCCTTACAAGAATAATAGGATGCGTAATTTGTGGTCTCATATTAATTATCCATTTAAACAGAAGCAAAGTAGCAAATAACTTCTTAGAAAATAAAAGGAAACGTAGAGAGCTAAATAAAAATAAAGAAGTTGTTAATTATATTTTGGCCAATGCACATATTGGTCTGGGAGATGTATTTAGATTAAAAGGAGATACAACACTTGCTGTTACACATTATGAAACAGCAAAAAAATTAGGCTTTGCTCTTCCTGAACCTGCTATAAGATTAATGGCTAAATACTATGCCGAGAACAGAATCAAGACAGAGGAAGCCATTGAATTTTATTTAGACTACATAAGATTAGATTCTATTTATGATAAAATGGTCATTTCTTTACTAAAACAACTTTGTTATCTTGATGAAACTACAGATTTAAATAAACGCAAAAAAATTAAGGATTTAAATAAAAAGGTTTTAAAGGCTAATCCAAGGATTAAATGGGCTCATTTTTACCTGGCACTAGCTTATTTATTTGACGGATATCCTAACATAGCGGCAAAAGGATTAAAAAAGAGTCTAAGCCTTGAGCCTGATAATCTCTTAGCTTATTACTGGTTAGTAAAATGCCTGTTAAATATAAAGGATGAAGATCAAGCTGAGATTTTTGCCTACGGGCACAAATTTTTAGATTTTAAAGTTGAAGATAAAAATACCAAAGCAAAACAAGCGGAAATATCTTATATTTTTGGTAATTTAATCTTCAAAGAGTTTGAAAATAGCTCTGAGTGGGAGGAACTTAGCCAAGGGGCTAAACAAAAGGTTAATAGCGCCATCTATTACTTTGAAATTTCCATCAAAAGGTACCCCGATGAGGCAAAGTATCATTATAATTTAGGCAGAGCTTTTTCTCTAATTAATAATTCTTCCCAGGCTGTTAAAGAATTTTCCAAAACATGTGAAATTGATAAAAACAATGCAGAATATTATTACTATTTAGGGAGAGAGTTATTTAAAATAGGAGACTTTAGTAATGCTAAAGAAAACCTTAAAAAAGCTATCAGAGTTGATAGTAAATATGTATACACTCATCAGGCATATGAAATATTAATAACTATTTTTATTTCAGAAAAAAATTATGAGGAAGCAGAAATATATTGTAGGAAGGAAAGAAAACTGTTTGGAAATACTCCACAGTTTTATGCAGCCTTAATTGCTTCATTATATTACCAAGGCAAGTATGGTGAAGTTATAAAACAATACCTAACAGCTCCAGTAACTGTAGCGTCTCTTCCACCAATGTCAGAAATCGAGGAAGGTATTTTGAAAGGGCTGTTTTGGAAACAACTAGTGTCGCTATCAACCCTATATTTAAACATAGATTATTTTATCGCTAGATCTTATTCAATTCTAAATCTTCCTGAAAAGGCAGTTAAATTTTATGAAAATCTCGTCTTGCTCGATGGGTCAAGAAGAATAAAGAACCATGACGATAATTACCCTTACTATAAAGGGCCTATGTCTGTAGAAGATAAGGGTTTGAAATATAATTATTATTTTGGCTGCACTTTGGCAAATAAAGGGGATTATAATGGTGCATTAACCGAGTTTAATAAGGTCCTACAATCAGAGGATTCTAAGAAAGCAAGAGCATATTTGCAGATTGGCCATATTTACACGAAAATGGGGAAAAAGAAAGAAGCAGAAGATAATTACCTTAAAGCTTATAAGCAAGATGGAAAGGATGAAGATATTATATACTATCTGGGTAATTACTACTTAACTACCAATAAATTGGATAAAGCCCTTTCTTATTTCAACGAAGCGCTAAATTTAAATTCTTCACATAATCCTTCTCACATTGCCAAAGGAATCATAGCCGAAAGGCAAGGGAACATTTCTACTGCTATAGCTGAGTACAGCTCAGTTCAAAATGAAAACTATGCCGATTTTTTAAATAAAAGATTAGGAATTTTACATTATAAAAACCAAAACTACAAGAAATCAATAGAATATTTGAAAAAAACAAAGAAAGATGATGCAGTCTTATTCTATCTAGGGCTATCTTTGATAAGTTCTGGCCATTATGACGAAGCTTTGGATAGCTGGTGCATTCTTGCTAAAAGATATCCAAAAGATATGGAACTCGAACGCAATATTGCCAAAGCTCATTATCTCAAGGGGTGCCATCTTGTTGAAAAAGAAGATTACCAAGGAGCAATCAGGGAATGGGAGAAATATTTGGAAGAGAGTGGTGAAGATGATGAAGTTAAAAAGAGTGTAGCTATGTTGAATTACATAGCAGGAGACTCTGCTTTAAAGGGAAAAAAGGATGATAATCTCAAAACAGCAAAAGAGTTTTTCCAAAGAGCTTTAGAATTGGATAGTAATAACCGGTTTTATCTTTATAAATATGCTTTACTTAACCTTTATCTAAATAACTTTAATGAAGCGCTTAATTTCCTAGAAAAACTTTCAGGTTCAGAGCCAGATAAATCAAATCTAAAGTATTATAAGGGGCTCGCTTTATTAAAAAAAGGAGAAAAAGACAAAGCCTTACCTTTTTTTAATGAGATCATTAATAGCAATAAAAAGGATATTTATACTGATTATGCCCGTTGGGTTGTGGCTAATGAGCATATTAAAGAGGGCCAATATTCAGAGGCAATTGAAATTTTATATACCATTTCAGAATTGGCTAAATAGCTTTGAAAGGGGGAATAGTGATTGATAGCAATAATTTTCAGAGTGAAGTATTAAGCCAACTGACGGCCTGTCTTGTTGCTGTTGATAGGGATCGAGAGGTTAGCCAACTGATTCAGAAACTGCCTTCAATAGCAGATAATCCAGAATTTCGTTATTACAAAGCTATCTCGTTAGTAAAACAAGATAGAGTAGGAGATGCCTTAAACGAACTTAGGGAAATCATTAAGACCAAGCCTGAGTTTGAAAAGGCCAAAGAACTTGCCTCTCACCTATATCTACATCAAATCACATTATCCATTAAAGAAAAGGATTATGATAAATTGTCTTTTCTTCTAAATGAGGCATTTCAGCTCCTTCCAGAAGATGAAGAGATTACTAAGGAGATTTCTAAATATAAAGATATTTTCCCTATTGTCTCAATAAAGGCAGGTAATAGAGAAAAGGCAGCAAAATATTGGAAAGAAAAAATGATTAAAAATCCCCATGTTCCGTGGACAATTTATAATCTTGCTCTTCTATATTACTGGTGGGCTTTGGGAGCTGAGCAAGATTATGGAAAGCAAGAAAAGCATATACGTAAAAAATATATCATGAAAAATGGTAAGCTAGTTGATCAAATGACCTCAGGAGATTTGGAAGAGGACCCCAAGTTGTGGAGAAAAGCTATAGCTTATTGGGTTATGATCATAAATTCAAATAACTTTTGGAAAGAATGGAAAGATTTTAGAGAAAAGTCCACTGGCATTAAAATTAATGATAGGGATATAAATAATCTAAGAGGAAGCCTGTTAAATGAAAGATTTAAACAACATTTTAAAAATCAAATTGAGAGTTATAAGATAAATAATCAAGAAGAAAATTATAGAAAGTATCTAGATCTTATGGCAGACTTTCTTCTAGAAGAAAAAGTTGCCTTATATTACAAGGATGCATTAGAGATAGCAGTTAGTATGGGAATTAACCTAGACGATATTAGAAAACGTCACCAATTTATATGTAATATACAGAAACTGGAAGGTGAACCTTGTTTTGCCACAAAAAGAAAAAATTGTGAGCAAAAAGATACATGTTCTTGGGCTGAATATTGCATGGGAGGGCCGTCATGCTGGAATAAGTCCATATCTTTTTCTATGCCTTGTGGTCCTCTGATGCTCAGGGAAATGGGCATATGCTATGAATTTGGGAAATTGACTGAAATATTATCTAAATTGAAACCTGAAAATCAAAGATTGAGGAAGCTTAAATTATATTTGGGTGATTTTGGCAAACTTCTTGTCCTAGTAGAGGACCTAAAAATGCCCGAATATGCTATTGAGAAGTGGAAGAGGCTATCCAAGTCTAAAAAAGACACACCAGATGGAAAATACACATATATTATATGCTTGGTGAAAAGAGCAGAGGTTAAAGAACGAAGGAAAGCTTACCTAGATGCATTAGATGATTTAAAAAAAGCAAAAGAATATGTCAATTTACTTGAACATGTTAAAGATAAAGCTTTTCGTCGTATTTCTTTGAATTTAAAACATGAGGTAAAAAAGCAGGTGATTGATCTTTGCACCAATAAAGGAGCAAATGTAGAATTAAATGAGGCTATACGGATACTGACTAAAGGATTAGAAATCGTGGAAGATCAATCTATCAAAAATATTCTTTCCAACTTGTACTGTGGCCGAGGCCAAAAACGCTTAGGGCGTAAATTGTTTCAACAGGCAAGGGAAGATTTTACTAAGGCATTGAGTCTTGTACCTGGGAATCAAACTGCGAAGGAGGGAATGGCAACTGCTTACAACAATGAAGGTGTTAAAGAGACAGATTTAGATAGATCTATTTCCCTCTTTAGAAAGGCATTAAAATATGACCCAGAAAGTAGGCAAATCAAGGAAAACCTTGCAGGTGCTTATAATTCTAAGGCAGTCGAAATAGTAAATTCAATAAATGAATACAATTATCATTATAAAATTGATGACTGTAAAAGAGCAGTGAACTTGCTTAAAAAAGCTATTAGACTTTTAAATCCCTCTCTTGAAGAATCAACTATACTTGTAATCGAATACGCTGAGGATGCAATAGAAGAACTGATTAAAGACTTAGACGATTCTCTTTACAAAAGTGTTATTATAAATCTTGCTGCGGTAGCCAAAATATGTAGACGAATTCAAACACCATGGAGGTATTAAGCATTGATAAAAGACCCTCTAAACAGAAAAAAAGATGCATATGATATTTTAGAATTAGATCCAAATGCGCCTCGAGATAGAATTATCCAGGCTCTTCCAAAGTTTATGAGAAAGCCTGAAAACCGACCTATCATAAAAGAAGGCCGGATAGCGCAAGGAAGCCTTCTGAGTTCTCAAAAACGTATAAAAATAGACATAGACTATTATCCTATCAGGAAAATTGACCCTAACCAGGTTGAATTGAAAAATATATCCAAAGAAATT
>Ga0190359_1002636_pt1 | contig 10616 bp, 9 predicted proteins | sample 48721823_MG_FD_161269 | JGI IMG/M metagenome (GOLD analysis project Ga0190359, IMG submission 161269) | Hydrothermal vent microbial mat bacterial communities from Southern Trench, Guaymas Basin, Mexico - 4872-18-2-3_MG | ecosystem: Environmental > Aquatic > Marine > Hydrothermal vents > Microbial...
ATGATTGGGTACATGAGCTTGAATGGAAACTCGTGCCCAAAGATAAAGATGAGATAACAAAAGAAGCTTATGAAAATGATGCTGACGGATATTTTATCTATGTCCCAAAGGGGGTAAAGCTTGAAATACCCGTCCAGGCATGTTTCTTTATCAAATTGGGAGGATTCAGACAATCTGTACATAATCTAATAGTGGTAGATGAAGGAGCTTCACTTCATGTAACCAACGGATGTGCGGTAGCTTCTTACCTGGACAATGGAGCCCATCTGGGTATAACAGAAATTTATGTAAGAAAAGGTGGTTATCTAACATACACAATGATACATAACTGGGCAGAAGGAATTGAAGTAAGGCCCAGAACAGGCGTGCAGATAAAAGAGGATGGTATTTTTATTTCCAATTATATATCCCTGAGAAAAGCCCATCTTGTGCAGACCTCTCCTGTGGCATATCTCGATGGAAAAGGAGCTAAAGTACAATTTAATTCAGTAGTCTATGCACCCACGGGGGCCTATTATGATGTGGGTGCAGAAGTCAAGCTCAGAGCACCAGAAACTGCGGCAGAAATCCAGTCCAGATCCGTTTCTGAGGGAGGCATTGTAGTAGCAAGAGGAGTACTGGAAGCCCTTTCTCCGGGAGTTAAAGGGCATCTCTCATGCGATGGTCTGATGCTAAAAGAACATGGTGAGATAAGAGCAGTACCCGAACTCAAGAGTCACGTTCAGGATGCATCTCTTACACATGAAGCTGCAGTGGGTAGAATATCCGATGAGGAGCTTTTTTACCTCATGACAAGGGGGTTATCGCCTAATGAGGCAACCTCGCTGATAGTCAGCGGATTTTTAAGTATAAAAATATCAGGTATTCCAGATACAGTCCAGAAAAGTATTGACCAAACAGTCGAGTTGCTTCAAACTGAAAACGCTCTGTAATATAATAACAACCTAATCAGCTAATTAAGATTCAAATATTAGCAATTTCAGATATTCACTATTATAATTTGAGAATGAATCTCATTATTTACGTTCTGTTATTTATTGTGGCCTTTATTTTGGCTATGTTTGGGAAAGGTGGGGGTGAATTTTACGTTCCAATATTTCTTTCCTTCTCCATTCCATTTCAAAAAGCTGCAACAACTTCACTTTTCATTCTTATGGTCTCCGGACTTTCTATGATGACTGTATTTCATAGAAAAGCACTTTTAGATTGGAGACTTGGATTTTTAACGATAGGAGCGACAGGTACTGGCTCTTTCATAGGCGGATTTATATCCAGCAGTATTCCTTCCCTATATTTAAAGATGGTTTTTGGACTATTGCTCTTTATCTCAGCATATTTGGTAGCCAATCCCATTAAGGAGTTTCATAAAATGAAGCTGGGACCAAGGATAAAGCAGAATTGCTGTAGCGAAAGTTACGAGATACCTATTCTTGTGTTCCCTTTAATCTTTGTGATAGGCTTTATAGCAGGTATGGTTGGAATTTCCGGTGGCGGATTAATAGTTCCTTTATTAGTAATTTTGGGCGGAGTGCCCATTCGCATAGCCTTTGCAACAAACTCGGTAATGGTTCTGTTTTCATCTACACTGGGCTTTCTGGGACACGGTCTCAAAACCGGAGTTGACTGGAATTTTGTATTACCTGCTGCTTTGAGTGTAGCTTTAGGAGCTATTCTGGGAGCACACTTTTCTACGCTGGTTGATATTAGAAAACTCAGAAGAGCATTTATATTTATACTCTTATTTGCTGGAATATGGATGATCATCAAAGCCCTTGAGTCCTTTTAAATCTATCCTTGTCATAGGTTCACTTTTTAACTATAAGTCACTTTTAAAGATAACCTTCGCTTGATAAATTTTTAAGCACCCCATAAAATTTTTATGTGAGAAAATTTAAGGAGTTTATATATCCACTTATACTTCTTTCTCCTGCTCTTGCAATACTTCTCATATTCAAAGTATTCCCTATTATATATGCCTTTCGCTTAAGTTTTTATGATTGGGGCATTGCAGGAGAAAGAGGTTTTGTGGGATTTCTTAACTACGTATATCTTTTTAAAGATCCATTTTTCTGGCAATCTCTCTGGAATACCTTTATGTATGCTCTCTTCGCGGTCCCACTGGGCATAATCATTTCTCTTATAATTGCCTCTCTTCTAAACCGTGGAATCAGGGGGTTAGGGTTTTTCAGAACTGCTTATTTTCTACCTGTTATAACCTCCATAGTAGCTGTATCTGTAGTCTGGAAATGGTTGTATAACCCCCAGAGAGGACTTTTTAACTATTTACTAACCCTTTTGGGGATGAGCCCTCTAAAATGGCTTGAAGAGCCAAGAGGGATTTTCGAACTTCTTACAGGGCACTCACTTCCTATGCTCCTTAAAGGTCCATCTCTGGCTCTATTTTCACTGGTCCTCCTGAGTGTATGGAAATCTTTAGGATACAACATAGTAATTTTTCTTGCTGGACTTAAAAATATACCAAATGTGTACTATGAAGCAGCCAAAATTGATGGTGCCGGGCCTATCTCAACGCTCTTTAACGTGACACTGCCTCTCCTTTCACCCACAACTTTTTACGTGGCTATTATGACCACAATAACATCATTTCAGGTATTTGCCCCTGTCTGGTTAATGACAGGCCCTCCCCCGGGAGGACCTCTGGGAACTACATCTGTAATAGTATATTATCTATTTCAGAAGGGATATGAAGAATACCAAGTAGGATACGGTTCTGCCATTGCTTTTGTATTTTTTATTCTTATTCTCATAATAACTGTCATTCAAAAGACCGTGCTGGAGAAGAGAGTTTATTATGAAGTTTAAAGGCCGGATACTAAAGGGGATAATTTATATTATTCTTTCCATTGGCGCTATATGGTCTCTTATGCCCTTTTTATGGATGTTATCCACTTCATTCAAAACACCTGCCGAATCTATACAATTTCCCCCAACATGGTTCCCTAAAACCTTTACTGTTCAGCCATATATTACCGTATGGACCAAGATAGCCTTTCCTCGCTATATAATGGTTTCTGTTATAGTCTCCATCGCTGTTTTAATAGGTGTGCTTATCACATCGTTGCTCGCCGCCTATGCTTTCTCATGGTTTAACTTTAAAGGACGTGACACACTATTTGTTGGAATCCTGTCTCTTATGATAGTACCAATACCTGTGTATGTGGTTCCACTATTCATTCTTGTCCAGCGACTGGGATGGATAGATACATTTCAGGCGCTTATAATTCCCTGGACAGCAAGCGTTTTTGGTATATTCCTTCTAAGACAACATATGAGGACTATTCCAAAGGATCTGTTTGACGCGGCAAGAATTGATGGTTGTTCACGTTTAAGGTTTCTATTCAGTATTATACTCCCCCTCATAAAACCTGCTGTAATAACCATATCTATATTTAACATAATCTCTAGCTGGAATTCATTCATGTGGCCTCTCATGGTGACAAATAGTGATAAAATGAGGCCCATTCAGGTAGGACTTGCCTATTTCTCACAGGGCGAAAGTACAAATTATCCTGCTTTAATGGCAGCATCAACCATTGCCATACTTCCATTGGTTATTTTATTTTTCGTTGCCCAGAGGCAAATCATAGAGAGTTATTCAAGAAGTGGACTCAAAGAGTAAATTAATTGAAGAACTGCTTCAGCGAAATATAATCGTTAAAGAATATTACTTTGATTTACCTTATTTGCGTTTCAAAGATGATTATAAAAAATATAAAAGAGGAACTGTAATCCTGGAAGGGAACATAATTATACCATCGTATCCCAAAATTGCCAGGATATTTGTTCTGGAAGAAGGGATAAAAAAGCATTTCAGAGAATCATTTTTTATAGAAGAAAAAGCAGATGGATATAACATCCGTGTTGTAAAAAATAAAGGAGAAATATATGGCATAACGAGAGGGGGCTTTATATGCCCCTTTACCACTGACAGACTTAGAGACCTTGCGGATTTCGACAATTTTTTTGAGCAATATCCACATTATGTAATCTGTGGTGAGGTGGTGGGGCCAAACAATCCATATATGGAACTCTATCCCCCTTATGTTAAGGAAGATATAGCTTTTTTTGCCTTTGATATATTTGACCTAGAAGAAGAAAGGTTTCTCCTGCCAGAAGATAAATATCGGATATTAAAAGAAACAGGTATTCCCTCAGTTAATGTCTATGGAAATTTCGGTCCGGACATGATCGAGGCAATTAAAGAGTTAATTCTGGAACTCAATCAAAAAGAAATTGAAGGCGTCGTTTTTAAATCAAGTACTAAATCAAGAAAGGCTTATAAATACTCTACCCCTATTATAAATATAAAAGACATAGAAGCAGATGCGGAACTATTACTCGATTTACCAGGTCAATTTTTTACACAGAGAATATTGCGCTTCATACTTTCAGTAATCGAGCTAAATATCCCCGTGAGTGAAGAGATTAAACTGAAAATTGGTAAAGCATTTATTGATGAATTCAGGAAATGCGTGAAAAAGTTTTATATGAAAGGGAAGGTAACAAGAGAATATACTCTTTACTTCAATTCTGTGGATAATATTTATGAATTTCTCAAACTTGAAAAAAGGGCATCCACTCACGTAAAAATTGAATTAAAATCAATTGAAAAATCAGGAGATAAATACAAGGTAAAATTGGAAAAAGTATTTTTGGACTCCACAAGTAAATTGAAACGTATTACAGGAGGCAATGTTCTTTACGATTAACCTTCCATTATGGATTTCAAAGCCTTAGGTTGAATCAATCTGATTCCGAGCTTTTCTGCCCATCTTTTTACACCTTCATCAGAAGTAACTATAGCTCCATCCAATTCAAGAGCCAAAAGGATAAGATCCACATCTTCTTTTGAATCAATAATACCGCTTCTCAGTGCCTCTCTATACTTGTTTCTCAATCTATTGATACTTTTATCTTTACCTTCAGACTCAACACCCCTCAGGGCTTCTTCGGCAACCCTGAGGCCCCTATTAATTCGAGTTCTTATCTCTTCTATAAGTTCATACAGCAAAAAACCCGGGACCTGAACATTGAATCTTTTGGGGGCTTTAAGTTTAAGCACAAGCTCTGCATCACCAGGTAGTTCTCTTTCATCGAGAAAATGAGAAAGCTCTTCAAATATTGAAGGAGGCATATAAAAATCAATCTTCTCCTTGTTCTTTCTCACAAGCTCAAGGAATTTACAGAATGCCTCTCTGGTACTTTTCCCAAAAATTACTCGTGTATCAGGATTTGTAAACACACTTGTATCAATTATTATCCTTTCCTTCATGTCAACTCCTCTTCTGAATATATTCTAACTCCTTCTTTTTTAAGAAAATAAGCAAAAATTCCCGTTCCGTCAACTATTTTACCATCCACATATACTTTATTCACACCACAGGATGGGCTGCGTTCTTTTAGGATCGCGAATGCTACTCCTCCGGTTATCTCCAATAATTTGAGGGCTTCCCTTGCTCCCTGCAACATTTTTAGTGTCACGTCCTCTCCTGATTTTACTCTTACAATCTTTCCGCAGCCTTTTAATACACACTCTGCATCACCGCCTCTGAATTCCATTGGGGGTCTTGGTGTTGAAAAACCTGCAAGTTGTTCAGGACAAACCGGAATACAGCATTTTGTCTTACATAACTTCACTACTTTCTGAGAAAAAGAAGCAGAACCGTCATACCGGGTACGTATTCCCATAAGACATGCGCTCACTAAAACTTTTTCTTGTTTCACCTGAGTTTTATTTCTCCAATTAAATCCAAGTAAAGATAATCTTCTTTGAAAAGTGATGTGCTTATGGGCATACCGCCGAAGATGGGCTTCTTAAAAGGTTTTATGTAAAGAAGAGCTGCATCTTTTGCCCCTGAAAGCTCCTTAGCCAGAGAAATCGCCTCCAAAATACCTCCGAGATCATCAACAAGCCCGATCTCTGAGGCTTTCAAGCCACTCCATATCCTTCCCTCACCTAATGCATCAACACTGTCAGGAGATAATCCTCTTCCTCTGGAAACTCTGTCCAGAAACCGGTTATATCCCCACTCAAGTTCTTTCCTCATCATTTCCCGTTCTTCCTGAGTCATTTCCCGGAAAGATGACAAAGCATCTGCGTGAGGACCAATCTTTATAGTTTCAAATGTGATACCCAACTTGTTAAGGAGACCCTTTATCACAAATTTACCATTTAGAATCCCTATGGAGCCAGTTACTGTAGTCCTATCCGCAAGGATTCTGGTAGCTGCAGATGATATGTAATATCCACCTGATGCTGCTACTCCACCCATACTCACAATTACAGGCTTTTTCTCTGCACATCTTTTGATTGCTCTCCACATGATTTCAGAAGCCAATGCAGAACCTCCTGGAGAATTGACCCTCAATACCACAGCTTTTACATTTTTGTTTTTCCTCAGTTTTTCAAATATTTTCTCAATGGTTTCGGACCCTACTCTTCTTCCACTTAGCAATGGAATGGGAATAGGGCTTTCTCCACTTTTACCTGTAACAATACTCCCATCGGCTACCACATATGCTATGTAGGATCGTGGAGTACCCCATTTTTCCCTTACATATGGCGGCGTTCGCGTGAACAATCTTTCTCTTTTCACCTTACCCGGAAATTCCTGTTTTATTATACTGTCAAGATCTGATTCATAAATAAGGCCGTCAACCAGGTTATATCGTAGTGCTTCCTCTGCATTGAAATAAGCAGTTTCCAGAAGTGAATCCAGACCGTCGATACTCTCCTTCATAACACTATATGCGTCCTCAAGCAGCTTTTTAATCTGTTCCCGATTATATCTTGACATTGTGTCACTGATAAACGGCTCCACAGCTGATTTATATCTGCCGATTCTATCAAACTCCGGTTTTACTCCTATCTTGTCCAATGCTCTTCTGAAAAACAGAGAAGTACTGGACAGGCCCGGCAGCATCACATCACCAGAAGGATTTAAATATATATAATCTGCAGAAGTTGCAAGAAAATAACCTCCAATTCCATATACATCAGCATAAAAAATCACTTTTTTGCCATTTTCTTGAATTTTAGCAATGACATCCTTTAATTCTTCAAGCTGTGCCAGACTAAAATATGCTGGCTTGAGCACAAATACAAACCCCTTAATGTCTTCCTCTCTGGATAAAGAATCCAGGCGGATTACAAAATCCATAAAGGAAGGTTTTTTTACTTTGCCTAAAAATCCGTATTCCCTTATTTCATTAAATCCCCCCTCAAGTTTTACTATAATAACCTTCTTATGGGGTATGAAGCTTCTTCTGGGTTCTCTTGATACAGAAAAACTGTAATTCTGGGTATCTTTGTTTCCAGAGGCGCCCCATCTAATAAAACCCAGAGCAAAATCAATTCCTATGTGGTATTCTTTATCCTTATTGTAAAAACCGTAAAGCTTTAATCCCTTCACAGGTTCTATAGATCCTCCTATTACGTAATTATCTATAGAGTCTTTCGTAAGCATTACATCTCCAAAGATGGTAAAGTACTCGCCCAATGGCCTCAAACCCAGGCCAAAGACATTAAAACTTTCTTCATTAAGTCTACTGAATCGATAACCAAAGGAAAGAAAATCAAAGGGTCTTACAAGAAGCCCGAGACTCAATTCTTTACTGTCATCAAGATGATAGGCAAATCCTCCATACATCCATCTACCCAGTTTAATCCCCTCAGCAATCCCGTATCTTTTTACATTATTCTGAACCGAATAGAACAATCCTATATTTCCCATGGCAAGCATAAGATTATGCTTATTATCTGCATCACCCGTGTAAGTTAATTCTATACCGGGAGAGAAGCCGAGGCCGGCGGGGTTGGAGAGAATAGCATCACTCCTCTGAGCTGTTGAAACTGAAAGCCCCTCAAAAAAAGTTACCAAAATTAGCATCCACATACACACCTCCATTAAATTTATTATAATCCTCCCAGCGTACACTGTAAACAATCTTTGAAAGTTCGTTTAGGGCTTTTTATACTTTCAAAAAAGAGGTGAAGAGTGTATAAGACAACACGAGGAGTTAGACTTCTTCTCGAAGACCCCGAAAGATCGCTTCTTAAAATCGCAATACCCACTATCGTAGCTAATGCTATACAAACCCTGTACAACTTTGTGGATGCCATCTGGGTATCAGGATTGAAACAGGCCGCTCTGGGCTTAGCAGGAATAGGTCTTACACAGCCTTTCGCTTTCGCACTTATTGCACTTTCTAACGGAATTGGCATAGGAACCAACTCTCTGATATCCAGAAGTATAGGTGCAAAAGATAAAAAGGGAGCGGACCTTGCAGGTGAGCATGGGATTGTGTTCTCAATTATTGTTTCCCTTACAATAGCTATTCCGCTCGTAATTTTAGCACCATGGATCTTCAAAATCATGGGGGCGGGAAAATCTCAGCCCTATGCTGTAGCATATTCCAGGATCATTTTTGGGGGAGCTCCTGTTTTATTTCTATCAGTTATTTTAACTGCAATACTGAGAGCGGAAGGTGACACCAAAAGGGCAATGTATGCAATGGCAGGAGGTTCCATTTTAAACATAGTCCTTGATCCGATTTTTATCTACCTTTTACATCTTGGTGTCATGGGAGCAGCAATAGCTACTGTTATTTCTAGATTTATCGCTACCATACCTGTGATATACTGGATTTTTATGAAGAAGGACACTTTTGTTTCACTTAATCTTAAAATCTTCAAATTTAAAACTCAAATTATAAAGGAGATAGCCAAGGTTGGACTCCCGGCTTCTCTTTCTCATCTTTCTATGTCTTTAGGGATTTTATTTTTCAATTCTTTAATTCTAAATATCGCAGGACCCCGAGGAGTAACTGTTTATGTAACAGGTGGTAGAATAAATTCCCTTGCTATTCTTCCTGCGCTCGGGATTTCAGCAGCTCTAATTTCCATAGTGGGGGCCTGGTGGGGAGCTGGAAGAAAGGATATGGTGAGAAGAGCAATCATACATGCCTGGAAGACCGGGGTTAAAATGGAGTTCTTCATAGCTCTTATAATATTCATCCTGGCTCCAGGCCTTACAGGAATATTTATTAATGACCCCTCCATGGAGACTGTAAGGATGGATATCATAACCTACTTAAGGATAGCCAGTATAAGCTTTATCTTCATACCCATAGGGATGTTTACATCATCATCTTTCAACGGTATGGGAAAAGGTATAAATGCTCTTATTTTAACTTTCCTTCGTGTTCTTATTGTTTCGTTCCCTTCAGCAATTTTTTATGCAAAGGTCCTCAAGATGGGCTTACCTGGCGTCTGGCTTGGTATAGTCACTGGTTCAATTATAACAGCTGCAACCGGCATTACCTGGTTATACCTTATTGGAATTTTGAGGAGGACCAATGACACATAATTTAATTATAAGAGCAGCGAAGAAAGAAGACGAGCAAGATATTCAGGAAATATCAAGGCTTACATGGGATGGGCAGGATTACATATATGAGGTATTCGAGGAATGGCTTAGAGATGGACACTTTTTTGTAGCGGAAATAAATAATAAGGTTATTGGAACAGCAAAACTAACTATATTTCCAGACAAAGTAGGCTGGCTGGAAGGGTTAAGAGTACACCCTGAATATAGAGGACAGGGTATAGGCAGGAAACTACAGGATTTTACACGGGAATATGGCCTCAACTTGATTAGAAAGGGCCTAATAAATTGCCTTGAATTCTCTACCTATTACAAAAATCAGCGTTCTATTCAAATGGCGCTTAAAGATGGATTTCGCATTGTTAAGAGATTCTATATATTGAGCAGGAAAAGAACAGAGGAGAAAGAAAAACCTGATTTCGCAGAAATTCGCATGGAAGACTTAATAAACTTTAAAAAATATCTATCCATGGGCTGGCGCTTTCTCCATAAAATACAGGAGGCTCTTGAATGGATGTTGAATCATATTACTCCATATAAGATAGGAGCCTATAAATTCTATCAATACCGAGCCACAAATACTTTCACCCTTTTACAATTCACCGAAGAGGCAGTAAAAGCATATATAAAAGCTTTAAACTGGATATCAGAAAGAGCTGGATTTTCCAACTATGAAATAATACTCCCGGAAGAATCAAAGGATAGCATTCCCATCTTCAAAAAGTACGATTTTTATTTCTGGGACAAACCTGAGGAAGCCAATATTTATGTATTTAGATATATACTGAAGAAATATGGCTGAAGGTCCTCTGGTTCACCGATATGCAGAAAGAATCAGAAAGATTGCTGAAGGGGAAAACGTTAGTGTAGAATTTCTTGTGAAGAAATTAAAAGAACAAAACAAAAACTTTCAAGTTGTAACCCTATCACGAATTGAAGCTTACGGCAAGCAATTTAGATTCTATTTCTCCAATAAAAAAATTGTCCTCGTCCATCTCATGATTTGGGGTTACTGGAGATTTTATAAAAAAGGAGAAAGCTGGGACAAACCTCTCTCAAAGGCTAAAATGGTCATACACTGTGGGAGTGATGAAATCGTGCTATTCTCAGCACCTGTTCTAAAGATTTTTGATGAAAATGAATTTCTTAACAGTAAATTTAACACAGTGGGACCAGATCCATTGAGACCAGATTTTTCTAAAGAAAAAT
>Ga0190359_1002637_pt1 | contig 10615 bp, 10 predicted proteins | sample 48721823_MG_FD_161269 | JGI IMG/M metagenome (GOLD analysis project Ga0190359, IMG submission 161269) | Hydrothermal vent microbial mat bacterial communities from Southern Trench, Guaymas Basin, Mexico - 4872-18-2-3_MG | ecosystem: Environmental > Aquatic > Marine > Hydrothermal vents >...
AATGTGAGGGAATTGGAAAACGTTATGAAGAGAGCTAAAGCTACAGCCGGAGGAGAAAGGGTCGAGGAAGGTGATATTGATTTTGACGAAGACCTCCAAGTAGATGTAGATGAACAAAGTGTTGCCGAGATATTATTTCGGGAGATGGTGGAGGAAGGGAAGAGTTTCTGGGAAGTAGTTCATCAACTTATTGTATCATCTAAATACTAGCATTACCGGTGGTACAAATTTTGGGGGCAGTTCATTTTCTTTGTATTTGAAAAGAGTTTACGATGGCTCCCTCACCAAATCAAAAATTGCCAACAAAATTGTCCACTAGCCGATATGCACCTATCAGAGGCGGGGATATTATAAATCAGGCAAAAATCTCTATCTTGAAAAACCAAAAAAACTGTCTTAATTTTTGGAATGCAGCCCACGCCCCCATGGAAAAAGTGCTCCGAGCTATGTTTTATCCCCAACTCAGAGCTTTAAATGAATTTACACGAAATAATTGACAGTACAATATCTACATTATCAAGCCCGCTTTAAACTTTCATTCAGCAAGATATTCAACTTTATAAACTTCGATAAACTGCGTAAAGTTTTCTGTATCGATGGGCAATACTCTGAAAATATAACCATTATGAAAAAATGAATTCTTTGAAACAAAACTAGTCTTAAAAGAATGAAGCCATTCTCCCCGTTCATTAAATATATCAACTGTATTTTCATAATTTGGAATCAGGTTATCCTCATAAGTTTCTCCTGAAACTACCCAAATATTCCTTTTCAAATCTTCAAACATAGTCCTCACTATCGGTGGCGAATCAAGAACTTTCATTTCACCCTTTTCAATTGCCTTTTTGAACATCTTATTAATTTCTTGAATAGCTTTTTCAGAATATTTCTGCATCTGATATTCCCTTCCGAATCTCATCAATGGCTGGCCATTTCTGTCATATTTTGTTATTGAATACTTATTCAAATTTTCAATAGGGAAGAAAAACTCTCCACTTTCTGATATAAAAAGCCAATTCCAGCATGGTGGTCCATTTAAGCCCAGTGGACTTTCGTACCTGAATATTTCTTCTCCTTTGGAGAATGTCTCGTCGGTTAGGCTCAAAATGAGAGTAAGATCGGTAAAAGTTCGATCTGTTTTCCCCCTCAAAAGAAAGAATTTGTCTCCTCCGGCTTTTATCTTTAGAGGATTCTCTATAAATATATTACGCTTTTCAATATATTGACCATCAAGGGAAAGTACTTTTAAGCTGAATAGTCCCTGAAAAACATAAATTTTATCATCTTTTATAATTAGTCTATTAGAATTCTCGAATTCATTCGGTCCCTGTCCTTGTCCTCCAAACTCCCTGACTAGATTACCCTTATCATCAAATACTGAAATAATCCCCCTATAAGAATCTAATACATACATGTTGTGGTGGCTATCAAAATCAATAAAATTAGAGAATTCATATTCTTTCGAAAACAAATTAATATTTGTCACATCTATTTCATATGCTTTTTCAAGTTTTACGTATTTCTGCCTATATTTTGGGGCTTTATTAAAGATTTCAGGTATCTGCGGCTTCTTTGAAACACACTCTCCTGTTAATAAACATAAAGTTAATATAAAAATATATAGACTAAATCTCCTCATTTACTTTTTTCCTATTATATTTAACAAAAAAATTTATTTAAACTTCAGGATCGACACAATGGACACCCCCAGTTTTTGTCCTACATTCCCAATACGGTAAACTTGTCCAACAAAAATATTGACTTCCACTGTTACAAAACTTTCCACCATTACCATATAACATTGTTCTCTCTGATGGAATTATTGTAATAATTAAGATAAGAAAAAAGAAAATTAATAAAAATAACGCCCACTTTTTCACTTTTTGCATTTTTTATCCTCCTTTTAAATTTTCTTAGGATATGCCCCCCATTTTTTGGACCAGTTTTAGTGCTTATTTTTGCTTACATCTCAGAGGGTTAATTTGCCCTTATCTTTAAGATATTAAATCGGCGACTTATGACCAAACGCCGAATGCTTACGACAAAAATTATAGTATCTAACCTTCTCTTCGACAACTTCCTTGAGCAACTCAAGATTTTCCTGTTCCCAGAAAAGATCATGATTCTCTTGTTTAAAGCGACCAATAAAAGATTCCATGTAAACATTTTCTTTGGCTCCATTTTCCGAATAGGAAAGCCGAGCCTTGGAATTGACGAGGATTTCATATACCCTGCGATGTCCTAGGTAAACTCCATCCTGGTCATGATGAATAATGATGTCTTCTGCTTTTTGACCCAGTCTCTTTAATGCCCGCTTGGCCGACCGCCAGACTTCTAATGCCAGTTCTGTATTATCACTTGGAAGTGTCAATGATCATTGAATTTTTACCCATTTTGGTCATTGAAAATTTACCCACCCTTTAAAATTATTCATGAGAGTTGTGCCTCTCTTCTTTTAATTAATCCAGCCTTGATTTTTTCCTTTAGCCAGTAAGAATTACCCTATTTTTGTCTAGAGATCCAAAAAGGCAAGGAAAGAAGACTCAAATTCAATTATACTTTACAAAAAGTAGAACTAAATGTAAAATATAATTGACAATAAGTATTATTTTTGTTTAAAATGGCTCTATGATCAAGCCAAGGTTAATTTTCGACCAAATTTTTCCTTTTGTTGAATCCCCGGAAGCGATTGTCATTACTGGAATGAGACGAACCGGGAAAACTACGGTTCTTGAATGGCTTTATAAGCAAATTGACTCAGCCAACAAATTGTTTCTGGATCTAGAAAATCCGTTAAATCGAAAGTACTTTGAAGAAGACAATTATGGGCAGATAAAGAGCATTCTTGAAGCGTTGGGGATCGATTTTTCTTATAAAGCCTATGTTTTTCTGGATGAAATTCAGCTGGTTAAAAACCTTCCCTCAGTGGTTAAATATTTCATTGATCATTACTCAGTTAAGTTTTTCTTAACCGGATCGGCCAGTTTTTATCTCAAGAACTTATTCTCCGAGTCTTTGGCCGGCAGGAAGTATATTTTTGAGCTTTACCCACTTACCTTTGCTGAATTTCTTGTTTTTAAAGAAGTTAAATTAAAGTTTTCTGAAAAGGCTTCTCTTCCCGTGGCTATTTATGAAAAGATTGCCCCTTTAATGGAAGAATATCTAACCTTTGGAGGATTTCCAGGCGTAGTATTGAAGCGGAATATAGAGGAAAAAAGAAGAGCCCTTGAAGAAATTCTTACCTCATATTTCATGATGGAGGTAAATCAACTGACTGATTTTAGAAAAAACGAAGCTCTTAGAGACCTGATTTTACTCCTGGGAGAACGTGTAGGTAACAAGCTTGATTATTATAAAATGAGCAAAGAGTTGGGTATTTCACGGCCGACCGTGAAAGAATATATTTATTTTCTAGAGGGAACTTATTTTATTAAATTAATCCGCCCTTTTAGCCGAGGAAAAGATACGGAAATAAGGAAGATGCCCAAGGTTTATTTTTGTGATTGTGGTCTGGTCAATCATCTTGTCCGGCTGGAGGAGGGGAGAGTTTTTGAGAACGCCGTCTTCCAAAATCTCAAAGTTAGAGGAGAAGTGAATTATTATCAGAGAAAATCCGGGATAGAAATTGATTTTATTTTAAATCAAGAAGAAGCTTTTGAAGTCAAAATAAAGCCAACTGCCTCTGAGCTGAAAAAACTGAAAAGACTGGCTCATGAATTGGGCTTGAGTCAATATAGAATTGTTTCCAAAAAATATACTCAGTTGGATAATGTTATTTATCTCTTTCATTTTAATAACAGGTGATTTCATTAACTACTCAAAGACCGGGCTAGTGGACAATTTTGTTCGCAAATTTATTTTAGGAAGGAGCCATCGTCAACTCTTTTCAAATAAGAAAGAAAAACCATTCGAAAGGAGGAGTTACTTACGGTGGCCAAACTGCAGACTTTTATTGCCTCTTGTCAAACCCCTCTTCTCTCAGGAACCCTTTTGTCTTCCTCAAAGGGAATCAACACGGGTAAAGAATCAGTAAAAAATTCAATCGTGATTCTTAAACCCGAATAATTCTTAAAAAAAGCTGTTTTCCTTCATAACATATTGATATATAACATGTTAGCAACAATAAAATGGGGATATCCTTTGAAAGATTAAACCCATCAATTGACTCTTGTTCAAAAGGATCCGAGTCAAATTTTTTTAGTCTTCGACAGTTTATCAATTTCTTTTTATCAATAGATTAGGTTAACTATTAAAGTTAATAAATCTTGGCTAGGTATTATAATCCTCGGTTAACTCCCGGTAAGCGATCGAGGTTGAACGTAAATTATAATTCTCGGTTAAATATTTTGACCACTCGGCTTTGGCTAACTCCAATTTTTCCTCTTTTGCCCTACTGCTCCATTTTACAATGGCTTTCTCTTCTCGGCGGGCTTGGCTATAGCGAATCGTCAGTAAAGCAGCTTCTCTTATCTTTACTGGAGTTTCTTTTTTCTTAAACCTGACCACTGTTTGCGGACCTTTCTTGGAAACCGTGGTCATTTTAATATCTTCGGGAAGAGCCAGTTGCTTTAAAATTCGATTTTCTCCTTCATCGCGACCGATGACGACCCAATAGTCAGAACCAAAAAAATGACGCCCATATCTGAGAAGCCAAATATCTTCCTTTTTCAACCGGCCCCGCCAACTTCTCAGTTTCCTTAAGCGGGCTGAATATCCAGGATCGGTTAGCAAACACCCGCCAGAAGGAGTAGCATAACCTTCCAGTTGATATTTCTCAGCCAGTTCCATCTGTCGTTTTCGACTTCGACCTTGAATATCCAACAAAGCTTCTCTCTTGACCCAACCCTTTTTTTCCACTTCTGTCTCAGGAAGAAGCTGCGCCGAAAGGGGACGCAGCACATACCCTTCTAGCCTTGACTCTCTCTCCACAATTTGGAGAGCCTGGCGATTTTGGGATAGAGGCCTTTCTCCCAACACTTCCCCGGTGGCAACAAAAGCAGCTTGATAACGTGGTAAGAGCTGCCCGGCCAAGCGAACCATCTGGAGATGGCAGTCAAGACAAGGATTCATATGGCGGCCATAGCCGTATTTTGGTTTTTCAACTATTTGAATTTCCTCTTCGGTTATATCAACCACTACTAAAGGCCAATTCATCCGGCGAGCTTCGCTCACCGCCCTCTCTGCTCCAAAAAAAGGACTTTCAAAAGTTAACCCAACGATCTCCAATCCTTGGTCTTGGAGTATACATCCCGCCAACACACTATCCAACCCCCCCGAAAGAAGAAGGAGAACCCGAATAGTCTCTTTTTTGGGAGAGGGAGGAAAAATTTCCCGAATTAACATTTTATCCTTTCTTTTTCCTTCCTTGTCTAAGATTAATTTAGATGAGTAATTAAAATTCTAGTTCCAATAATTAAGAGTATGAGGCCACCTGCCAATTCTGCTCGCCGGCCAACAGCAGCTCCCAACCACCGCCCTAGATAATCTCCGCTTATTGTCATTCCAGCGGCCACCACCGTAATGATTATTACAGGTTCAATTATAGCAACTTTTAAGGCTCCCAAACTGAACCCCACGGCCAAAGCATCAACCGAAGTAGCGAAAGCTAAATACAGTACAGCCAGGCCTCTCGTCCGGTCTTTAGTATCATTGCTGGCCAAACTTCCCTTCTGAAAACTCTCAAGGATCATTTTTCCCCCGGCCAAAACAAGTAATCCAAAAGCCACCCAGTGATCATAACGCCTTATCAGGGGAGTAAGCTCTCCTCCCCCAAACCATCCGAGCAAAGCCATCCCTCCCTGAAATAATCCGAAATAAAAAGCCAGCCTTAATCTTTGGCTTAGGATTAATCCTCCCTGAGCCAAAGATAATCCCACGGTTACAGCTAGAGCATCCATGGATAAAGCCAAAGCCATTCCTATTAAGGGGACTAATTCCACTTGTTTTTTTCCTTTTTTTCGGCTCTTAAACTGGCTTGTGTCTTTCTAAATACTCCCAGGCAATGTTCGCTAAAAGATAAGCGGCCTCGGACAATGCCTCTTCATCAATATCAAATTGGGGATGGTGATGAGGATATGATTTCCCGGAGCCTGCTCCAAAAAAGAGAAAAGCACCGGGAATTTTCTGCAAGTAATAAGCAAAGTCTTCTCCTCCCATAACCGGTTTAATCGGGATCAACCTTTTTTCTCCCCAGATCTTGCGGACAACTTCTCGCACTAACTCCACCTCTCTCTCATGATTAACCAAGACCGGATAACCCCGCTGGTATTTCCAGCCTATTTCTGCCCGCCAGGCCTGGGCAGTTAATTCACATACCGCGGCCAATCTCTCTTCAATCCTCGCCTGGAGAGTCGTGTCTAAAGTCCGCACTGTTCCGGTAAGCTCGACTTTTTCGGGGATGATGTTATAAATCGTTCCCCCCTGAATCGTGCCGAAGGAAATGACCAAGGGATGGAGAGGATCCGTTTCCCGACTCACTAAGCCCTGGATATTAGTGATAACTTGGGCCGCTACCCAAATGGGGTCAATAGTTAAATGAGGCATGGAGCCATGGCCGCCTTGGCCTCTTACTTCAATTTCAAAATTATCAGCCTGGGCCATCATTGGACCAGCTAGGAGTCCCACTTGACCAGTGGGCAATGGCTGCCAGAGATGAAGCCCAAAGATGGCATCTACTTCCTCCAGTGCTCCTTCCTCAATCATCGGCTTGGCCCCACCAGGGGGCAACTCTTCAGCTGGCTGAAAAATAAGTACTATTCGTCCCGGAAGAAACTTCTTAAAATCCAGTAAGGCTCGAGCCGCTCCAAGTAATATGGCCATATGTCCATCATGCCCACAACAATGAGCCGCCCCTGGCACTTCGGAGAGAACAGGTTTTTTCCCTTCTTCTTGAAGGGGCAAAGCATCCATATCCGCGCGAAGGGCAACCGTGGGGCCTTCCTCTTGCCCCTGAATAATAGCTCGCAGACCAGTACCAGCTATCACCTGGCTCTCTATTCCCCAATCATGAAGAATTTTTTGGAGGGTCTGCTGGGTCCAGTGTTCCTGGAAGGCCACCTCTGGATGACGATGAAATTCTCGTCGCCAATAAATTATCTCTCCTTTCCTGTTTTCAATCCGAGTTCGTAACTCTTCCAGAGAAATACGACTCATCGGCCTACCTCCTCACTAATTTTTTCCACCCTCAGCGGGTGATATTCAGTTTAAAAAATGCCTTCCCTCATTTCTTGTCCTTGATTCAATGGTAACTATCAAGATTTATGTTGATTATTTTTTCGGTTCTTCTGCCAAAAAAGTATTGGGGGTGACTTTTTCCTGGGGGGTAAAATATTGTCATTTCTCCTGTTTAGATAGCCCACCGGCGATAACCGTTACCAGCAAATTAATAACTAACCCAACAAAACCAGCGTTCATCCCCAAGTAGGGATCATGTCCACTCCCGATTAAAAAGATGACGACCCCTAGGCCCGCGGCTAATCCCCCTAAGACAGCTCCCTTTCTCACGCGGGGCCAAAAAAGCCCAAACACAACACCCGGGAAAAATTGGCAAACACCATCATAGCCAAGGATTAGAAGGTTAACCAGTTCATTGGGGAAAAAGATGGCAAATATTAACGCTAAACCGGTAATCACCATCAATAAAACTCGAGAAAGCCGCATCACTGCTTCTTCACTGGCCGTAGGCTTAATAATCGACTGATAGATATTTTTACTTAGGAGAGTCGAGGCAAAGAGGACCAATACCGAGGCGGGCACCATAGCCGTTACTGCTCCGGCTGCCCCGACAAAGCCCAAAAACCAGGCCGGATAGGTTTTGGCCACCAAGGCTAAGAAAGCCAAGTCTCCATTCTTCAAATCAGGCAGAACTAAAAAAGCAGTCAGTCCCACAGCAATCACTAACAAAATGGGTAACTGGTAAAGGGGCATGATAATCGCATTTCGCTTGATAACCCGGTCGCTTTTGGCGGAAAAAACGGAGCCAAAAACATGAGGCCACATGTAAAAGCCTAATCCGGTCAGCAGGACAGTAGACATCACCCAACCAACACCCATATGAGTAGTCGATCCCGGAAAGACGAGATGCTGGGGATGTTGTTCCAGTAAAGCATGAAACATGCGGCCAAAACCACCAAAATAGATGGCGGGAACACCAAAGCCAACGATTCCTACTGCCGCCAGCATCATGATATCTTTGAGAATGGACACCCAGGCTGTTCCTCGGATACCACTGGTATACACAAAAACCGAGGTCAGCAGGAAAGAAAAGAAAATGGCCCATTGGGACTTAATCGCCCCTTGACTGGCCACTTCCACGATTAACCCCAAGCCAGTGAGCTGCAGCTGAAGATAAGGAATAATAGAAAAAACACCAACTAAAGCCACCATCACGCCTAAAGTCCGGCTTTGGTAGCGATGGATAAAAAAATCTGGTTGAGTATGAAGGCCATATTTCTTGCCAACTCTCCATAAAGGAGGCAAAATAAAAAAAGATAAAGCATAAGCCAAAGTGCCATAAATCATGATATAAAAAGTTGGGGCTCCTTTAGAATAGGCCCAGCCACTAGCGCCTAAAAAGGTAAAAGTGGTATAGATCTCCCCAGCCATCAGTAACCAAATAATTACCACTCCGAACCGCCGGCCGCCGACAGTCCAATTTTCTAAATCCATCTTCACTCGCCGGCCAGCCACCACACCCAGAATAGAGGCTCCGACAATAAAGCCCAAGATAATGACTAAGGCCAAAGTCATCAGGGTCGCTCCTTATCGGTTCGATTGAATCTCTGCTCAACTTTATAAGCCCCAAAGAGGATTAGCGGCGTTAAAGCTATCCAAAGTAATATCCAGAAAAGAAGAAAGGGCAAGCCGAGAATTACGGGATACAAGCGATTAACCAGTGGCAAAGCTCCAACTAAAACCAGAAAAGGAATTAAACCCAAAAGAAGGGCCAGCTTTGTTCCTTTTCTCATCTTACCTCCTCAAAATAAACTGGGATTATTATAATCATTTAAAATTGTTTTTTCACATGTTTGTCCTCAATGCTTCATTATTGCTTCGATAAATCATTGATCTGGCTTCAAAAAACCAAGGTTTCTTGCGTCCTTCAACTTAGGCTATTCAAATTATGATTCTCCTCCACCAAAAAGTTCGATTACATTTTATAGGAGCAAACCCGCCTCTTTTCAGCCAGATTTTTAAATGACAAGACGATTACCTTGCGGTTAGATTTTAGATGATTTGATTCGGGTCTTGGCTGAAAGATAACAGCAAGTTATAATTATCAGTTTAGGTTAAATATGAAAAAGCGTCTCCCATCCCCTTCTTCAGCCAAAGAATCAATTGTTCTCCGGGGAGTTCGGGTTCACAACTTAAAAAATATTGATCTTGATTTGCCCCTCAACCAGCTTATCATGATTACCGGGGTTTCCGGCTCTGGGAAATCATCTCTGGCTTTCAACACTCTTTACGCTGAAGGCCAACGGCGGTACATCGAGTCGCTTTCTGCCTATGCCCGGCAATTTTTTGAACGCATAGATAAACCAGATGCCGATCTCATTGAAGGCATAACTCCGGCCATCGCTATTCAACAAAAAGCCACGACTAAGAATCCTCGCTCAACCGTGGCCACAGCCACGGAAATTTACGACTTCCTGCGCCTTCTTTTTGCCCGGTTAGGAACTATTCATTGTGCCCAATGTGGTCAACCCGTGGTCCGGGATACCATTGATGCTATCGTCGACGAACTTTACCAGCACCCACCAGGGACAAAAATTTGGATAACCTTCGCTTGGAATCATCCTCACGACCTCCTCGCTTTAGAGAAAGATGGGTTTTATCGAGTAGTGATGGAAGGCAAGATAACTTCCTTTCCCCAAATTAAAACTTCCTCTGCTCATGGCTATGATGTTCTGGTCGACCGCCTCCATCTTACCAAAGGCGATCCAGAAGAAAGAGAAAGGTTAGTTGATTCTCTCGAGCTGGCGCTCAAAAAAGGCCAAGGCAAAGTTAAAGTTATCATTAACGGCCAACAAGAAATTATTTTTTCCACCCAACTCGAATGTAAAACATGTGGACTCGTCTATGAAGAGCCTGATCCCAATTTATTCTCTTTTAACAGTCCTCAAGGGGCCTGCCCCCGGTGCCACGGCTTTGGAGACCTGGCTGTTCTTGATGAGGACAAAATTATCCCTGACCAAAACAAAAGCTTGGAGGAAGGAGCCATCGAACCCTGGACAAAACCAGTCTCTCAAGGGATGCAGGAAGAACTTCTCCATGAAGCTCGACGACGAGGTATCCCCACCGATATTCCCTGGCGTCAGCTTAAAGATGAATGGCAAAGCTTCATCCTTGAGGGAGGGGATGGCTATTATGGAGTCAAAGGCTTTTTCGACTGGCTCCAGACCAAAAAATATAAAGTCCAAGTTCGCGTTTTTCTCAGTCGCTACCGGAAATATATCCCTTGCCCGGAATGCGGTCAAACTCGTCTTAACCAACAAGCCCTAAGGGTCAAAATTAATGGGCTTAACATTGGGGATGTAGTGAAGATGACAGTAAGACAAGCCTTTGAGTTCTTTTCCTCACTTTCACTTTCTCCTTTTCAACAACAAGTGGGTGAACG
>Ga0190359_1002638_pt1 | contig 10611 bp, 9 predicted proteins | sample 48721823_MG_FD_161269 | JGI IMG/M metagenome (GOLD analysis project Ga0190359, IMG submission 161269) | Hydrothermal vent microbial mat bacterial communities from Southern Trench, Guaymas Basin, Mexico - 4872-18-2-3_MG | ecosystem: Environmental > Aquatic > Marine > Hydrothermal vents > Microbial...
ACAATATCCTCTCCACTATGTGTTACCAGGACACTTAACTCACTTATCTTCTCAAGACCAGAATCGGTAACATGGTATATAAATAACCCTCCACCTGCCACCACATAAAATATATCCCCATCCATCAAAACAGCATCAGCACACTTGAATGTCCAGTGCCCAACTATACCCATGTTGTATGGCTCAACAGGAACTTTGGAATCCTCCACATCCTCACCAAACCACCTTGCCTTCAAAACCTCATACAAAACAGTATCCCTATCCCTAATCCTCTCCACATATTCCTCTCTCGTCAGACTGCGTGAATTACCAGGGTCTAAATAAGAATAATGTATACCTGAATCCAGCGAAATAATAAGGGAAACTAAAATAAGGAAGTTCATTCTAAACCTCCCGATAAGTAAAAAATAAAACCTTTGTTTTAATCTGTCAAGAATAAATTGTTATTTATTACGGAGGACTCCCTATATATTAATAATAGACAGGGGAGGGAATTATGGAGGTAGGAATTATAGGATTAGGAATTATGGGAAGAGCTATGGCCAGAAGTCTCCTTAGAGCTGGTCTTCGTGTATGGGTCTGGAACAGAACAAGAAGTAAGGCAGAAGCTCTTGCTCAAGAAGGGGCAATTTTAGCAGAAACACCTGGTGAACTCGTTGAAAATGTAAAAATAGTTGGAATTGCCCTTGCCAATCATGAGGTTACCCGGGAGGTTTTTTATAGAGAAGAAGGAGTACTTGAGGGTATTCATAAAGGAGTATATATAGTTGACCATGGGACCAATTCTCCAGAGTGGGCCCCTGAGTTTTTCATGGATGCTCTCCTTCACAGTGCCATGGCAAGTCCTTATATTAAGATCAAGGGAGAAAAAATCCTGAAGCAAGATTTTTCCAAACAGTTTGCTCTATCTCTTACGACAAAAGATCTAAGACTCATTATTGAGGAAGTTTTAAAACATAGATTCCCCTCATTCCTGGGGTCCGTTTGCTACGATGTATATCAGCAGGCGGAGATAAAAGGGCTTGGGGATGTTGACCTCTCAGCTGTCAAAAAGATGTATGAGAAGAAATAATCTCTTATGAGAAAAAGAGAACAGGATATAATCACTCATTTTATCGACAAATTAAAACGCTTAATTGAACTTGAACGGAAAGCAGAAATTGAGTCTATGAAAATGGAAATAAAACGGCTTCCAGGAGCAAAAAGGGAAAGACTGGGTAGAGCAGTACTTCATATGAACGGCAAAATAATCGGTGAAGAGTTTGGATACAAAGTGGTAAAATACGGTAGGAGGAAAGAATTTGAGACAGAAATAAATGTTGGTGATGTGGTTCTCATATCCAGAGGGGACCCTATGAAAAGTGATCTTACAGGAACAGTCGTGGAGAAAGGCACAAGGTTTATTTCAGTGGCTTTAGACAGGGTTCCCTTATGGGCATTGAAGGATGTCCGATTAGACCTGTATGTCAACGATATTACCTTCAGGAGGATGATGGAAAATCTGAGCCTTCTTTCCCTCTATGGTAAGAGGGCCCTCTCCTATTATCTGGGGCTTATCAAGCCCAAACCTTCAAAACCGGAAGACTTTAAGCCCCACAAAGAATTGAACGAAAGCCAGAAAACAGCAGTTTCCATGGCTCTTGGTAGTAAAGATTTCTTTCTAATCCATGGTCCCTTTGGTACGGGGAAAACTTATACCTTAAGTGAAATTATAATTCAGGAAGTAAAAAGGGGGAATAAAGTCCTGGCAACAGCAGAGAGCAATGTGGCAGTTGATAATCTCGTTGAAAATCTCAAAAATATCGTTAAAGTCGTGAGATTGGGACATCCTTCAAGAATAACTCATTCACTAATAGAAACCTCACTCTTTTATTTGCTGGAGAAAGATGAGAGATATGAAGAAGTAAGAAAACTTCGCCAGGAAATGGAAAAGCTTATTGAGCTGAGGGACAGGGAACAGAAGCCCGTTCCTCAGTGGCGGAGAGGATTGAGAGACCAGGAGATTCACAGTCTTGCAAGAAAGATGAGGGGATACCGGGGGGTTTCCCCCCGAAGGATACGTTCAATGTCCCGGTGGTTAGAACTAAATGAGAGAGTAAGTTCTTTACTTTCAGAAATCCAGAGAAAGGAAGATGAAATTATAAAAAGGATAATAGATGTTTCCGATGTTGTTCTTTCAACAAATTCAGGAGCAGCCCTTGATTTTATAAAGGATATAGCCTTTGATGTTGTGGTTGTAGACGAAGGTTCGCAGAGTACTATCCCCGGCGTATTAATTCCCATTGCTAAGGCAAAGAGATTTATCATTGGTGGCGATCACAAGCAACTTCCCCCCACCATACTCAGTAACAAAGCAGGAGATCTTAGTAAAACTCTTTTTGAAGGCTTGATAACAAGGTATCCCCAAAAATCCACCATGCTCCTTGTTCAATACAGAATGAATAAAAAACTGATGGATTTTCCAAATAGGGAGTTTTATAAAGGTAAATTAAAAGCTGCGAGTAGTGTGGAGAATATTACCATCAGGGATTTAGGCATCAGGCCCTTTGACCAGAATTCATTTAATACTGCAATTCTTGATGACGAACCTCTGGTATTTGTGGATACCTCTTCATGTCCTAAAAAGTATGAGAGACAGAGGAAAGGCTCTGAATCCCGGGAAAATCCGCTTGAGGTTAAAATTGTGGCAAAAATAGTGGATACACTAATAAAAGCACATGCAAAAGAGGAATGGATAGGAGTTATTTCTCCATATGATGATCAAATTGACCTTCTAAAGAGAAGAATTCCATATAACGTGGAGGTACACACAGTTGATGGGTATCAGGGAAGAGAAAAGGAGATAATAATCATCTCCTTTGTAAGAAGCAATCCCCAGGGTGAGCTTGGATTCCTGACAGATTTGAGGAGATTAAATGTATCACTAACGAGAGGCAGGAGAAAGTTGATAGCCGTAGGAGACAGTGAAACACTTAAAGCTCATGCTACTTACAAGAGATTTCTGGAGTTTGTGAGAGAGAAGGGAAGATATATTAGATATACAAAATAAAAATTTTTTAGTTGGGATTTCCTTACAATTCAAGTCCTATGTAAATTCCCCAGAAACGCTCGAGGTGGTACGTATGAGCAGGAGTTTCCACAAGCATATAAGCCACTTCCGGGGAGATCTGTAAAAAGAGAAGTTTAACATAAATGTTTGCAAAAATTCCGGGTTCAAGGAAGTTGAAATGGGATGAATTAACCTGCAAGTGAGAAGCCATTAATTTAATTCCGGAGTTGGTGATAAATTTTAAATTAGTTTTGTTTATCAAGGGTTTGGAGAAATAACTATCAAATAAAAGAGAAATTGCCCTGTACCTGCGTACCGGATCCACAAAATCATTGCTTGACTGGAAATAGCTGATATTAAAATCTATCCCTATTGAATACTTGCTATTTCTACATATAATGTAATCCAAGCCTGTCTGGATGCCGAGTAGGTTATATAGTCTTACCATTAAAGACATTTTGTCGCTTAAGTTCCTGTATCCTGAAATTCCAAAAAGGGGAAATTGATGCAATGTCGTTTCTTCTTCATCCGCCGATTCAGCGCTGGATATTTCTGCTCCCAGCTCTCTTCCAAAAGAAAAATCGAAGCCTATTTCGCCAGAAGGTATTTTGTACGCATTGCTGTACCTTACAACCGGAACGGTTGAACATCCAGTTAATATGATCCCGATGAGGGGAAAAAACCTTGCTTTCATATTTAAAATTTAATTTAAAAAAACCGGTGATGCAAGGAGGATACGGTTTAATTATATGATACAATGATATACTGAGTAACTAAGTATTATGGGACAGATTTCAATCAGAGTGAAGAATCTTTTTGACGCTTTGTTGTAAAATTTTTATAATTATTCAAAATAAGGAGGTACCATGAAGGTCGCCATAGTTTCCACCTATTTACCCCAGCAGTGCGGTATTGCAACCTATACAGATTATCTTGTCCAGAAGATGAAAAAGCTCTATCCGGAGCTTCAGATTAAGATCGTAGCGGAAAGGGAAGCAGTAGCAGTGAAAGAAAGCAATTTTGAAGTTATTCCTGCCTGGACCAGAAAGGAGAATTATGTGGAGCCAATCTATGAGGAGGTGAGGGATTGTGATGTTGTCCATATCCAGCACGAATACAGTATTTACAGCTTTGATGATAGACTCCCGCGTCTTCTTGAAAAATTGGATGGAAAAGTGAAAAGAGTGATAACCACCCACTGTATAAGACCGGCTCAGTTTTCAGAAAGGGGTGCAGTTGATGAGAATTATTCAAAAAAGATTGCCGAAAGAGCCGATGAGATTATTGTGCATCTCCCCTCACAGAAGGATATTTTGAAGAGATTGGGAATAAAGGAAGACAAAATCCACCTAATCCCTCACGGAACCGAGATCACGAGCGAAGCCCCAGCATATTCAAGAAGAAGATTGAAGTTACCTGAGAACGGTAAAATACTGCTTATGTTTGGATTTGTAAAACCTCATAAGAATCTTCACATTGTACTTGATGCTTTGAAGGAAATTCAAGAGAAAAGGAAAGATGTCTATCTTTTTGTTGCAGGGGGTCTTGCTCCCACAGCAAAACCCAGAGATAAAGAATATGTTGATTTAATCTACCAGAAAATTGACGAGCTTGAACTTAAAGAAAATGTGATCTTCCCCAACTTTTTCTATCCCAATGAAGAGGTCCCTTATATATTTGGAGCCAGTGATATTGTGCTATTTCCTTATTATGAGGAAGATAGATCAGCTTCCGGGTCTTTCCATCTTGCCATTGGGGCTGGTAAGCCTGTTATAGCCTCAAGGATCCCCAAATTTGAGGAATTGAAAAACATTTCAGATGAACTTCTTGTTTTGCCATATAATGCTTCTGGTATTGCAAATATAATATTGAGGATATTGGAGGACGAAGAATTCAGAAAGTATATACTGGATAAGACAGAGAGCTACAAGCAGGAAACTTCATGGGATAACACTGTAAAGAAGCATATGGAGATTTATCAAAAATAGGAGGGATTATGGTATCTATCAGGGAGTTAGTAAAAACTTTAGGAGATGGGGAGATTATTACTTTAAAGAATGGTGACAGGATTTTTAAACTTTCATCATATGAAGGTAATCCTGTTGTCAGACCACGTGATCTGGGCCTCACCTGGGAGAAGGATGGTAAAACCGAAATAGGTGCAATATTCAATGGAGGGGCTGAATTGTTTGATGATAGAGTAATTCTCGCTCCAAGGGCACATAGAGATTACTGGAAAAGTACATTTTTCGATCCAAAGCTGGGGAGGGAGAGGCCCTGCCTTGAAAACTATGTTTCGGAAATATGGTTTCTGGAGAGTGAAGACGGAGTCAATTTCCGAAGATTTGACAATGTTGTCATTAAGGGGGACGGGACGGACCATAAGGATTTTGTCTATGGAATTGAGGATATAAGAATAATTAAACATGACACGAAATATCTGCTCGTGGGGTGTGGTAAAATTAAGCCTCCCTTTAAGGGTGAAAATGCAGATAGAGTTGCAATTTACTCCACAGAAGATTTCAAGAATATAACATATCATGGAATAATAAGGAATTTTGACAGCCGGAATGCCGTTCCCTTTTATCTTAACGGGGAATGGTACATCTTTCTGCGATTCTATCCCAATATTCACCTTGTAAGGCTCGAAGCCGGGCTTGAGCAGCTCCTATATCCAGAAAAACATGAAAAGCTATGGCAGAAAGCATATGATGAAAAAGAGAAAAGTCTTTTCCTATCACCTGGAGATTTTCCTCACGAAAAGGAGAAAATAGGAGCTGGTCCACAACTTGTTAGAACGGAGAGGGGGCTTCTTTTTATCTATCACTCGGTGGGAGAGATAAAAGAAGAGATAGCATCCTTATATGGACTTGCAAAACCTGTTGATAGGGCTTATTCTGTGAGTATGGCTATTCTTGACCCTGAAAAACCGTATAAAATTGTTGCAAGGACAAAATATCCTCTCTACATACCCAATAAGCCTTATGAACTTTACGGGGATGATGAATATCCTGTGGATGTGCCTGCCGTTGTTTTCCCAACGGGGGCAATCCTTATGGAGAATAAGCTCCTCATCTATGCAGGAGCAGGGGACAAGTATATGATTCTTCTAAGTGCAGACATTGATAAACTTCTTGATTATATGTTTGAGGAAAGTGAAAAATAAATAAAAGGAGGAGTTTCATGCTTTCAAAAATTCCGGTAAATATAGATAAGCTTAAAAAAGAGGATCTGGACAAGGAAATAGTAAGAATTGGACTCATCGCAGAACTTGATGCCATAAATCTCTATGAACAACTGGCATCCATGACCAAGAATGAAAATATAAAGAGAGTCCTGCTTGACATAGCAGAGGAAGAAAAAACCCATGTGGGCGAGTTCCTTGCTCTGCTATTAAAAATGGACGAAGAGCAGGTCAAAGAGCTTGAAAAAGGAAAAAAAGAAGTGGAAGAACTGAGTAAATAGATGATGTGAAGCTGGGTATTGTTTGAGAGGGGGGATATTTAAAACTTCAGTCCCTCCTTTCATACCTCAAAATGTATACGTTTTTAGATACCTTATTGCCCAACTTCTGGTATAAAACTATTTATATTCCTACCTTTCAAATTTTACAAACTTACCTCTATAAATATCCCCCTTATACCTTATTTCAACAAAATAAACCCCGCTATTTAAGCCTCTCAAACCTAACATAGCCCTATTGCTATTAACAAAAACACTCCGCCTTTTCACAGCTCTTCCCATAATATCGTATACCACTACATCTATCAGATTCCCATTCCAGGCATAAGGTACCTCCAGTAATAAACCGTCCCCACAAACTATCGAAGGGAATTTCACTCCTCTATCAGTTCTATTCCTTTCCTCCACACCCGTCAAATAAGTCTCGTATACAACTATCCCAGGATACCCACCTGTCACATAAATGTATGGATAATCTGGGACTATTCTTCCCAACTTAAACAGTGTGGAAGCACTTGCCACTACTTCAAAATTCATCGTATCCTTGACCTCAACCACAGCAAAACTGTAATCTCCGGTCTTAACCACTATGTAAGGCAAACGAAAATCAAATACCCACCGTGCCACAAAATTATTTATAGGATTCACAAACCTAATATTACTGGGATCACTTATATCAAAAACATTATCACGCGAAGTAGAATTATCATCCCCCACCAGTATATAATTATCCCCGATTGAAACTCCTGAGGTATAAAAGCCCGTACCACCAGGTAGAGTATCCAACCACCTGCCAAGATAAACTGGATTGAAACAATCGGTAACATCATAAATATAAAAAAGACCGTGACAGAACCTGAATAACTTTGATCCTATTACTTTATTAACCCCATATCGAACAATTGTATCTCTTGATACTAAGTTTATGTCCTCAGGATCAGTAATATCAAGTATATATATACCACCAGTTCTTCCCACGTAAGCTGCTGGATAATTTAATACCATACGGCTACCCAGACTATCAAGATAGAAAGTATTTACCAATACTGGCTCAGAAGGATTTGAAATATCATACACATATAAACCGGTATCTGGACACAGTAAAAACATGTAATTACCCCAGAACTCTATATCCCTGGGATTTCTTTCAAGATCTATCACATTCACACTCACAGGATGCGCCCTATCTGTAACATCTATTACCCATAACCTTTTAGTGCTGTATCGGTATATGCTATAAGAAGTGGTAAAATATATGTAATCTCTGTATACAGCTGCTACTCCAAGAGCACCTGGACAGGGAATTTTTCCAACATAAAAAGGATTGCATGGATTACTCACATTGTAAGCCCGAGCTTCGGCAGTACCTGCTATCCCCATATAATTTCCACTCACACTTATTTTATGTACAGGCCCGGTTCTTGTCCTCAATTTTGCGCAGGGTATAGTACTCGAGTCATCTACAATTTGATATATATTTATGGTGTGACCATAACCTTCTTCTTCACCTGCAGCATACACATAATTTCCTTTAACAGTAACACTATATCCAAAATCAGAATTCCATCTCCTATCAATTATTCTTAAACTGTGAGGATTGCGGGCATCTATCTTCCTCAATTCTGCATAAAATATATCCTGATGCGGATCTGGACCTTGATGCCATACTGTTACAAGTGTATATATAAAACCGTTCTCTCCTGAAATATTACTTCCTCCTATGGACCCAACATATAATGCTCCAAGAACCACAGGACTCCGTCTTTCTGATATATCAAATACAAATACAAACTGTATACCATCTGAGCCATACAAATAACCCGTGACTGAATCATAATCTAAATACCGCACATCATAATAACCACTGTATTCACCAACCTTAACAGGATGCTCCGGATACCTCAAACTCAATACGTGTAAATTGAACCTGCCACCCTCTAAAACCGATATGTATAAATAATCATCCACCACAACACCATAATAAAATCTCACTGTATCAGTATCCGAAATATCTGTATAAAAACCAACCAACCTCGGATTCTCAGGATCACTTACATCTATTATCCCCAGATTCTTCCCAAAAGGTATGTATAAATAATCACTATATTTAATTATGTCAGTCCCGATATGTGTTACCAGGACACTTAACTCACTTATCTTCTCAAGAACAGAATCGGTAACAGGATGTATAAGTGAATCTGCAACACGGTATATAAATAACCCACCACCTGCCACCACATAAAATATATCCCCATCCATCAAAACAGCATCATTATGCCTGAATGTCCAGTGCCCAACTATACCCATGTTGTATGGCTCAACAGGAACTTTCGAATCCTCCACATCCTCACCAAACCACCTTGCCTTCAAAACCTCATACAAAACAGTATCCCTGTCCCTAATCCTCTCCAGATATTCCTCTCTCGTCAGACTGCGCGAATCACCAGGGTCTAAATAAGAATAATGTATACCTGAATCCAGTGAAATAATAAGGGAAACCAAAATAAGGAAGTTCATTCTAAACCTCCCGATAAGTTAAAAATAAAACTTTTATTTTAATTTGTCAAGAGAGAAGAATAACCATTAATAATATGCCTATTTATAAGCAGCAGATTCATGATATAGTTTAAATTAAAATAACTACCTCCATAATATATATCGTCAAAATTTCTAAAATTGTTCTACCTGTTAATACAGCTTAAATACTTCCACCGATTTTCCCAGATTTCTGTGAAAATCAAAAAGGTCAAGTTCCCCCATGGATAATCTCCTCTTAGTGGTGTGGGGATGTAATTTTGCTCTCGGTAAATCAGTCCCAGACTATGATTGTCATGGATTCTCTTAAGGATGGTAAAGAGATTTTATCACCTGATCATTACCAGAAGCATCTTGAATCTTTTCACTGCTTTCAAAGAGTGGGGTTCATTGGCTGGCATTATGATCATTTCGTCTTTCTTTACAGAGAAAGATTTCCCGGAAATGGTGATTTTAGCCTCACCATCAAGAATATAAACCAAGGCATCGAAGGGTGCTGTGTGTTCACTGAGGCTTTCGTCCTGGTCAAAAGCAAAGAATGTCACAGTCCCTGTTTTTCTATTAATAATTGTCCTGCTTACTATTGCTCCTTCCTGGTAGTCTGCAAGGTCGACAAGCTTGGTCACCTCTCGAAGGAGATTTTTACCCACAGATTGTCCATCATGCTGCATTTTTCACCTCACAGTAATTTTGCAAAATTTTGACTATTAAAATATTCCTACTCTGTACATTCCTTCAACCAGCCAAGATACTCCTGAAGCCCACTTGTGACCTTAATCTCCAGAATTGCTGGGACCTCATAAGGATGTAATTCTTTGAGCCTCCTTTCAACTTTTTCATAGAGTTCTTTTTTTGTTTTTATAATCATTGCCACCTCTTGATCATGCTGGATCTCGCCCTTCCAGGTGTATATGGACTTTATCGGCCAGAAGTTTACACATGCTGCCAATTTTTCCCTTACGAGATGCTCTCCAATTTCCTTTGCCTTTTCTTCATCCGGAAAAGTTGTGTATACAAAAATATACTCTGCCATTTTCATTTACCTAATGCGATATAAATACCAGGGAAAAATTAAAGTAACCGGAAATCCCAATGAGAGGATACCAGTATTCCAGGGAATCGTCTTCATAGGTACTTCCATCTGAGCTGATTCCCATGCTGAGCTCTCGTCCCATGGCTACATCAAGTCCCACTCCAAATCCCGGTTCCTTGTAAGCATTGCTGTATCTGGTAACCGGGAGAGTAGAGCAGGCACTGAATATAACAACTCCACTTATCGCAAAGAGTAAGAATCTTTTCATGGATAAAATTTAAACTGAAAGCCCCGGGGTTGCAAATCTATTTTACCCATCTTTGAACTCAAAAATTCTGGATTTTCTGTTCTCCTTGACAAACATACATAAAGTTGTAAAATTATTCACTAAAAGGGGGTGAGATGGATGGGATTAATTTTATGTGTTATATTAATCTTTTCTGGTTATGCTGAAGATCATTTTATAGTGAAGCTTAAAGAGGGATTCTCCCCATCATCACTTAGTGAACTTAACAGCAAGTACCGTATCATA
>Ga0190359_1002639_pt1 | contig 10604 bp, 8 predicted proteins | sample 48721823_MG_FD_161269 | JGI IMG/M metagenome (GOLD analysis project Ga0190359, IMG submission 161269) | Hydrothermal vent microbial mat bacterial communities from Southern Trench, Guaymas Basin, Mexico - 4872-18-2-3_MG | ecosystem: Environmental > Aquatic > Marine > Hydrothermal vents > Microbial...
TCTCACCGGGGTTATGAATTACACATACGGAGCATTTAAGCTCAATCCCAGAAGCGCCGGTGATATCTCGGATGTTACAGGCATTGATAATGCCACACTGAAAAACAGTGTCCGTATCTATCCGAATCCTTCCTCCGGCATCTTCTTCCTGACAACCGAAGGAATGGACGGATCGGTCCTGCAGATCTCGGTCATGAATACCCTTGGTAAGGTTGTTTACACAAAAGAATTTACTCATAATAATCTTTCGCGTGAACAAATTAATCTTACCGAACAAGCCAAAGGATTGTACTTCATCCGCATTGAAAGCGGAAATAATGCTATAGTGAAACGCATTATTGTTCAATAAACACTAATCTTTTGTTAAAAAAAGGCTGACAAGTGTCAGCCTTTTTTTATCTCTTTTTGTAACTTGCTGCCGATTCTTGTATATTTTACATTCTTAATTATCAAATAAAAACTTCTTTCAAATGAAAAAACAATCATTTTTACCATTGCTGCTTGCAGCGGTTTTTTTCTTCTCTTTTCAATCCCTGTCAGCCAAGAAGGACAAGAAGAAAGAAGAACCTGCAAAAGATACATTATCCGCTGTTTTTTCCGGGCTCAAATGGCGCAGCATAGGACCTGCTTTTGCTTCAGGACGAATTGCTGATTTTGCTGTTAACCCGAAGAACAAAGCGATTTGGTATGTTGCTACGGCATCCGGTCACATCTGGAAAACCGTAAACAACGGAACCACCTTCAAGCCTGTTTTTGACCATTACGGAGCCTATGCTATCGGATGTCTGGCCATGGATCCTCATAACCCGAATGTGATTTGGGCAGGCACAGGGGAGAACAACTATCAAAGGGCACTGGGTTACGGAAACGGCGTTTACAAAACCCTGGACGGAGGACAGTCGTGGCAAAATATGGGCTTGAAAGATTCACGGCAGATTGGAATGGTTGCCATTAATCCGCATAACACGGATATTGTCTATGTGGCAGCAGAAGGATCGGCATGGGGCCCCGGAGGCGATCGGGGACTTTATAAAACCATCGATGGCGGAAAAACATGGGAAAAAACATTGGACATTAGTGAAAATACCGGTGTAAGCAATGTGGTACTGGACCCAAGGAACCCGGACGTTGTTTATGCCGTAAGTGAACAAAGACGCCGGCATGTATACACCGCCATTGCCGGTGGACCGGAAACCGCCCTCTACAAGTCCAAAGACGGAGGTGCTACCTGGAAAAAACTTACCAAAGGGTTGCCTTCTGCCGATATGGGCGGCATCGGACTGGCTGTCTCACCGGCCAATCCCGATGTGCTCTATGCTATAATCGAAGCAACTGATAATTCAGGAGGTTTCTTCCGTTCCACTGACCGGGGTGAGTCGTGGACAAAAATGAGCAATCATCATTCCAGCGGACAATATTTTAATGAAATTACCTGCGACCCGAAAGATGTCAATACGGTCTATAGCCTGGAAACGGTCACCCAGGTGACACACGATGGGGGGAAAACATGGAAAGCCCTGGGCAACAACCACCGCCATGTGGATGATCACGCCATGTGGATCGACCCTGGACAAACCAGCCATTTTCTGATCGGAGGAGACGGAGGAGTCTATGAATCTTTCGACCGGGGTAAAAACTTTATCTTTAAAACCAATCTGCCTGTAACGCAGCTTTACCGGGTAACCGTAGATAATACCAAACCTTTTTATTATGTGTATGGCGGCACGCAGGACAACAATTCTTTTGGAGGACCTTCCAGGAACACATGCCGCCAGGGAGTCACCAGCGACGAATGGTTCATCACTGTCGGAGGGGACGGATTCTGGTGTGCCGTGGACCCTGTAAACCCCAATATTGTTTATTCAGAATGGCAATACGGTAACAGCATTCGCTACGACCGCAAAAGCGGAGAATCCATAGATATCAAACCGCAACCCAAAAAAGATGAACTCACTTTTCGCTGGAACTGGAACTCCCCCTTGATAATAAGCCCCCATTCCCATACACGCATATATGTAGCTGCCAACAAAGTCTTCCGTAGCAACGACAGGGGAAACAGCTGGCAGGAAATCTCCGGCGACCTTACCCGTCACCTCGACCGGAATATGTTTAAGGTAATGGGCAAATACTGGAGTGTTGATGCCGTGGGTAAAGACGTCTCCACTTCGCTGTGGGGAACCATAGTATCGCTAGCAGAATCAGAAGTGAAAGAGGGTCTTTTATATGTTGGTACCGACGATGGATTGATACAAATGACCGACGACGGAGGAAAACACTGGAATAAAACGGAAACATTCCCCGGCGTTCCTGATTACACCTATGTCAGTGATATTTGTCCCTCCAAATTCGACGAAAATGTGGTCTTTGCCTCTTTTGATAACCGGAAAAGGGATGATTTCAAGCCTTACCTGCTGAAAAGTACTGACAAAGGGAAGACCTGGATCTCCATCACAGGGAATCTGCCAGGGAATGAGACAGTCTATACGGTTGAACAGGATTTTGTCAATCCGGATCTGCTCTTTGCCGGAACAGAATTTGGTTTTTATTTCTCAGTGGACGGAGGAAAGAAATGGATAAAATTCACTGCCGGCCTGCCAGATATCGCCGTAAGAGATATCGCAATCCAACGCCGGGAGAATGATCTGGCTATTGCCACTTTCGGCCGAGGTTTTTATATTCTTGATGATTATACACCCCTGAGAAATTTCAGGCCACAGTTGCTAAATGACAAAGCCTATATCTTCCCGGTAAAGGATGCGTTACTTTATATACAAACAAATGCCAAAAGTGCACAGGGATCTACTTATTTCGTGGCTGAAAATCCTCCTTTCGGAGCTGTCTTCACTTACTATCTTAAAGAATCCCTGAAAAGCGACAAAGAGAAAAGACACGAAAAAGAGAAAAAAGAATTTGAACAGGGAGAAAAGATTAAGGTACTTACCTGGGATGAAGTCAGGCAGGAAAGCAAGGAAGAAACACCTCATCTTATTTTCACGATTACTGATGAACAGGGAAATATTGTCCGGAAGATCAATAGTCGGGGATCAAAAGGAATACACCGTATTGCCTGGGATCTCCGGTATTCTTCCCCTTTCCCGTTACATCTGAAGAACAATAAATACGACCCGTTGGCCAAAGACAATGACGGCATGTTAGCTATGCCGGGAAAATATTTTGTCTCTCTGTCTCTGTCCGATCACGGAAATATCTCCATACTGACAGATCCCGTACCTTTTAATGTAGTAGCATTAAACAACACTACCCTGCCAGCCAAAGACCGCAAGGCCGTCTTTGACTTCCAGAGAAAAACCGCCTTGCTGGCCGGAAAAATTCAGGGAACCATGAATTATACGGAAGAACTGATCAAAGAGATGGAAAGAATCCTGCAGACACTGGATCACGCGGCAGGCGCCACACCCGAAATGCTGCAACAAGCCCGTAAGATCCGGAAAGAACTGGATCAGGTACAGTTTGCTTTCAACGGCTTTACGCCTAAAGCCAGCTGGGAAGAAATACCTCCCCATAAAATGCCGGTAGCCGTACGTATGAACAACCTTATTTATACACAATGGGCCTCTACAAGCGACGTAACCCAAACGATGAAAGATGATTATCAGATCCTGACGGAAGAATTCCCGCCCCTGCTAAATAAAGTAAAAACCATCTACGAGAAAGAGATCAAACCTCTTGAAAAACAACTCGAACAAATCAATGCCCCCTGGACCCCCGGACGCCTGCCGGAAGTTAATTAAAAGCATACTGAAAACAAAAAGAAAAAAGACGGGAGCATTTCTCCCGTTTTTTTTCTTTATCAACAAAACAAAATGTTATTTTTTCCGTATAATTAACATTTTTGTAAAATGCAATAATTTGATTATTCGTAAAATTCATGTAAATTTGTATTGAAATATTAAGTACTTAATTTTTTAAAGTATGAAGAAATTAATTGTAATAGCTGTAGTCGCATTATTCTTTGCCGGACTGTTTTCCTCATGTAACAACGAAGTTTGTCCCGCTTATGGCCATGTTGACATACAGCAGGTTGATTCCAACGGTTGAATCTTGACACCGGTTCCGTTGTCATGCTTTTAATATCACATTGTTATGAAGAAAGTAATAATTTTATTCACTTTCTTCCTTTTTTATATTTTGAATGCCTCAGGGCAGGGAGAAATTGACAAACAGCAGAGGATATTTTACCGGAATGAATCCACTTTTAACATTGCGTTAAATTCCAACGGCTATGGAGGAGGATATCGTTACGGGAAACGGTTGAACTTTTTAAATAAGAGGCTCTACGAAATAGACTTCAACTATTTCAGACATCCCAAGGAAATAAAACTTTCCAATCCTTATTTTCCCAACTCACGTAGTTTTGTTTTCGGGAAAACCAACCTTTTTTTCAATCTCAGAGGAGGTTACGGGTTTCAAAGGGATATTTATAAAAAGATGGACCGGGGCGGTGTAGCTGTTCGCTATTTTTATTCTTTCGGGCCGGTACTGGGATTTTATAAACCGGTCTATTATCTGGTGCTGGATCCGATATCCATGGATACATACATACTGAAGGAGGCCAAATTCGATCCTGCACAGCTTCATTCTCCTAACGACATATACGGTCGTGCTTCTTTTTTCAAAGGGTGGAATGAGATTCATTTTGTCCCCGGTCTTTTTGCTAAATTCGGATTTAATTTTGAATTCAGTAAACTCGAGCCGGTAGTACAGGCCCTCGAAGGAGGCATTGTCATTGATGTCTATCCAAAGATAATACCAATCATGGCCACCGAGGATAACAAAAACATCTTCATTTCACTATATGCCAGCTACCGGTTCGGAAAAATCATTGACCGTTATTATAAAAAGGCTTATGAAAAAAATCAGAAAACAGGTCCGTCATTTCAATATATCCCATAAAACGCTGTTTAGGTGCGTTGCATCCAAATAACCCAATCTTTATATTTTTTTTGCCAGATAAAGATTATTCCCTATTTTTACGTGGTTTTTTTAACATTAAAATTTTAAAAGCAAAGACTTATGGTAAAAATAAAAGTAGCAATCAACGGATTCGGCCGCATCGGCCGCAATGTTTTCAAACTGGCCTTAGAAAGGGATAATATCGAGATTGTGGGTATCAACGATTTGACCGATACTAAAACACTGGCATATTTGCTGAAATACGATTCAACCCAGGGAAAGTTTAACGGTACATTGGATTACGATGAGAAAGCTCTTATCGTCAATGGAAACCGGATCAATATCTCTGCGGAAAAAAACCCTGCTGTCATTCCCTGGGCAGACACGCCGGATGTTGTCATTGAATCAACAGGGGTCTTCAGAGTTAAAGAAAGTCCAAAAGGTGGTTATGGAGATCATCTTAAAACCGGGGCGAAAAAAGTCATCATTACTGTCCCTGCCAAAGACGAGATTGACAAAACAATTGTACTGGGTGTCAATGATTATATGCTCACTCCTGAAGACAGATTTATCTCAAACGCATCTTGTACTACCAATTGCCTGGCTCCCATTACCAAAGTTATCAATGATTCTTTCGGAATCGTCAATGGTTTAATGACTACCATTCATTCCTATACCAATGACCAACGTATTCTGGACTTTCCTCATAAGGACCTGAGACGTGCCAGGTCTGCCGCTGTTTCTCAGATACCTACTACTACTGGTGCAGCCAGCGCTATAGGAAAAGTCATTCCTGAATTAGATGGGAAAATGAACGGAATGGCGATCCGCGTACCAACTCCTACCGGTTCACTTGTTGACCTGGTGGCATATGTAAAAAATCCTGCGACAGTAGAAGAAGTGAATGCTGCTATGAAAGCCGCTGCAGAAGGGTCGATGAAAGGAATTCTTGCTTATACCGAAGATCCTATTGTGTCTGTAGACGTCATACATAATCCGCACTCCTCTATCTTCGATGCTTTAAGCACCATGGTTAAAGGAAATCTTGTAAAGGTTATTTCATGGTACGACAATGAATGGGGATATTCTGCCCGGGTTGTCGACCTGATTGAAAAAATGTTTGAATAACATTCTTAATCAAAAACGTCCACTTTCCTGTGGACGTTTTTTTTTTAATCTTCTTACCAAAAGGACCCGGAGTTACCAGATCTGTTTCTTCAAGGAGGAAATCCAGCTATTCATATACCGGGATCATCTCAAGAGGAATATGCAAGGAATCCCTGAAATGTTCACCAAGTTCCATAATGGATTCATCCCCTTCTTCAAAATACCATTTCAGGGCAATATTTTTTCCCTCTTTGATATATTTTTTAATGATCCTCAGCAGCTCCAGCAGATATTTTGACGATCCACTATTCACATATTCCAGTCTGAACTCGAAGATGGGACTTTTTCCGTCGTGTTCAAGATATTCCCTTACCCAGGAAATCACAGGAAGAAAAATATCCTGTGCACTCTCCGGAATAGAACGCCCGGCAATCAAAAACGGTTTCCCCAACTCCAGGTGTATTTCCGGGGTCATAGCTGTTGGTTCTATAATCAATGGCTCCATGTTATACAGATATTATCATATAAAAATATAAAATTTATTCATACCGCAATGCAACAATCGGATCAAGCCGGGCTGCCTTGGAGGCCGGATAATATCCGGAAACAACACTTACCAAAAAACACAATGCCACACCCAGAAGTATCCATAGCCAGGGAATCACAAAAGAGGTGTGGGTCAGTAAAGACACCAGGTTCCCGATAATGATACCCAGGATAATACCCAGCATCCCCCCCAGTTGTCCGATGAGTATCGCCTCGAAAAGAAATTGCATACGTATGGTAATCCCTTTGGCTCCCAATGCTTTCCGGATCCCTATCTCATGAGTGCGTTCTGTAACTGTCACCAGCATAATGTTCATCAGTCCTATGGCTGCCCCGAAAAGAGTGATGATCCCAATAATCGTAGCAGCCCAGGTCACTTTTTTAATATTATCCAGCAATATAGATACCAGATTGTCACTTTTGGTAACGTTAAAATCCGTCTCATCCCAGACACCCAGTCCACGTATAACTCTGAAATATCCCTCCGCCTCGCTCGCCATTACGTCCAATAATTTAGGATCCGGAGGCATCACCCCGACCTGGAAGGTCATATTTGGACGTGAGAAATAATGCCTGACCGTGGTTACCGGCATGATGGTGATTCTGTCAAAGCCGCCGAAACTGGATCCTTTCTTTTTCAGCACACCGATAACCCTGAATTTCCCTCCGCCAATGGAAACGATCTTGTCAACAGGATCGGTAAGCGGAAATAACTCTTCTTTCAGATCAGCCCCGATGATCATGACATTACGGTTCATCTGCACATCCTGGATCGACAGATTTCGTCCGTAATCAAGCTCGGATCCTGAGGTAAATAAATAATTCTCGTCTCCCCCGATGACCCTGATATTGGGATTTGTCTTTTTGTCTTTGTATTTTACCGTTGCCGTTCCCGATGCATTCACCGATACCGAAACGATACAAGGCAGTTTAAATTCTTTTTTAAACCTGGAAGCCTGCTGATAGGTGATGCGGGCATGATTTTTCTGACGGTATCGTTTATTTCCCACAATCACTGTCATCCCCCGGCTCTCGATCACGAAGGCATTGGCTCCCATAAAAGTGAACTGCTGCGTAATGGAATGCTTGACCGACTCAATAGCGGTGAGGATACCGACCAGGGCCATAATCCCGAAAGAAATAATAAAAATGGTCAGGATAGCACGTACTTTATTGGTCCGTATCGAATCGAACGAAATTTTTAGATTATCTTCTAACAGTCCAGTCTTTATCTTCATTCCTTCACAATTTTCCTTCACAATTTATTCAAAGACATTACAGAATCCTAAAAATACACTTTTTTTTCACGGCACAAAATGACTTATCTTTGATTCAAGTCAGATTCTTAGTACTTTTGTTTTTCCATACGTTCTTAAAAAATAATTGTTATGGCTTTTGATATTGATGTGATTCGCAAGGTGTATTCCACCTACGGAGTTAAAATTGCCGCTGTTAGAAAGATTCTCAACAGACCTTTAACACTCACGGAAAAAATACTATACACGCACCTCGCCGGGGATAAGATCACCGCTCCTTACACCCGGGGGAAAGATTACGTGGATTTTAATCCCGACCGGGTAGCCATGCAGGATGCCACTGCCCAGATGGCCCTGCTACAGTTCATGATGGCCGGCAAGGACAAAGTGGCCGTACCCTCCACCGTGCACTGTGATCATCTTATCACGGCCAAAGAAGGTGCGGAAAAGGATCTGGAGAAAGCCAAATACACCAACCAGGAGGTTTACGATTTCCTGGCCTCCGTATCCAATAAATATGGTCTCGGTTTCTGGAAGCCCGGCGCCGGGATCATCCACCAGGTGGTGCTGGAGAATTACGCTTTCCCCGGCGGGATGATGATAGGCACCGACTCGCACACACCCAATGCAGGTGGATTGGGAATGATCGCCATAGGTGTGGGCGGCGCCGACGCGGTGGATGTGATGGCCGATATGCCGTGGGAGTTGAAGTTCCCCAAGGTTATCGGAATCAAACTGACCGGAAAACTCTCCGGATGGACAGCCCCCAAAGATGTGATTCTGAAAGTGGCCGATATTCTAACCGTAAAGGGAGGTACCGGTTATATCCTGGAGTATTTCGGGAAAGGAGCTCAGACACTCTCCGCCACCGGCCGGGCTACGATCTGTAACATGGGCGCCGAAGTAGGGGCTACAACTTCCACTTTTGGCTTTGACGAAAACACCGCCGAATATCTGAGGCAGACCCACCGGGCAGATGTAGCAGAGCTGGCTGAATCGGTCAAAGAACATCTAACGGGCGACCAGGAAGTATATGCCGACCCTGAAAAATATTTCGACCAGGTCATCGAGATCAATCTTTCGGAGCTGGAACCGGCCCTCAACGGCCCCTTCACCCCCGACCTGCGCACACCGGTATCGAAGATGGCAGATACCGCCCAAAAAAATAACTGGCCCCTCAACCTCGAAGCCGGCCTCATCGGGTCGTGCACCAACTCTTCCTACGAAGACATCACCCGGGCTGCCTCTATCGCCCGCCAGGCACTGGAAAAAGGCCTCACACCCAAAGGAGAAATATATATTACCCCGGGGTCGGAACAGGTGCGTTACACCATGGAACGTGACGGACTGATCGAAGTGTTTGAAAAAATCGGCGGGATCATCCTGGCCAATGCCTGTGGTCCCTGTATCGGCCAATGGGACCGTGAAGAGGTCAAAGACGGTCACCGCAACGCTATCGTTACCTCTTTTAACCGTAACTTTGCCAAACGCAATGATGGCAATCCCAACACCCATGCTTTTGTCGCATCTCCCGAAATGGTTATGACGTACGCCATCGCCGGACGGCTCGACTTTGATCCGCTGCATGATACACTCACCAACGACCAGGGCGAGGAAGTCCGTTTTGATGAACCCACTGGCATCGTCTTTCCTCCCAAAGGCTTCGAGGTCGACGATCCCGGCTACGTGCCGCCCGCCGAGGATGGCAGCAGCATCGAGGTGGTCGTGAAACCCGACTCCGAGCGACTGCAGCTACTTAAGCCCTTCCCCACCTGGGACGGCAAAGACTTCCACGGCCTGCACCTGCTTATCAAAGCCAAAGGCAAATGCACCACCGACCATATCTCGATGGCAGGACCGTGGCTGCGCTACCGTGGTCACCTCGAGAACATCTCCCAGAACCTGCTCATCGGCGCGGTCAACTATTTCAACGAGATGACCAACAAAGTGAAGAATCAGCTTACCGGAGAGTATACGACCGTACCTGAAGCTGCCAAAGCTTACCGCGATGCCGGCAAAGGATCCATCATCATAGGAGACGAGAACTACGGTGAGGGTTCCTCTCGTGAACATGCCGCCATGGAGCCCCGCTTTATGGGCGTCAAAGCCGTGCTGGTACGCTCCTTCGCCCGTATCCATGAGACCAACCTGAAAAAACAGGGCGTTCTGGCCATGACCTTTGCCGATCCGGCCGACTATGACAAAGTGCTGGAAGATGACACGTTTGACGTGGTAGGACTGAACGGGTTTGCTCCCGGCAAACCGCTTACCGTGGTGATTCATCATGCAGACGGTTCCTCCGATACCATCAAGGTCAATCATACTTATAATCAAAACCAGATCGAATGGTTCAAAGCCGGGTCAGCCCTTAACCTGATACGCAGGATGAACGCAAAATGAAGGTATGCTTACCGGAACAATATCCGGTGTGCACCCATGCCGGGCAGGACCTGGCAAGAGATAAAAAAATTGTTCGGCAATGACAGTATTTTCCCTGAGAGAAATGATTCATGCCATGGGATGGCCTTCCCCCTGCGAAGATTTTGTGTAAATGATAATTGTTGCTTTTACCGGGCTGCATAACGAAAAGATAATCAATGTGACAGATGAAATTAACTACGTAGTTAACTACGTAGTTAACCTGGAATTGAAAAAAATACATAAATTTACAATGCAAAACTACGAGAAGAAGATTCAGCCCAGACACACTCAATGGAACACTACCTTCATTTTCGTTAAAGTGTTAAATAACCTATAAGTACATTTCAAAAAACACTTTCC
>Ga0190359_1002640_pt1:0-5000 | contig 10602 bp, 5 predicted proteins | sample 48721823_MG_FD_161269 | JGI IMG/M metagenome (GOLD analysis project Ga0190359, IMG submission 161269) | Hydrothermal vent microbial mat bacterial communities from Southern Trench, Guaymas Basin, Mexico - 4872-18-2-3_MG | ecosystem: Environmental > Aquatic > Marine > Hydrothermal vents >...
CAAGCCGGGTTTCTCATAGATTTCTATCACCTATGTGATTATCTTGCGGCGGCCTCAAAGCGTTGCGCTCCTGATCACCCCTCAGCCTGGCTGGAGGAGCAAAAACAACGGATGAAGGAAAACAATGCCTTTGATGTTCTTAATACGCTTAAACCTAATATAGAGCCTGACTCAGTGCCGGATAAGGATGCGCCTGTTAGAAAATGCTATCGCTATATCAAAAACAGGCCGGGACAATTTGATTATAAAGGGGCATTGGAGGCCGGTTTACCTATTGGTTCCGGTGAGATTGAAAGCGCTCATCGCTATGTAACTCAGGAAAGATTGAAAATCGCCGGGGCCTGGTGGAAGGAAGCCAATGCGCAAAATATGCTGGGATTAAGAACTCTGCGTGCAAACAATAAGTGGGATCAATATTGGGAAAGTTTCTACAAAAAAGCCGCTTAAATAACTATACCAACAGTTTTAATTGCACCCGCTTTTAAAATCTGCTTGAAAGCTCATAATTGTATACAGGATTTGCCTCTGGCCATATTAGTACATAGTGTTCCTCTATGAAGAATACTGACTTGAAAGAACGGTGTCATTTGCGAGAAATAATCATGAAAACACAAAAATGGAAAAATGTATTTCTAATCCTTATTCTTTTAAGTCTTCCCATTTTCCTTTCATGTACAAAAAAGGGTGTGCTTAACAAGATAAAGGAGTCTGGAAAGATCACCGTTATAACAAGGAATAATGCCCACTGTTATTATACTTATCGGGGCAAACCCATGGGCTTTGAATACGATTTAGCCAAGGCATTTAGTGATTATTTGGGTGTATCATTAAACGTTGTCACATCCCACTGGGAAAAGCTTTTCGATGCACTCAACGATGGAGGGGGCGACTTTATCGCAGCCAGCTTGACCATCACGCCATCACGAGAGAAACTAATAGATTTTTCTGATGAATATCTTGCCATCCAACAACAGGCTGTCATTCATACGACTAATGATAAAATAAAAAACCTTGAAGATCTAAATGGGAAAACCATACATGTTCGCCGTGGCACATCCTATGAAGAGCGGTTAAATGAGCTTAAAAATGAGGGATTGGATATCACTATCCAGGTGCATGAAGACACCCCTACAGAAGAGCTTATCAGAATGGTGGCTGAAAAGGAGATAGAGGTCACTATAGCTGATTCCAATGTAGCCTTCTTAAATCGCCGATACTATCCGGATGTTAAGATTGCCTTTCCCATAGAAGAGCAACAATCTCTGGCATGGGCTGTAAAGAAGGGAGAAGCAGGGCTACAAAGAGCAATAAATGAATTTTTTAAAAAGATAAAAGAGGACGGAACCTTTGCGAAGATCTACAAAAAGTACTATTCAAATGTTGAAATTTTCGATTACGTGGATTTGAAAAAATACCACCGAAGGCTTAAGACGAGGCTTCCGAAATATAAAAAGATTATAAAAGAGGCTGCTGAAAAACATGGTTTTGACTGGAGATTGATTGCTGCTATGGTCTATCAGGAGTCCCATTTTAACCCTAGGGCAAAGAGTTTTACGGGTGTGAGAGGAATGATGCAGCTTACTCTGGATACGGCTAAAGATATGGGTATTGAAAATCGTCTCGATCCAAAACAGAGTATCACAGGAGGCGTCAAATACCTTAAAAGACTTTATAAGAGGCATGATGAAGCAAAGGATCCGGATAGGGTGCTCATTACCCTTGCAAGTTATAATGTGGGCTATGGGCACATCTTGGATGCTCAGAAGATTGCAAAAGAAAACAATCTCGATCCCAATAGCTGGGTCTCTTTGCAGGAGATTTTACCACTGCTTCGCTACCGTAAATATTATAAAAAAACTAAAAATGGTTACTGTAGAGGCACAGAGCCGGTTCGCTATGTTAACAGAATAATGACCTATTACGAAATATTAAAAAGGGAGGCTATCTCCTAATATTACTTTTTTGTAAGGGTTCACGGTTCAAAGTTCAAGGTTTCCCGATGAAATCAGCGATTTTTTTGGGCTGATTTATTTGACTTCATAATGGTAGTGTGTCCAAACTATTTCCCATCAATCCAACTAAGGCATTTCCTTTTTATCATTTAATGTCTAATTAAATATGGCGATAATATATATGTGATTTATCAAAACACAGTGCTTCGATTCGCAAATACAATGACGTAATTTAGCGAGTTAGCTCGAAGCAATTTCTCACTCGGCTCGGCTGGGTCCGCTGAAGTCACCATTTAGTCTTGAGTAAATAAGTTTGTAATCAAATTTATGAATCGAAGGACTTAGTTAAATAACTATTAAATTCTAATAATTGAAACCCTATTCTTTATATTTGACCTAAATAATAGCGCCATAACTAATTTGACATTTACCTACGATCTTGATAACCTTCCCTTACATTGAAACAACTAAGGGAAGTTTCTTATGATCGACTACACACCCGAGGGATTGGTCCTAGTTGGACCAGAAGGCCGCTTGCTTGTCCCGGAGCAAGATGACATTACCCCAAACTAGCCATGCTCTTTGAAGCTCAGTGCGAAGGCAGGCGCGTGATCGATACAGTTAAAAAGTTTGGTTTCACCAAACAACGTTACTACCAACTGCTACATCTGTTTCAGGAAAAAGGCGCCAGTGTGCTTTACAAAATCAGAAACGCGGACCCAAAAGTAACTACCGAAGAACGCAGGAAAACATCCACCAGGTCATCCGCCATCGCTTCCTCGATCCCAATGCCTCGCCAGAGGTGATCACTCAAAAAATGCGCCAAAGCGAAATCCAAATCAGCACACGCACTGTTGAACGTGTTATTCAAGACTTTGGGCTTCAAAAAAACTCTATAAGTACGCACCACGAACTGGCGTGAGCGGACCTGCCAGCCTCAAGACAGTGGAGATACATCAATCTAAAAGCCAGGTACGCCTCCAAAAAGTGGATGCGGCCACGATCGAACGTAGGGTTCGTCAGTTATTGGCCGACAAGGTGTCTGGTAATTTGTTGGGCCTATGGCTCCGGGTGCCAGAAGTTACGATAGTTTCTTGAATAGTCAGGTTGGCTGTCTTGCTTCTTTTACGAGAACCAGGGCGTTTCCCTGAGAAGCGTTTCTTTTTCTGATTATTAGAGTCCTTTTCCAATTTGCTTGACCGGATTTTAGCTTTGGGCTTTTGCCCCTTCAGCCGGGCTATTTCATCCTTGAGTTGCTGTATTTCTTCCTCCAGCAGCTTGATGCTTACAGATTGTTGCTCGATAATTTCCATTAATTGTGAAATGATGGGGGTCTTTTCTTCTTCTGGAATTTTGGGTATCTTTATTATGGGTACTCTCATGCATTATGCTCATAGCACCTTAAATCCAGTTTGTCTACTAATTTTTTTATTTTTACCCGAACTTTTTGAGATGTTACAAGTCTGCAACTTTAAAACAGTAGCTAAGCAGAAAAAAGGGAAGAAAAAAGAGGAATAATTGAGAAAATTTTTTGTAGAAAAAATTATACCGACAGGCGGCTTTCTATCAATTACTGGCAAAGAGGCCAGGCATATGGCCACAGTTTTGAGGATGAAAAAGGGCGAAACGTTGATTCTTATGGATAGGGAAGGGCAGTCTTTCGAGGCAACAATAGAAGCTGTACATTACAAAGAAGTAAAGGTTAAGATTATTAAGACTATACCACCTTTACCTCCTTCACCGGTAAAGATTAGCCTTGCTCAAGCCATTATTAAATCTCATCCTATGGAGTATCTTATCCAAAAGGCAACGGAATTAGGGATACATTCAATCCATCCATTTTATTCAGAAAGAACGGTTATAAAATTAACACCAGAGCAACTAAACAATAAAATGGATCGCTGGATAGAAATAATGAAATCGGCCTGTAAACAATGTGGCAGGGTAATGGTGCCTAGCTTAAATACTCCTTTGCCCTTTGAAGAACTTATTACCACCGTGCCAAATAAAAAGACATTAAAGGTTCTGTTATGGGAAGACGAAGATAAGGTAGACCTTAAGGGATTGTTAACATCCATGAGCTTTGCGCCCCATGTTTTTGCTATAGTTGGGCCTGAAGGGGGGTTTACCTCCAATGAAATCAACCGGGTGCGAGAGGCTGGTTTTCACATAGTCTCTTTAGGAAACAGGATCTTACGTGCGGAAACAGCCGCTGTGTCATTGATATCAATTATCCAGTATGAATGGGGAGATTTGAACTTGGTGTAGGGGGGGATAAAAACCCCTTATTGGTAAATTAATAAGGGGTATGAAAAATCTCGGCGGCGACCTACTCTCCCACGCAGTCCCCCACGCAGTACCATCGGCGCTGAAGAGCTTAACTTCCGTGTTCGGGATGGGAACGGGTGTTTCCTCTTCGCTATTGCCACCGAAAACTCTTATTTATGGATAGTATTGAATGTAAAAATAAAAGGTAGATAATTATGGCCAAGCCGCACGACCTATTAGTACTAGTTAGCTAAGTACATTACTGCACTTACACATCTAGCCTATCAACCTTGTAGTCTTCAAGGGGTCTTCAGTTCCGATGTTTCCATCGAAAGGGATATCTAATCTTGAGGTTGGTTTCCCGCTTAGATGCTTTCAGCGGTTATCCATTCCGAACATAGCTACCCAGCGATGCCGCTGGCGCGACAACTGGAACACCAGAGGTTCGTCCGTCCCGGTCCTCTCGTACTAGGGACAGCTCCCCTCAAATATCCTGCGCCCACGAAAGATAGGGACCGAACTGTCTCACGACGTTCTAAACCCAGCTCACGTACCGCTTTAATTGGCGAACAGCCAAACCCTTGGGACCTGCTTCAGCCCCAGGATGCGATGAGCCGACATCGAGGTGCCAAACCGCCCCGTCGATGTGAACTCTTGGGGGCGATAAGCCTGTTATCCCCGGCGTACCTTTTATCCGTTGAGCGACGGCCCTTCCACACGGGACCGCCGGATCACTAAGACCTACTTTCGTACCTGTTCGACCTGTCGGTCTTACAGTCA
>Ga0190359_1002643_pt1 | contig 10598 bp, 24 predicted proteins | sample 48721823_MG_FD_161269 | JGI IMG/M metagenome (GOLD analysis project Ga0190359, IMG submission 161269) | Hydrothermal vent microbial mat bacterial communities from Southern Trench, Guaymas Basin, Mexico - 4872-18-2-3_MG | ecosystem: Environmental > Aquatic > Marine > Hydrothermal vents >...
GTCGTACACGTGAAACTGTACTAAGTGTTGTGCATCAAGTCTATCATCTGCAGTGGGTTTTTGTTTACGAACTAGTGATATAATCTTTTCAAAGTCTCGCTTTAGTTTGTGATTATATAACTCACCGTCAAGTATTATATCAGGGTTTTGCTTAAAAAAAGACATAAGAGCTAACTCTATGTGAGTTATATTCATGAATTTTTTACCAGTTCTAGAAAAACCACCGTCTTTAGTTAAGACGCATCTGACACCGTCTAACTTTGGTTGTATATACACAGGTTTAGACCAGTCAACTCGACTGTCATTAAACTTGTGTGCTAACATAGGTTTTATCATAATTTATTTAATTTATTTTCTATTCTTTTTATTTTATTTTGTATTATAGCGCATTTGTCATACTGCTCTTTTTGTAAATAAGAATCAAGGAGCGTCATTGCTTTAGCTAGTTCTGCTAACAACAATTGCTCCTCGTCTTCTTCTGGTATGTCAAAGCTAACTTCTGCGTGAGCTTTCTCATACAATAATTCAGCAACTCTTTGTGCTATTTTTTCAATATCTTTATCAGTCATATATATATTATCTTTCTTTGTTTGTATTCTGTTTGTATAACTTCCAGTCAATATACTCCAAGAAATCCCCGGAATATTTAGCTCTAACTTTATCACAATCAGCTACAAATACACAACCACCATTGTATTGATCATAGCAACTTATCCATACATCAGGTTTACCTACCCATATAATATAAGTGTATTGGTGATCTATACTGTTATGTGAAGGGTATAAATACTGTGAATTATAATGAAAGTCTTTAACTAAATGTGATGCTATTCTTGATCCATCACCAAAGTTAGTAAAACCTTCATCTTTTTGCATGTGAGTAATCCAATTGGCTAACTGCACACCCTGCCACTCTGGGTAACCGTCATGGTGTAAATACATATTTACATAACTTTTACCTTCAAATACGTCAGGATTAGCAGCAAAACCAAAAGAATTATCTTCAGCGTGTCGTCTATCAACGACCATTGTTAAGTTTCTTGTGCTCATAATTTATAATTTAGGTGCGCAGGGTGGATTCGAACCACCGACCTCGAGTTTATGAGACTCGCGAGCTAACCAACTGCTCTACCGCGCAAAGTTTTAATCCTCTTTTTTAGGATATTCGTAACCTTCTTCTATGAGGTCATTTTCAATCTCTTGCTTCATATCATTGTAATATGACTCATATACTTCTGTTACAGCGTCTTGTACATAGTAAGACTCAAGATCATCTACGTAGATTAATTCATTATAATCTGTCATAGCTTCAGCTAACTTATCTGATAAGTCATTTTCATAATAGTGTACGTCTTCATTTATACATACATTTCTACCATCACCATTCGTAGCAACCCATATTTCATAGCCATCTGCTGTAGTTTCTGTGTATATACTATAATCAGGTGTACCATTCCAGTCATCTACTAGTTTAAATTCGTAGTGATCTTGTATTGCTTTTAATGCTTCATCGTGATTTACATCAAAATCTATACCATTAGCTTCTAATCTTTCTTCGATTAATTCTTCTGTTAATACTTTTTTGCTCATATTATTTATTTATTATATTATCACCATACATAAAACTGTGAGGACTTAACTCCCAGCTATTTAAGTTACCATATGTCAATAGGTCTCTAACTTCATCAATAGTTAGTTCGTACCACATCATTTTTGACATCAACGTGTACTTTAATCTTTTAGCACTACTGTATTTTCTAGCGCTTGCTTGTAACTCAGATTTTACTTCTGGCACAAGATTTTCATAAATTGTTTTTACTGTCATAATTTTATTTTATTATCGATTCTTGTTTGTATTATTTTTGTAGTTCTTTAAGTAATATTCTACAATAAAAACTAATCTAGTCATTTCATTGTAGATAAGAGTTCTTGCCCAGGCAGTACCTTTTCTTACATAAGTTTTACCTGTATCTCTATCTAACCACATCCATCTGTCTTCTCTTTGATACTTAGGATTGACTTGATAAATTCTGTCACTGCTGTTACATCTACGAACGTAACCGCTTGAATATGAGCCAAGTAGCTCACCGCCGGGACAAAGAAATATTCTTGTACCGTTTTTAGCTTGTCTTTGAGTTGTAACCTCTTTTAGATTATGCTCTACAAGCATTCTTCGAGCAAACGCATCAGTTAGCATTTGCCTTTCTTGTTGCCAAGTGTAAGTGTTTTGCATTGTTTATTTATTTAAGATTAGTGGACGTGGCAGGAATCGAACCTGCGTTTGAAGCATTTGGACTCGGTAACCTGTTATTTATTCGCTTCATCTAACCATTTCACGCCCATTTAGACCTGCGGTGTCATCTCCTCCCTGAGTACACACCGCGACAGTCTATTTACGCCGCCAAGCTCTGTGCACTGATGCACTTACTTCTTGACTGACTATTTGTATTGTATTACCCGTTTTGTGCTCAATAATAGGGACATACGAGTATGTTTTAGTTGTTGAACACTTCACACAAGTTTTATAGCCCAGTTCTAAACGGATTGGGTGTACAGTTGTACCACATTTACAATACATAGTTTTATTTATTATATTATCCATTAGTGTTTGTATTATTTTTGTAACAACTTATTTAGCGCTACATTAATAACATATTGCTTTGCCTCATAGTAATCATCACCATCTAGGGGCACTTCAGACATTTGCCAATCAACACTATCTTCAATGATTTCTTTTATGTGATCTGCTACACCTTGTGCAATCAAATCTAGTTCTTTCATTTTACTCATATTATTTAAATTTAGCTGGGTGAAATTTATTTGCTACTTCTTTTATCTCTGCTTTGTCATCGCTGTCAAGCCCAGGTGTTTGATTAGCGTACATGCGTAGTACATAGTGTACAAAAGTGCAGTCGTTTTCTGTTAGTTTAATTGTTTTAGTTTCCATATTCTATATTTCCATTAGTAGTTACCATCCATTCACAGTCATTTACTTTGTGACCTGCACCATATAAAAATGCTTCACAAGATTCTGTATCAGGATTCCATTTGTTCTCATCTGTACATAAAGAGCTAATGTCATATCTATATACTTTACCGTCTGTAAAATCTAGTAAAAATATATATTTAACTGACTCATCAGCTATTATAGTATCTTTAATTTTAATAGCTTTTGCTATTGCTTCATCTGCTTTCAATGAAGCTAGTTTTTCTTCTTGCATTTCATGCCAAGCTTTTATTGAATCACTCATGTTTTTAATATTTCTTTTAATTGTTCTACTGAATATCTTGTTTGGTATTTCCACATACGGTTATGTGTGAACTTACGAGCCTTAGAAAAGGTTTTTTTCTGTTGATAACGCACTCGATTGTACTCGGCATCAGTAAGTCCACTACATACTCCGTATTGTAGGCGCAAACGTCTATGCTCCGCTGCGCGATTTTTTCTTGCCTGTTCTACATAGAGGCATGCTTCTTTCATGTTAGTTACTACCATGGTAATATAGTTTTTTCAATATAAGTTAAACCTTTATAGTTGAACCATTGATATTTACCTTGTTTATCTTCATTGTATTTAAAGCCAAAAGATGGAGGTAGATCACCTACATTATAACCTTTATAAGTAGTATTGTTTAATTTAATAGTAGTCTTGTCGACTTGTTTTAATGTATTTTGCATAGTTTTTTATTATATTATCGTTAAGATTTTGTATTTTATTTGTTTATCTTTAAAAATACATCGCTTACACCATGAAACATGGAATATATAGCTATTATTATAATGTACACTACAAATCCCATCATAGCGTAAGGATATATTTTACAGAATAAAGCTACAAGTTTAATCAAATACTTCATTAAAATGTAGATTTATCATTAGTTTGAAAAGCTTCGTGACCTTTTACTAATGCGTAATTCGCCACAGCATTACGAAATTGCCATTCACGCTTGCGATATTCGTAGTCAGTACACCACTTATACATCGCTTTTGATGTAGTATTAGGTCTGAAATTAGCTTCAAACTCATCAATTTGCTGTAATTTTTTAGTGATTAGACCTTTAGCGTCTAGTTCTTTGAATTTAGTATCTTGAAATTGCATAGTTATTTATTTTAATAGAAGTCATAGTATATTTCTCTAACCTTAGACTTCTGTTCATCAGTTAGTTTAGTGTAGTGCTTGTCGAATAATCGCCAAGATATTTTTAGGAGAGTGTAAGAGTAATTGCACATAGTATTATTATTTTAAAGGTTATTAATTAGTTTATTATATTATCGTTCTTGTTCCGTAGTTTGTTTGAGAGGTTTTTCATAGTTCTCATCACTCAAGGTTGCGAAGAGTAGCTCGTCAAAGTACTCACCACTCGACACAAACCTTTGTTGTAACTTACTGTAGTATGCTCTATCCATATATTCCGAATGAAGCATCACCAACACCATGAGTGATTATATTAATTACTAGTGCTATCCAACCAAACACTGCGAGTGGCATTAAGAATCCGTAAGCGAATACTTCGGCTACTACTTGCACTAATGGCTTTGATTTTACATAGTTTTGAACTGCAGGAATAAATCCTCTGAATTTAAATTTAGACATAGTTATATTTATTAGTATTAATATTAGTGGATAAGAGAGGAGTCGAACCTCTACGCCATACACAACTTACACTGCCAACCGAAGCCAGCTTGCAGCCATTGCATGATACGCTACTGTCCATGTAGTTACCCATGTGTACTCATTCGCAATTTTATACTGTTAGAAACAAGTGGAACTCGCAGTTAATAAAGAAGCAGTGATTAAACTACTTCTTTATCTCTTAGTACAACTGGAACACTAGTTGAAGAAGTGTAAGACTTGTACTTGTTGAAACAATTCATAGAGTTTAATTTATCTTTCATTATTTCATACACTTTATCGTGATTGTAAGTAAATGTTTTACCATTTTTGAATTCAACATTGATAACAGTGTTTTTACCGATTAGTGATTGTCTGATGACAAATCTTTTAGAAGTTAATTGTGACATAGAATTTAGATTTAATTATTATTATTTAGTTTATTATATTATCTTTATACATTAGTATTTTGTTTGTGTGAAAGTGTATAATTGTTTATTAGTTAAAATGTTTGTTATAGTATTCCACAATGAGTGACTATGAGTAATGATATAATAATTATCGCTTAGTAAAGTGAAGTAATTATTGTAGTAATGTATCATAGTTTGTTTCATTTATTATATTATCTAAATCACATTGTATTATGTTTGTATAAATTTTAAGGGGAGTATCGGAAAAGCTGGGGAATATCTATGAAAATATGATAATATAGTGAAATAACGGGGAAAACAAGGGGGGCTCGGTCAAACTAAAACGATTTTACGTAACTAGTTGATAGTCAGATAGATAGGTGCTATACTACACTTCTATATATCTAACTACTTTTAGTGTGACATAAGCCTTATAGAGTATATAAGTAACTACCTAGTGTCACTGTTCTTGTAAATAACACTCTTTTCCTGTAAGAATATAGAGTATACTATACAATAAAAGAAGATACAATGGCTAAAATCAATACATACCCAAAATTAACTAGTGTAAACCCAAGTGATTTACTTATTATCACCGATGTTACTAGTTCTGAGAACCCAACTCGCAATGTGACAGTGCAAGAACTAACTAATGCTTTACAATTAGGACCTTATCCTACATATTATGTAATGAATGGGCTAGTTAACAACCTAGCATCGGCAACAGCAGGTTATGATTACATGGAATGGACAGGTAATGCTACTGGACCAGATCAAATACCAGTAGTTAAAGCTACAGATAAATTACAACTAATGTATGTGACATGGGCTTGGATGGGTGAACTACCAATAACAATAGGTCCAGGTGAATCTGTAGATTTTAGTATCGGAACATTCGCTGACAATGTAAGAACACATTTACCTAACTACGTACAACAAGGTGCTATATTTAGTATAACTTCAGTAGACAACGGTACTTTTGTTGGTGGATCAGCTGATGTTTCTGGTAGTAACATAATTATAGACAAAAATGAAACAATGGCTGTTGTAGGTGTAGAAATTGGGTCACTAACACCAAATACCGGTGAATTAGGTATAGCATTAAAATTTAAAGTAGTATAACAACATGGCAATAATATATACATACCCGAGGTTAATTAATTTAGAAGACACTGATTTATTATTAATAAGTGATACTGGGACTAAAAGAAAACCCACCATGAGTGTTAAGCTTGGTGACTTAGCTACATTTATAAATAGTAAAGTAGATGTAGGTGTTACCTCTATTATAGCAGGAGCTGGTATAACCGTAGATCAACCAACTGGAGACGTTACAATAACAGCCACTGGTGGAGGTAGTGGTGGCGTTGGTGGTGCTGGTACTCCTCAACAAATAGCTATGTGGGATACAACATCAAGTATCACTGATAGTATAATGGAGCAAGATTTAACTAATAGTAAAGTTTCTTTAAACGGAAGTTTAGAAATAGGTTCACCAGTAGAATCCCCATCTCAAGAACATCTTTCCGTGTTTAACGCGCTTCAAGTTACCAAACCAACTCCTGGTAGCACAGATACTTCTAGGACAGGTGTTGTTCATATAGGTAAAGGAGAAGGAGGAAACTTTACAGAGTTTGATTATGCGTTAAACTTATACACACCAAGTGATTTAAGTGATCCAACAAACTTTAGCGACGCGAAAGCTTTTAGGTATCAATTTAACGATGCTTATACATTTGCTAGAATTGACGCTGTAGATTATGCTGGTGGTAATATAAGTCCATTGTGGGAGGTTGGAGATTTAGATTTTGAAATCAACGGAGCTAGATGGCAAGTTTCAAATGGAGATTATGCTAGATTTATAAGCCCCGGATCTCCTCCTTATTTTGAAGTAACACCAACACTGGTAAGAATTAACGTTCCTTTTGATACCGACATAGACATGATTGGAAACACCGTTGTTAATCTTTCTGGGCCTGTAAATCCTAACGACGCTGCTAATAAGGCTTATGTTGATGGTTTGTCAGATGTAAGAAAACTAGAGGTTACTATTACACCGGCTCAAATGCTTAGTTTAAACGGTGGAAATACAATACAATTACTTCCTGCTCCTGGTTCTAACAAAATGTATTACATTTTAAACGGACTTATAAACTTAAAGTTTAATAGTGTGGCTTATAATTTTTCAGCAACAGGTCTTAGTGATGTTGTAAGTTTACAACTTGGTACTACATCTCTTTTTAATGACACTGGACTTAATACTGGTAATCTTAACTCTTCAGCTAGCACGTTCTTTGTTGGTGATCCACTTAATACTAGTGGTCAAATACCAGTTAATGTTCCTATTAATTTAACCTCTACTAGTGGAATCTCAGTTTCTCAAGGTGATTCAGATCTTAATTTCTCATTACTATATAGAGAGATAGACTTAAGCTTTTAAAGTAAAAAACAAAAAAACCAAGTGATATATAGAATATACCCGGCACGGGAAAGTGCAAACCAATAATAACAATTAAAACCAAAACCAATGACAATTTATTATTCGACTAATTCGTGGAGTAGTCACCCACAAGTATCCGATGAAACCAGGAAATTATGGGAACATGTAGCTGAAAAGAAAAACTGGCGTATTGTTCAATTACCAAATGGATTTTATCAAACCGAACACCATACTCTAGAAGATGAGTGGGCTGATGTCACTAGACGTGAAACAGTTGAAGGTGCTGAACAAGCAATCGATAGTTCTGTAGAACATTATAGAAAAAAACTAGATTACTTAAAAGGACCTAAGGTAATAAAGACCTTTGAATAATATCAATATAATTTAATTTAATTTAATAAAATCATGGCAGAAGCTATAGTAAAAAATCTTAACTTTGGTAACGAAGGAAGAGATCAAATATTTAAAGGAATAGAAAAACTCACAAAAGCTGTTAGCTCCACACTTGGGGCTAGCGGTAAATGTGTTATACTTGAAGATAGCGGTGGTAAACCTATTATAACAAAAGATGGTGTAACGGTTGCAGATTCTATATTTCTTAGAGATCCAGTGGAAAACATTGGAGCAACACTACTAAAAGAAGCGGCTCGCAAGACAGTTAAAGAAGCTGGAGACGGAACAACAACCGCAACAATATTAGCGCATTCAATTATTGATGCTGCTTATAAACATGACGATAAAGATGTTAGAGCAGTTAAAGAACAAATACTAAAAGGGGTTGACAAGTTGATAAAACAACTAGAAAAACAATCTGTGCCTGTAAAAGATAAAATAGACGATATAGCTATAATATCAACAAACAATGATAAAGCTTTGGGATCTATTATAGCCGATGCTTTTAAAAAAGTAGGTGATTCAGGTTTAGTAGTAATGGAACCATCTACAGAAGGTGATACTCATGTAGAAGTTGTTGAAGGTGTTGAGTATAACAAAGGATTGTTAAATCCTAATTTTATAACAAACAAAGACAGTGGAACTGCTGAATTAGAAAATCCACTGGTTTTAATTATAGATTCTAAAGTAGATTCAATAAGACAAATACAACCAGTGTTAGAACATGTTATAAAAACAAAAGAGCCTTTATTAATAATTGGTGAAGTAGAATCAAATGTATTATCTGCATTACTAATGAATAAAATGAAAGGTAATATAAAAATAAACGTATTAGATCCTCCTGCTTATGGATTAAGACGTAAAGAAATATTAGATGATTTAGCTTTATTAACAGACGCTACTATTGTTAATGAAGATCTTGGAGATGATTTAAATTCTATTGAAGTAGACTACCTTGGAAGATGTGTTAAGGTGGTAACTGAAAAAGATAAATCAATAATTAGAGTTGAAAAAGATTCAGAAGAGATTGAATCAATTATAGATCAAATAAGATCTAAGTTATTAGACAACAATAAAGAACATATAAGGATAGGTTTAGAACAAAGACTAGCTAGATTATCCGCTAAAGTTGCTGTTGTCAAAGTTGGTGCTAATTCAGCTATTGAATTAAAAGAAAAGCAAGATAGAGTAGAAGATGCTATTTGTGCTACTAAAGCAGCAATAAAAGAAGGTATAGTACCAGGTGGTGGTATAGCTTTGTTAAATGCTACTAAAGTTTTAGACACAAGTATATCTGGAGAAAAAATACTACAAGAAGCTGTTAAGGCACCGTATAAAACTATTTTACACAATGCTGGGTTACCTATAGTTGATCCAATTAGAAAAGGTATGGGTGTAAATGTGGTTACAGGAAATATGGTAAATATGATTAAAGCTGGTATTATTGATCCACTACTTGTTACAAAGAGTGCTTTAAAAAATGCAGCTTCGGTTGCAACAACAATATTATCAACTGATTGTGTAATTAATAATATTAGAATTGATGAAAGCAGTAGGTAATTATTTGTTAGTTGAAAAGCTAGAAAAAAAGACAACAAAGACTGAAGGTGGTTTGTTGTTGTCAGAAAAAGACAGAGATGACATTAGGTATATAGAAGCTAAAGTTATAGACGCTGGCGATCAATCATCTATATTAAAAAAAGACGATCGTATATTTTATGATAAACATGCAGGTCATAATATAGAGTATGATGGCGAAAAATTACAAGTAATAAAAGTCCAGGATATTGTCGTTGTATTATGAAAAGACTAGAAGCAGAAGATGTAAAAAATCTTAATCTGCTAAAACATTACCGTATAATACGCAAATGGGTCTGTAGAAACAACGACTTAACAGATGCTGAAATAGAATTACTTATATACTTAGACTGTATAGACATGTTCACTATAGACGATTTTAAAATGGGTAGTTATTCTTTTAGTTGGAATAACAGAAGGTGGAACAAGTTAATACAAAATGATTGGATTGTTGTTTGGAGAAAAAGAAACCGAACAACACAAAAATACAATATATATAAAGTTTCTTTTAAAGGTAAACAACTTATTAAAAGAATTTATAGAATTATGATTGGTGAAGAAGATATACCAACAAGCGAGCGCAGAAATTCTATAATGAAAGGTAAAACGTATATGGATAAAGTTTTACAAACTTCCATATACAATGTTAATAAAGATAAAAATAGATAATATGAGTGTAGCATCAGCAGCAGCAACTGCAATGAATAAAACAAATAACCAAACAGGAGGAGTATTTGGTGCATTAGGTATGGCAAGCTCAAATCCTTCTATGGCTGCGCTAATACAAAAAGCTAGAGCAAGAAGAGCTGCGAGAAAAAATCGTGGTGCTATAGGAAGTGCAGCATCTGCAGTAGGTGGAGATAACGGTAGGTTAGATACTATTGAATCAAGATTAGACGCGTTAGAAGGTAGTACAGAAGGAGATGTTACACAATCATCACCAACGGTGAATGTTCCAACATCACCTGAAGAAGGTATTGGAGCTACGCCCGCACTACCAGAACCCACAATGGCTACTGCTGAAAAAATGTTTGGTGGTGGAATTGTAAGACAAATAGCTGCAGGAGCTGGTAAGTTTAAAAAATAATAACAAACAAAAATCAATAAAATGGATCACTATAAAAATGACCCTCATGCTGAACTGCATGGAAAAGGAAAAGTAGGT
>Ga0190359_1002644_pt1 | contig 10597 bp, 7 predicted proteins | sample 48721823_MG_FD_161269 | JGI IMG/M metagenome (GOLD analysis project Ga0190359, IMG submission 161269) | Hydrothermal vent microbial mat bacterial communities from Southern Trench, Guaymas Basin, Mexico - 4872-18-2-3_MG | ecosystem: Environmental > Aquatic > Marine > Hydrothermal vents > Microbial...
CGAGGAGGGGCGCATCGTGGTGGAGGTGGACGAGGGACGCCTGGACAAGATCATCTTCCTGGGGGCCGGTACCTACAAGACCCTGCGCATGAAGCTGGGCATCTCCCTGCCCCGGCACGTTTTCAATAAGCCCCACCTGGTACGCCAGCTCAAGAGGCTGAGTCGCCGCTACGGCGTGACCCCGGCCACCTACCGGCTGGTCAAGTGCCGCGATATCCGGCACCATGGTCCCCAGATCGATCTGACCGGCAGCGGGGCGGACGGCTTGCTGCCGCCGCCGGGGCGTTACCAGCTGATCATCAACCTGGGCCGGCGCGGTTGGGGGACGGGGCTCGACCTGGACCTGGATTACGACTTCCCCGACGGCCTGGCCCTGGGTGTCGGATTTCGCGACGTGGGGCTGCTGCTGGCGGACGATCGCTGGCAGGTGGGAGGCAAGGCCGGCATGAAGTTCCGCGAGCACCTGCAGGGTGGTGACACCTTCCTGTCGTTGTCCCGGGCCCGCCTGGAGGCCCGCTGGTTCACACCGCCCCTGTTCGGGGTGGGCCTGCGACCTCACCTGTGGTTGTTCGCAGAGACCAACACCACCCAGCGGGCCGACCTGGAAGTGGACCTGTACTACAGCGCCCGGCTGGATGCCTCGCTGGACCTGGGATACGAACTGGCCCCGGGCCTGTCGTTGTCGCTGGGCGGCGGGGTGTCGGAACGCTTCATCTTCGGCATCGAGCAGGTGGCCAATCCCCAGACGACCGTCGACGACGGGCGCCAGTTCCGGCCGTTCGTGGTGGGGCAACTCGACCTGGCCTTCAATCCCCATGACATGCGCCGCGACCGGAAGCACGAGCTGAAGCTGGAAGTACGCCACTACTGGCAGGACCGGGGCAAGAAATGCGGCACCGGGCGGGCCTGGTACCAGAAGGTGTTTACCTTCGGCTGGCACGACCTGCTGCTGGCCGGCCAGGGTGCCTGGGTGTGGGGAGACTACCTCTTCGATGACGAGGAACCGGTGGGGGGGCGCTACCTGCGCGGAGTTTTCGGTGACCACTGGTTCGTCACCGAGGTGGGCAAGGTGACCCTGGAGTTCCGCCTCTCGCTGGCCCGTGACCTGTTCAAGGTGAGCGTGTTTCACGACCTGGCGGTCTTCGCCGAACGGGATCGCAGCAACGGGGATCGGACGGTGCGGTTGGCCGACAGCTTCGGCCTGGGCTTCCATGCCCTGGTGCTGGACTGGTTGCAGTTCAACGTCTACTACGCGGTGGGGTTTGCCTTCCATGGCGGTTTCGACCACGGGGTGAGCGCCAACCTGGTAAAGGCCTTCTGAGAATTTCGCTGTGAAGTTGCCAAGCCCGCTGCGCCGGTGCTAAATTGCCGCTTGGCGATGAACTGGCTCTGGTTGGTCATACTCTCGCCCCTGTGGGGTGCGGGCCTGGTGGTGGGAACGAGCTTCCTGCTGGCCTGGCTGGTGTTTCCCGCCGGGGGCAGTCGCGGTCCCCACGATACCCCCACCAGCCGGCTGGTGGGCACGGTGTTGGTACTGTTGGGCGAATGGCTGGCTGCCACCTGGGTGGCTGCCACCATGGTGTTCCGCTGGGTCGGCCGGCGCCGGCTGGGGCGCGTCACCGGGAACCGACGGCCGCTGGTATTGTTGCCGGGATTCCTGGAGAACCCGATCACCCTGTGGCCGTTACGGGTTCGTCTGGCCCGGGCGCTGGGTGTTCCCGTAGTGGTCTTACGCCCGCCTCCCTACGGGTTGGAGCTGTCACGGCAGGCCCGCCAGGTGGCCGGGGAGATTGCCGCCGTGCTCAAGGAAACCGGGGCCGCCAAGGTCGATATCGTGGGCCACAGCCTGGGTGGCCTGCTGGCCCGTCACCTGGTCGAGATCGATGGCCTGGGTGACCGGATCGACACCGTGGTGACCCTGGCCACTCCGCACCTGGGCAGCGCCCTGGCAGCGCTGGTGCCGCTGCGCGCCATGCACCAGATGCGCCGCGGCAGCGCCTACCTGGAGACATTGAACAACCGGCCCTTGCCGGGCGAGGTGCGTTTCGTCGGCATTTGCAGCACGCACGACAACCTGGTCCTGCCCTGGAACTGCAGCCTGTCTCCGCGGGGAGACAACTTCATCTTGCGCTACCAGGGACATACCACCTTGCTGTTTTCCCGTCAGGTGGTGGCCATCATCGCCCGCGAGCTGGGCTCCTGACGAGACTCAGAAGATGACCACCTTCTCGCCCTTCTCCGAAAGAACCCTTACCGCCGGCAGCTTCATGACGTTCATGAAGATCTTCAGGTATTCAGGGTCGAACTTGTGCTTCATCTCTCCCCACATCAGGGTCAGGGCGATTTCCGCGCTGAAGGCGTCGCGGTAGGGTCGGCGCGAGGTCAGGGCATCGTAGCAGTCGACGATGGCGATTATCTTGGAATAGACGCTGAGATCGGCCCGCGGCACGATGAAGGAGACGTTGCCCTTGAGATCCTTGACCGGGGTGCCGAAGTCGGTCTTGTGTTCCCAGGCGGTGATGATGCGTTGCACCAGCTGGGCGTTGAGACGGCGGGCACGCAGCAACTGCTTGACGGTATGGACGGGTGATTTCTTGAGCAGCTTGAGCTCCGCCTGGCTGAGCTTGCCGGGCTTGTCGAGGATCTCGTCGCCGATGGCCACCTTGCCGATGTCGTGGAACAGGGCCGAGATGCCCAGGTCGCGGAGCTTGGCCTTGTCCAGTCCCAGCTCGGCGCCGAAGACGATGGCCATGAGGGTGACGTTGACGGAGTGGAAGCACAGGTACTCTTCCTCGTTCTTCAAGGTGGTCAGACCCAGGAAGTGGGAGCGGTGGCCGTGGCAGACGTCGACCAGGTCCTGCACGAAGCGGCCGGCCTTGCCGGCGGCGATGCGCGGTCCTTCGCCGCGGAGGCCGGCGAGGTACTTGCGCATGAAGTAGACGGTACGGGCGTAGACGGTGACCGCATAGCGCTTGCGGTCCACCGCCCGGTCGAGGTTGTCGGACAGGTGCTGGTCCTTGAGGATTTCCTGGATCTTCTCGAAGCGGCGCAGTTTCAGCGCCTGCAGCTTGCGGGCCGACACGCCCTTTTCACCCACCGCCTCGTCGCACTCGCGGCTGAAGATGTAGATGAAGTTGCGCAGCTCGGGAATGGTGATGGGCTGGGTCAGGGAAAAGCCACCCACGTTGCGGCGCTGGAACTCGTTGAGCAGGTAGCGCACGTTCTCCAGGGAGTTGATGTCAATCTTCAGCAACATGTTGTTGAGGTAGAACGACTCGCCCGCTCCCTGCAGGTTCAGGCTGTCGTCCATGGCGATGATGGTGTTGATGCAATCCTTGAGCTGCTCCAGCGGCTTGTTGAAGATCTCGTTCTCGGCGGCGTAGAGCTTGACGTTGCGCACCAGCATGTACAGGCCGCCCACCAGCGTGCGTCCCAGCCCCTGCAGCTTTTCCTCGTAGGAGCGGGCGATTTCCAGCTGCCGGGGATCCTCGGCCAGCAGGTTTTCAAATCTAATCTTGTCGGCCATGGTTCACCGGTTTCCTCATGTTCCCAGCAACTTGCCGCGTAGCATCTCGCAGGCCCGCTGCGCCGACTGGATGACTTCTTCTTCCTTGAGGCCGGCCTCCAGTTCGGCCTTGAGCAGCTTGTAGGCGGCGATGGAGCCCGAAAGCGCCAGGCCGTTGATGACGGTCTTCTTGTGCTCGGCCAGTTTCTTCTTGCCCAGCAGGCTGGTGGAGCGTAGCTGCTCGCGGAAGAAATGGGTGGCGTCGGGGGTGTTGGTGAGCGCCAGGGCGGCGTAGATGGCCGCCTGTTCCTTGTCGGAACGGCGAATGAAGTTCTGGTCGCGTACCAGGGTCAGCAGGGTGCGACTGGCCTTGGCCACGTCGAAGTTGACCAGCAGCCGGGCCGCGGTGATGCGCATCTGCGGATCCCTGTCTGCCAGCGCCTGCAGGACGTAGCCCTGGCAGGAGGCTTCGCCGCTGGAACCCAGGGTCTTCAACGTCTCCAGGCGGATGGCCAGGTTGGGATGCTCCAGCAGCTTGGCGATGTACTTGAGCTTGTCGGGAGGATCGATCTTGTCGATGACGTAGACCATGTCCCGCACCAGGTTGGCCTTCTCGCTCTGCAGGCGGCGGGAGAAGACATCCAGCTGGTCGCGTCCCAGCACCGCCAGGGCATCGCAGATGAGGCGCCGGGCCTCCAGCCGTTCCATGCGCTCGAGTGCCTGCAACAAGGGCAGGATGGCCTGTTCGTCCAGGTGCAACAGGTAGCGGTAGACCTCCTGGGGCTCCTTGATCTCGGCGGTGGTGTCGAGAATGTCGGCCAGGCGTCCCAGCCGCTCGGCCTCGCCCATGCGGGTGGTGAAACTGTGTTCGATCTGCTCGATGCGGGCCAGGTTTGCCGGGTCGAGCCTCTTGCGGGAGAGGTTGCGAATCTTGCGCAGCATCTGGTTGATGCCGCGGAAGTCCTCGTGCATCAGGAAGGAATCGAGTATCTGGATGAACACGTCTTCCAGGGCCTGGCCCAGGTCCTGGTCGAGGTCTTCTTCCAGCAGCTTGAGCATGATCACCACCAGCTTGGGTAACGCCCGGACGGCGTCTTCCTCCTCGAGTTGCTGCAGGATGCGCGCCTTTACCTCGGGGCCGGCCGGGGAACCCTTGATCACCAGGCCCTTGGCCTGCTCCACGTCGTCCAGTTCGATCTCCAGGTCTTCCAGCGAGATACGGGCGAACTGGAAGCGATCTTCCGTCTGCGAGGTCAACTGCTGGTAGAGGTAGTTGACGATCTTGTCTATCTCGGCCTTGGCCTCTTCCTGGGTCTCTGTCCCCATGGCGAAGGTTTCCACCACCACGTACTCGATGTTGGGGAACTCGGCCTTCCACATCAGGCTGACCATGTCCTCGAACATGTACTCGGCCTGGTGGAAGTTGGCCAGGCAGATCATGGCGAAGTTGAGCAACTGTTCCGGGTCGAGCCCGTTGCGGAAGATGAGGATGCGCACCCCGTCCCGGTAGAACTTGTGGGCGATGTTCTGCTCGCTGGCATCCTCCTGGTAGATCATCTCGTCGAAGTACTTGAAGCCGAGTTGCTCGACCTTTATGGCCACGGTCTCGTAGCGGGCCAGCATGGCGGCCAGCAGCTTGTAGGCTCGTTCCATGTACTCCGCGAAGTGGGAGACGTTGTGCCGGTAGATGCTGATGTTCTTCAGCGAGCGCAGGAATTGATCGAAGAAGGTCTTCATCTCCTCCACGCGCTTGGCCACCTCGGCATCGTTCATCTGCTCGACGACGGTTTTTTGGGACTTGTCGAGGCGGGTGGTGCCCGTTACGTAGACGCTGCGGGGATCTACCTTCTGCTGGCTCATCCGGGCCTCCACCGGTAACACCGGAAACTGGCCCCATCATACGATGCCGGCAGCACGGCTGGCAAGTTGACCGCCCCTGGCCGCCGCTGCTCCTCAACGGCTTGGAACGACGGGCTTTTTCATGCCGTCTCACAAAGGCCTTGACTGCACAATATCTGGTGGCATAATCGCTCGAAAGCTACAAGATGTAGCAGTTTTCATGGGTTTCTTTCCCGGGGGCAACCCCGGCGAGCGCAAAAAGGTGGGCTGCAGACGTGGAGACGCAAAGCAGGTCGGGACATTCGTTGCCTCTCGTTCTTTTCGAGGGGGTGGGCGCCGATGAGGACATGACCTTCGACGCCGGGGCCGTGGTCGAGGCCCTGGTTCGCCAGCGGGCGCTGGAGCCGGATCTGGCCCGGAGTATCGGCCGGGAGATCGAGCAGGAGATCAGCGAGCAACAGGTGGAGCGGGTGACTCCCCGCACCATCCAGGACCTGGTCGATCGCAAGCTGGCGCAACGGGGGCTCGAAAGCGAACTGGAGCTCAGCGAGAATGCCCGGCGGGTGCTGGCCAGGCGCTACCTGCGGCGCAGCCCCGAGGGCCGCGTGTTGGAGCGTCCCAAGGACATGTTCGCCCGGGTGGCCTGGACGATCGCCTCCGCCGACGTGCGCTTCGATCCCGAGGTGGACACCGGCAAGACCGCCGAGAAGTTCTACCGGCTCATGGCCTCTCTGGAGTTCCTGCCCAACTCGCCCACCCTGATGAACGCCGGGCGCGAGCTGGGGCAACTGTCGGCCTGCTTCGTGCTGCCGGTGGAAGACTCCATGGAGAGTATCTTCGAGGCCGTCAAGTACACCGCCATGATTCACAAGTCGGGGGGGGGCACGGGGTTCTCCTTCTCCCGCATCCGTCCCCGCAACGACGTGGTGCTCTCCACCAGGGGCGTGTCCAGCGGGCCGGTCAGCTTCATGCGCGTGTTCGACACCGCCACCGAGACCATCAAGCAGGGCGGTACCCGGCGGGGTGCCAACATGGGTATTCTGCGCATCGATCATCCCGACATCCTCGATTTCATCGAGAGCAAGAGCGAGCAGAAGCAACTCAACAACTTCAACATCTCGGTGGCCATCACCGAGCGCTTCATGGCGGCCGTGGAACAGGGTGGCGAATACGAGCTGGTCAACCCCCGTACCGGCAAGATCGCCCGCAGCCTCGATGCCCGCGAGGTGTTCCGCCGCATCGTGCACCTGGCCTGGAGCAACGGCGAGCCGGGCATCATCTTCCTCGATCGTCTCAACAAGGATAATCCCACGCCGCACGTCGGCGAGATCGAGAGTACCAACCCCTGTGGCGAGCAGCCGCTGCTGCCCTTCGAGTCCTGTAACCTGGGTTCCATCAACCTGGCCCGCATGGTTCGTGACGGTCGTGTCGACTGGGAAAAACTGGGGCGGGTGGTCCACGAGGCGGTTCACTTCCTGGACAACGTCATCGAGGTCAACCGCTATCCCCTGCCGGAGATCGAGCGGGTCACCAAGTCCAACCGCAAGATCGGCCTGGGGGTGATGGGCTACGCCGACATGCTCATTCAGCTGGGGCTGGTTTACAACTCCGAGGCGGCCCTGAAGAAGGCCGAGGAAGTCATGGCCTTCATCCAGCGCGAGGCCCGCGAGGCCAGTGCCGAGCTGGCCGAGAAGCGGGGGCCTTTCCCCAACTACGCCGGCAGCATCTTCGACCGGCCCGGGGCTCGACCCCTGCGTAATGCCACTACCACCACCATCGCGCCCACCGGCACCATCAGCATCATCGCCGGGGCCTCATCGGGTATCGAGCCCCTGTTCGGCGTGAGTTTCATCCGCAACGTCATGGACAACGATCAGTTGCTGGAGGTCAACCCCCTGTTCGAGCAGGTGGCCCGCCAGGAGGGATTCTACTCCGAGGAACTGATGCGCAAGATCGCCCGCCTGGGAAGCCTGGCGGAGGTTCCCGAGGTGCCCGAGCACGTCCGGCGCCTGTTCGTGACCGCCCACGAGGTGTCACCGGAGTGGCACATCCGTACCCAGGCTGCCTTCCAGAAGTACACCGACAACGCCGTGAGCAAGACGGTTAACCTGCCCCAGGAGGCCCAGGAGGCCGACGTGGCGGAGGTCTACCGGCTGGCTTACATCCTCGGTTGCAAGGGCGTCACCGTCTACCGCGACGGCAGTCGCAGCGAACAGGTACTGAACATCGAGAAGGTGAACAAGCAGCAGGAGGCGCCGGCGGCGGAGCCGGCCAGCCGCTTGCGGCCCCGCCAGCGCCCGGAGATCGTGCGGGGCTGTACCCTGAAGATGCCCACCGGTTGTGGCGGGTTGTACGTTACCATCAACGAGGACGACGAGGGCATCTTCGAGTTGTTCACCGCCATGGGCAAGGCCGGTGGATGCGCTTCCAGCCAGGCCGAGGCCATCAGCCGCTTGATTTCGCTTGCGCTGCGGGCGGGAATCGGCGTCGACGACATCATTCGCCAGCTCTCCGGGGTACGTTGCCCCTCGCCGGTGTGGAAGGACGGAGAGATGATTCTCTCCTGTGCCGATGCCCTGGCCCGGGCCCTGAAGAAGTACCAGGAGATGATGAACGCCCGGCGTGCCGAGCAGGAGAAACTGCGGCAACGGCAAGCCGAGTCCGAGGCCGACGAGCAGGCCCGCAATGGCAAGCCGGAGCCCCGGGCCGAGCCGGAGCGTGGTGACGAGACGGCACTGGTGCAGGCGGCGTCTTCCGCCTCGCGCCCCCGGGTGATGTTGAGCTGCCCGGACTGCGGCGGCACCATCGAGCACTCGGAGGGGTGCATGCTGTGCCGCTCCTGCGGTTATTCCAAGTGCGCCTGACGCCGGGGAGGAACGGGGGAGGGGTGACGCCGTATCCGCGTGGGCAGGGGCGAAGGAAAATCCGCCCCATCCGGGGGGAGATGCCCCCTTCGTTTATCCCTTGAGCAGCCGGTAGCGCCTGGCCAGATCCAGCAAGCGGCCGGTGCTGAGGTTTTCCAGCCGCTTGCGGTAGTCGCCGTCGATCTTGCCCTGCTTGCCCTTGCGGGTGTCGACGATGGCGGCTACCAGCTTGCTCTTGTTGCCGAACTTCTCCTTGACGGTGCTTTCCCGCTCGAACAACACCAGCAGCTTGCGATTGCTCTGTACCTGCAGCTTCTTCTTGAACTCGTCCTTGGACAGTCCGGACGGCTTGCCGGTAAGACCCATGATGGCCTCCACCAGCTTGTTCTTGCTGCCGAAGCGCTCTTTCGTGATCTGTAGGGGTGCCTTTTTCATGTTTCACCTCGCCGGCCCGAAATCGGGCCCAAACAGGCTAGAGCCCGTAACACAGAGAAGGCGCCGAGGCAAGGAAAAATGGTACTTGACGGGTGCCGCCGGCGCCGGGCATCCTCGGACCGGCAGGGAGGTGTGCTTGAGAAGGTTGCTGCTGCTGGCCATGGTGCTGTTCTGCTGGCCGGGTGTTGGCCTGGCCCAGCGGGCCGCAGACCCGCTCCTGGGACTGGACGATTTCATGCTGTGGCCGTCCCGGCAACTGCTGCCTGGTGGTGAGGCCATCGTCGTCGACCAGGCAGGAGGCCGGGTGCAGGCGGTGCAACGGCTCGGGGGAGACGCCGAACTACGGTTCTTCGGTCGATGCCTGCCGGCTTTCTTCCGGCCCGGTCCTGGTACCGGTTGCCTGCCGGGGGTGAAATGCCGGGCCGCACCTCCACGGTCGTCCCGGCTGGAGCATCTGGTGGTGATGATCGATCCGGGACACGGTGGCGAGCACTCCGGGGCCGTGGGCTGGGGCGGAATCGTGGAGAAGCAAGTGGTATTGGCGATCGCCCGGCAGATTGCCGGGCAGCTGGCCCAGGTGCCGGATGTCGAGGTGATCCTCACTCGCCGGGGCGACGAGACGGTGAGCCTGGAGCGGCGGGTGGAGATGGCCAACGAGGTGGGAGCGGACGTGTTCATCTCGGTGCATGCCAATGCCTTCGTGAGATCGACCCTGGGTGGCGTGGAGACGTTCTTTCATTCCCTGGAGGCCACCGGCGAGGAGGCCCGGCGAGTGGCCCGCTACGAGAATGCGCCTGGCGGAAAGGCCGTGGAGCCGGGTCCTGACACGGTGGCCTACATCCTCCAGGACATCAAGCGGGCCGAGACCCTGCGCGACTCCAGTCGACTGGCTCACCTGGTGCAGGAAAGACTCGCCGCGGCGCTGCCCTGGGAGAATCGCGGGGTGATGCAGGCCGACTTCATAGTCCTGCGCGGCACCAGCATGCCCTCGGTGCTGCTGGAGCTGGGTTTTCTCACCAATCCAGATGATGCCAGGTTGCTCAAGCGGACGGACAGCCACCGGGCCGTCGCCCGGGCCGTTCGTGACAGCGTGGTGCAATTCTGGGGACTGCTGCGCCGCAAGCTGGCGCGCAATGCCTCGGGAGGAGGAAAACCATGAGGCTGGTGCTGGCCAGCACCAACCAGGGAAAGTTGCGCGAGGTGCGCCGCCTGCTGGGCAGCCTGGGCTTTACGGTGGTTTCCCTGGCCGAGGCCGGCCTGGATCCCCGGCTGGAGCTTCCCGAAACCGGCGACAGCTTCGAGCACAATGCCCTGGAAAAGACCCGGGCCCTGCAGGAGATGCTGGGCGGCTGGGTGCTGGGCGACGATTCCGGCCTGGAGGTGGATGCCCTGGGGGGAGCGCCGGGGGTGCGCTCGGCCCGCTATGCCGGTGTCGAACTCCCGGGGCGCGAGCGCGACCTCGCCAACGTGCGCCTCTTGCTGCGGGAACTCGAGGGCGTCGAGCCCGAAAGGCGCACGGCGCGGTTCGTCTGCGTCGTGGCCCTGGTTCGGCCGGACGGCCAGAGCCTGCTGGCCCGGGGTACCTGCGAAGGGCGCATCATCGAGGTGCCGCGGGGGGAGTCCGGTTTCGGCTACGATCCGGTATTCCTGCCCCGGGGGCGCCGGCGTACCATGGCCGAACTGAGCATGGATGAAAAGAATGCCATCTCGCACCGGGGCCGGGCCCTGCGCAAACTGGCCCGCCGGTTGCGCGAACGGGGCTGGGTTGTCGGGGACGGGGCACGGCCAGATTAGAAAATGGGTCGTAAAGGATTCGAACCTTTGGCCCGCGGATTAAGAGTCCGCTGCTCTACCGGACTGAGCTAACGACCCGTACGGCGCCGTTCTTTTTGCCACCACCGCCGACGGCTGTCAAGTGATAACGACCCGGGAACCAGGGCGACGGACAAAGTCA
>Ga0190359_1002645_pt1 | contig 10597 bp, 8 predicted proteins | sample 48721823_MG_FD_161269 | JGI IMG/M metagenome (GOLD analysis project Ga0190359, IMG submission 161269) | Hydrothermal vent microbial mat bacterial communities from Southern Trench, Guaymas Basin, Mexico - 4872-18-2-3_MG | ecosystem: Environmental > Aquatic > Marine > Hydrothermal vents > Microbial...
TAACAGCTCAATAAATGGGGGCAGCAAGAGACCAGCCCGGAGGCCCGGAGCGGAAGAAAAATTCTTCTGCCCCGGCACCAGGTTCGCAGTTATCCCCCTAATTATTGAGGTGATACATCATATGTTATTCCCGCATTCAACCTTGAAGCCCGAGCCGTAAATGCCGAACCTCTGAACCGCCCTCTAAATACCCAGCGCCGTACGCTTGGCCTCAATGTGGTCGATCATCAGCCTGGCTGCCTTGGATGGATCTGTTTCCACCGCAAAGACGGCCCCGACCACATCATTTGCAGTCTTTGTCAGCAGTTCGGTTACTACCGGGCTTCCCAGGATCTGGGGAACGGTCCCCAAGACCGTAAAGACCCCCGAGGCCACCACATATGCCCCGATGCTGACTGCCTTCTCGCTCATCCATTCCGGCGCAGCGCCTGCTGCGGGCAAATCGCTGATATCCACGCCGAGGGCATTGGCAATGGCGCTGCAGACCACCAGGATCCGGCTGATGTCCACACAGGAGCCCATGTGGAGGGCCGGTGGTATGCCCAGGGCCTTGCACACGCCCTTGAGACCCTCGCCGCATTCCGCTGCCGCCTCCGGCAGCAGCAATCCCGCCTTGGCCGCGGCAATGGCGTTGCACCCGGTGGTTACTACCAGCACATCGTTGCGGATCAGTTCCCTGATCAGGTTGACATGGCTCTCATCGTGCGGGATCTTGATGTTATTGCACCCGACCAGTGCACCGATTCCCTTGATAGCCCCGCCCTTGATGGCATCCAGGAGTGGATCGAGGGTCCCGCCCAAGGCGTCTACAATGGCCTCCACGCTGAATCCAGCCATACATTCCATTCTTTCATCAGGGATATGTACCATTTCGGGTTTGCGGAAACGGAAGTTCTCCACAGAGACCTTGACAATATCCTTGGCGATCTCGGCCGCATGTTCTTCGTTGAATTCCATGTGAACGGCGCCGGGGAACTTGGCCTTGGGGGAAGTAGAGATGAACTTGGTGTGAAAACAGCCGGTCAGACTGCCTAAAGCGGGCATGATGCACTGAACATCCACGATCATGGCATCCACGGCGCCGGTGATGACGGCCAGCTCCTGTTGCAGGAAATTGCCTGCAATGGGAACCCCGTGTCGCATCAGGATCTCGTTGCCCGTACAACACATGCCGCAGACATTAATCCCCTTTGCCCCGTATTTCTCCGCCAGGGCGACCATCTCCGGATCCTCGGCGGCGGCAACAATCATCTCCGAAAGGGTAGGCTCATGTCCGTGGAGGATGATATTGACATGGTCTGCCTTGAGCACCCCTAAGTTTGCCACGGAACGCTGAGGGGTTGGGGCGCCGAAGAGGATATCGGACAGTTCCGTGGCCACCATGGATCCGCCCCAGCCATCCGACACGGCTGTCCTGAGCCCATGGAGGATCAGGTGGACGGGATCGTTGTCTACGCCGATATGGGTGCGGTGCATAATCTCCACGATTTCCCGATCGATGCCGCGGGGATCGATGCCCAGCTTTTTCCACAGGGTCACGCGCTTTTCCGGGGCCCGCCGGGTGAACTGGATGGGGCCCTCCTGTTTGCCGAACTCCGCATAGACGGCCTTGGCAAGGTCGATCGCGATCTCCGAGGTATTGCGGCCTTCGGTTTCGATCCCATACTCGGTTGCCAGGGCCTTGAGCTTGGCCTCATCCTTGATCTGGTATCCCCCGCTTTTGCCCTCGGCCGTCAGGAGAAGGGTATGGGCGATGTCCCTGCCGTGATCGGAATGGGCGGCCGCACCGGCCGCAATCATGCGGATGAGACCGCGCGCTACGATAATATCGGCCGTGGCTCCACACACACCCACCTTAGGACCTTCTCCATCAAAGGGGCTGATGCGGCAGGGTCCCATGTTACAATGCCGGCAGCACACCCCTAACTCGCCAAAGCCGCACTGAGGCAATTGGGCCTCGTACCGGTCCCAGGCCGTCCCGATGCCCAGTTCCTCTGCCCGTGCCAGCATCTCGTGCACCGCAGGATCGATGCTCCTACTCAGAATTTTATCGCTATATGTCATGGATGATCACCTCCTCAAACTATGGGATGGGTGGTTAATTCATGCTGACTGCTGAGGGAATCAAGGAACTGTCTGGATGTTCTCTGCGCGGCCTGCTGCATCATTTCCACGGGATGCCGCAGACTGAGGGCCCGGGTCGGGCAGGCAGCCACGCAAGCGGGACCTCCGGGGCGATCCGTGCACAGGTCGCATTTGATGGCGACCTTCTTTTCCCTGCCGCGGATCTCTGTGGTCGTCACACGGATGGCGCCAAAGGGACAGACGATCATGCAGAGCCTGCACGCGATGCAGAGCATTGGATCTACGGCCGTGTAGGTCTCTGTGCGGTAGGTCGCGCCGGTGGGACAGACCCGGACGCAGGGGGCATCCTCGCACTGCCGGCATTGAGTGGACAGCTTGACCCTGTCCACTTGCACCACCCTGTTCCGGGGCTGGAGTCGCTCAGAGGCGAGAACGGCCCCCAGGACCGTGCCTGCCTTGGTGTGCGATGCAGCGCAGGCCAATTCACAGGTGTGGCATCCAACGCAGCGCTCGGGGTCAACAAGGATGAACGGACTTTCTACGGACATGACTTTCACCTCCTTCGTAAAGGGATTCTTCCATCTATGCTCCAAGACCGGGGCTGTCCGCCGGTATTCGTTACTGACGTTATAAGTCGCCCCGCCCTTCCAAAAAACCTGCACGGTTCAGATGGTGCGTCTGGTCCGTGTGAAATTCCGCGTAACAGCTCAATAATAAGGGGTGGGAGGGTTTTCTGAAGAGACCAGCCCGGAGGCCCGGAGCGGAAGAAAAATTCTTCTGCCCCGGCAATAGGTTCGCAGTTATCCCCCTAATTATTGATGTGATACGCTTTGTTTTTAAGGGATGCATCCAAAACCGCGTCCACGATCTTTTTGTATCCGGTACAGCGGCAGATATTGGAAGAGATGGTCTTGACCACCTCCTTTCGGGCAGGTCTCGGATTCCTGTCCAGAAGGGCCTTGGCAGTCAGGATCATGCCGGAGGTGCAGAAGCCGCACTGGACTGCGCCCTTCTCCATGAACGATTCCTGAAGCGGGTGAAGCCTGCCGTTCCTGGCAAGGCCTTCAATGGTGGTGATGGACGCGCCGTCCACCTCCGGGGTCAGCACCAGGCAGGATCGAAGCGGGATGCCGTCCACAATGACCGTACAGGCCCCGCAGGAGCCCAGGCCGCAGGCCTCCTTGCCGCCGATCAGATCCAGCCGCTCCCGCAGGGTTTCGAGTAGGGTTTCGTACGGTTTGACCTCCAGGGCCACAGGTTCATCATTGATGCGAAAGTTGACTTTAACGGCCTTCATTATTTTTCCTCCTTCAAGGCCCTTTTGACGGCCCTTTGTGTCAGCGTCTGAACCATCTTTTTCCGATAGCCTGGCGAGAGCGCGGCATTGGATACGGGTTTGGCCTCCTGACGGGCATGCTGCGCGACCTCCTTGAGCGAGGTTTTGGATAAATCTTTCAACGGATAGACCCTGGGGGCCGGACCGATGCCGCCCACACAGACCCTTCCCGAGCCGTTCCTGATGGAAACTGCCACGCCTAACAGGGGGTAATCGATGGCGTTTCGGACCCGCAACTTTTCATAGGCCCCGCTGGATGCCTTCACCGGGACACGGATCTCGGTCAGGATTTCCCCAGGTCTCATGGTGAACGGATCCATGCCGTTGCCGCTGAAGAGCTTTTCCAGCTTGATCTTTCGTTCTCCCCCGGGGCCGGCCAGATTGACGCTCGCAGACAGGGAAAGAAGAGAAAGGGCATTGTCACTGCAGTAATTGGAAAAGCACTCGGATGCACCGGGGACCACGTTGCAGGACTCGCCCCCCATCTTGTAGCAGAAGCCCCGGGCTGTTCGCCATTCGAGGGACTTGTTGTAGAGGAGACATCGCGTGTTCTGGAGAATATTCCCGCCGATGGTCCCGCGCATCTGGAGAGTTTCGCATGAGGTGGCGTCAAGGGATTCATAGAGGGCCGGAAAATGGTTTTTCACCACATCATGGTTTTTCAGTTCAAAGAGCGTGACATTGGCGCCGATGATCAGGGAACCGCGCTGACGTGAAATGGTGTGCAGTTGTTCTATGCCCTTTAAATCGATGATGGTCCCGGGTGTAGACAGCCTCAGTTTTACCCGGGGGATCAGGTCTGTTCCCCCGGCGAGATATCTGGCCCTGCCTTTTGCCTTTTCGTAAAGGGCGATCGCCGCGGCGATATCCTCTGCTTTTTTGTAGTTAAATTTGGGCAAGATCATTTTTTAACACCCTTCTTTCTTTCCAGAATAGTCAAAACCCGGTCGGGGGTCAGGGGAAGCTCGGTGAACAGCGCGTCTGTGGCGTTGGTTACGGCACAGGCAATGGCGCTGTAGGCGTTCATGCGGATGGTAAGGCCCCCCTCCTTTGCTCCGAAGGGACCTTCAGGATCCATGGAGCTGATAATGATGGTGTCGATCTCCGGCATATCGCAGGCCAGGGGAACCTTATACTCCAGGAGGTCCGGATTCAGGAGAAATCCATGATCCCAGAGGTTTCCTTCCATGATGGCGGCTATGCCTGCCTGCTGGATGGAGCCTTCCATCTGTCCTTCCACGGCCATGGGATTGATGGGACGGCCGCAGTCATGGGCCGCTGTGAAACGGGGGACCGTGATCCGGCCGGTGTGTGAATCGATCCGCACCTCGGCAACGGACGTGCCAAAGGAAAAGGTCCCGGCCATCTGTCCCCAGGGCCGTGAGACCCATTCTCTTTCAATGTCGATCTTGGGGAAATAGGAGCCGGTGGCCGCGATGGGATCGCCCCTGAAAAAGGCCTCGCGCACGATCCATCGAACCGGCATCTTTTTGTCGGGGGTTGTCATGGAAAAGACCATTCGATCTTTCAGGTCAAGGTCTTCTGCGGGGACCCCGAGTTTTTCGGCTGCAATGGCAGTGATTTTCCTGCGCGCATTTTCGCAGGCTACCCGCACCGCGTTAGCGCCCACAAAGGTCGCAGCCTGGGAATAGGCCCCCGGGTCCAGGTTGGTGGCCTCTGTATCGGCATTGATGAGATTGATGTCCTCCATGGGGATCCCCAGGACCTCGGAGGCCACCTGGATGACTACGGATTCATTTCCCTGCCCGTTGTCCACCACCCCGGTTACAATAGTAGCCTGGCCGTCGTCGTTCATCTTGACATAACAGGCGGATCCGGAGCGGAATCCCATGGGAAAGCCGCACATGATGGCAATGCAGCCCATGCCGATCCCTTTTCCTCTCTTGGCCTTGGGCCATTTTTCCTTGAAGTGGGTGCTTTCCGAGGCCCTGGCGATGGTCTGAGCCAGGCCGCAGCTCGTGATCAGGGACTTTGTGGCCGTCATCTCTCCGGAAGTGAGGCCGTTTTTGAGGCGCACATCTACCGGGTCCAGGCCCAGCTCCTTGGCCATCAGGTCCATCTGAGACTCGTTGCCGGCCAGGAAGGCCCTTCCATGGCACCCGTACATGCCCCGGATCCCCTTGTTGGTCAGGACACGGTAGCCGTTGTAGCGCACGTTGGGAAATCGGTAACATTCTTCGTATACATAAAAAGGAATGGATGTGGCAATGGGGCCGGTCGAGCTGTAGGCCCCGCCGTCATATATAACCCTATAGTCCTTTGCCACGATGGTCCCGTCCCTGCTCATGCCGGTCTTGACCGTGGCGATCATATCGTGGATCTGCCGCGTGCTGGTGGCGTTCTCTTCCCTGGAAAGAACCAGCTTGACCGGCCTTCCCGCCTTGATGGACAGAAGCGATGCCACCAGGTCGCCGGGCGATACCTCGGAACGGCCCCCGAATGCCCCACCGGAATAAATATGCCGGACCCGCACCCTGTTGAGCGGCATCTTGAGGAGGTTGGACAGGGCCTTGGCCCGCACATGGGGGCCGGCGTTGGGCATCCACAGGTCCAGAAAGCCGTTGGCATAGGAGGCTACTACCGCATAGGGTTCCATCATGGCATAGGCCTCGCCGGCCGCCTTGAAGGTATCTTCGCGCACCAGGAACGCCTCGGCCATGGCCCTGTCTACATCGCCTACGTCGATATGCACGTGGATATTGATATTGTTTTGGTATGCCTCGTGGATCTGGGGGGCCCCCTCCTGCATGGCCTCCTCGGGATCAAAGACCGCGGGGAGCGGTTCATAGTCCACCTTGATGAGGGAGAGGGCCTCCAGGGCTGTTTCCTCGTCCACTGCGGCCACCGCGGCCACGTCTTCGCCCACGTACCGGACCTTATCGGTCGGGAGCATGGCGTGATCCTGGGTGTAGCGGAAAACCCCCCATTTGACCCCGTAGGCGTCAAAACCGCTGATCGCCGCCTTGACCCCCGGCACCTTGAGGGCCCGGCTCAGGTCGATGCCCAGGATCCTGGCATGGGGAAAAGGACTCCTCAGGACCTTTGCAGTCAGCATGTTGGGGAATTTCAGGTCTGCGGTGTAGCGTGCCTGTCCCGTGACCTTGGCCAGGGTGTCGCTGCGAACCACCCTCTTGCCTACAATGTTGAGATCGTCGCTCATGACTGCCCCCCTTAGGCTTTGTGTTTTTTACTGACATATGCCAGGCATTCATCCATGGCCTGAATGGTCTTGTCCAGGTCTTCCCGGGTATGCCGGTAGCAGATATAGGCATGATGATGCGGGGTAAAGAAGAACCCCTTGCGGATCATCTGGGTATAGAAATCGGTCCGCCTGGCCCGTTTGGTCTCGGGATTGCCTTTGGTGAACGTGACAAAGAACATGGGGGCCACTCCGCTCAGTTCGGCCCCGGCGTCCGGGTATGTGTCGATCGCCTTTCGGATCCCCTGGAGGAGATAATCCCCTTTTTTCCATATGGCCTCCAGGACGTTGTCCCGTTCCAGGACCTCGATGGTCTTGAGCGCGGCGATATAACCGTCGCTGTTGGGGAAAAAGGTGGACGAGATAAAAAGCTTGGATGCGGCGGTCATCATGACGTCCTTTTTTCCGGTCGCCACGCTGATGGCATAGCCGTTGGCCATGCCCTTTCCCAAAACCGTTATATCGGGGGTAACACCGTAAAGCTCTTGGGCCCCGCCCATCCGGAGCCTGAAGCAGGTGCGGACCTCGTCAAAGATCAAAATGGCGCCGTACTGGTCAGCCAGTTTTCTGACCCCTTCCAGGAATCCGGGTTTGGGCGTCTGCATCTTCTGATGGAGGGGGTGGCCGAAGGGCGTCATGATGATGGCCGCGGTCTGATCCCCATGCTGCTTCATGAGATCTTCAATCTGATCCAGGTCATTGTAGCGAAATTCATAGACATCCTCATAGAACTTCTCGGGAATGCCGCCCTTCATCTCTACGCACCAGTCATGCCACCCGTGATAACCGCAACGCATGACCTTGAGCCGGTCCGTATGGGCCCTGGCGATGCGAATGGCCGCGGTGGTTCCGTCTGAACCGGTCTTCAGGAAGATACTCCGTTCAGCAGAGGGGATGATCTCATGGAGCTTTTCGGCCAGGTCGTTCTGGTAACGCTGTGTCAGGCTGAAGCAGAACCCTTTGTCCTTGATCTGACGGATGACGGCGTCATCCACTTCTTCCTCTCGGTAGCCCAGGATGATGGGGCCGTAGCCGCACAGATAATCGATGTACTCGTTGCCGTCTACATCGACGAGCCTGCATCCCTTGCCGTATTCAAGGAAAATGGGGTATTCCCCCATGATAAAATCACTGGGCCTGCGGGCCCCCAGCACGCCGCCCGGGACCAGGGACTGGGCCTCTTCAAAAAGGGCCAGACTTCTGGTGAGAGTCAGTTTTGGCGCTTCGTTCATATGGAATCCTCCGTTTTCTTAGAGTGCAAACAATGATGAGATGGTCTCGGTCTGATGGATCTTGGCGCCCCGCTGCAAAAGCGCAGCCAGGAATTTTTCCGGATCGATGCATCCTTCAGGGGCCACCACGCCCTTGACTGTCACGTCGCCGGCATCCATCATGAGGGCTGCAATGGAGGCGGGAAGACCGGTTCCAGGGGCCATCCTGCCCACGATATCCGCGGTGTAGGCAACCTGCTTGCCGGCCCTTTCGCCTTTGACGATCACCTTCAAACCGGATGCCTGGGGACCGTTGTCCCTCCCATTGGGGATGTCATTCCACAGTTTCAGGGTCAGGTCATAGGGGGCTACCTGTGTTCCTTTCACATCTACTGGTTCCGTGTTGAGAAAACCGGTTTCTTTCTGTTGTTTGATCAGTTCATCCACCCACAGGGGGATCAGTGCCCCTTTGATGACCACCTTTTTGACTCCTTCAATATAACGGGGAATGGTGATGGGCTGGGGATGGCCGACATAGCGGACCACGCAAGTGCCGAGCGGTTCCAGAAACCGGGCCGTCTCCTCGCCGGTGCCGCCCTCCACGTACTGGAGCTTTCCGTCGATGTATTGCGGGATCCTTCCCGTTACCATATGAAGGCTGTGGTCCCAGGCGGCCCCGGCCAGTTCCGCTATGCTGACCACCCAGAAGAGATGGATTTCATCCACCCGGTCCAGCTGGTTGGCATACCACTTGACCAGAACATTGTTGGTCCCGGGGTCCGAGCCCATGCCCGTCAGCACAGTGATGCCGGCCTTTTTGGCGGCCTCGTCGATTTCCGGGGAGGAAAATAGGATGGGAACCGCCTCATAGTCGTCGCAGATGTCGATATAATTGATGCCGGCCTCCACCGCTGCCCTGGCCACCGCGATGGCAGTCTTGTAAAACGGCCCGGCCGTGTTGACCACCACGTCGTGCTCCCTGATTGCATCCAGCAGCCCGGCGTGATCGTTCACATCCACCCTGACAAGGGACACCTTGTCACTGGCCCGCAGTTTCTCCTGCATGTTAGCCGGATCAACATTGATGTCTCCGAGCGTTACCCTCTTAATCTTGTCCTGTTTGATGAGGTCCCGGGCCACGCCCTGGCCCATGCCTCCAAGTCCGCCGATCACGATTGCCCGCATTTCGTTTTCCTCCTCATGGGCTCTTATCCGCGCGTTTGTCGTTTTAAGCCGCCCTCTGGAGCGAGGGCAGCCAACCGCGTGTACAACAAGCGTAATTTACGGTATCAGCTCAATAATCACGGGGATGACAGCTAACGTACCACCGGGGCAGGATGATTTTTCTTCCGCTCCGGGCCTCCGGGCAGTCGCGTCAGAAAATCCCTTCTGCCCCTATTTATTAAGCGATTACAATTTACGGAATCAGGCCCTGTTCGTCAATGAAAAAGCTCATGAAGGCACAGAGCAAAGGGCCTTCCAACGTGTTATTTCAATAATCGGGGGAATGGCTTTGCGCAGATAACGACAAGTCCCCTGTACGACTGAAGCCGCACCTGCCGGGAATTTTTGACACCATACCCGGCAACCCGATTTTCTATAACAGGCGGGATTCTCTCATCAATGAAGCCCTCAGATGTTCATATGCCATCTCCATAAGGGGCTTCAGGTTGACAATATCCGCAGTGTTATAGGCGATAAGGGTCTTCAGCGCGGTCGGATCTCCCTGTTCATGGGCCTGCCAGAGACGTACCGCTTCCCACCCGTCGAGCCCTTGTATGCCCGGCATCCTCTCAAGCCCAAGGTCTTTCTCAATCTTCTTGAGCCCCCCGGCATAGCCCATTCTTTTTAAAATGAACCTGAGGTCAATGTGGGCCCGCGGGAGTGAAATGCCGGGAAACCGGGAGCGGATAAAGGGGAGGTCAAAACAGGCCCCGTTAAAGCTGACAACAAGATCGTAGGAAGCAATGGCCGTTTCGAACTCATCTAAGTTGATTCCGTTGACAAAGGTCTGGACTTCTCTACCGTCATAGATCCCGATCACCGTGATCTCGTCCACCCCCTGCCAGCCCCCGCTGGTTTCAATGTCGAGATAGACGGACCTTGCCTTGAATGCCTCGAAGAGACGCCACATCTCGCTTGCAGGAAGCCGGCCGCTGAAGTAGGCAGGATCCTGGCTGTGGCGGATCGAGGCGCTCAGCTCCTTGCGGACCCATGCATCCCGTGAAGGGGGAAAGATGGGGCCGCCGAGGTCAAGAAATGCCTGCCAGGTGAGGATTCCCCGCCGCCAAAGCATCCGCTCTGTCTTGGGACCGATGCCGGGAATGTGGATAAATGTGTTTTGAAGCAAGCACCCCTCCACAAGAAAAAAGGGTTATCGTCAGCATGACGTAACCCCTTGATTTTTTTTGGTGGGCCGTGCGCGAATCGAACGCGCGACCAACGGATTAAAAGTCCGCTGCTCTACCGAACTGAGCTAACGGCCCGAAAGAAGTCTCGTATCATAATGCCTTCGCCCTGTTCTGTCAAAATGTTTTTTCTTGAATTTCGAACCGCCGTTCGGATCCAGAAGGCTTGCCAAACGCTCGAGTCTTGTCTATAACACAGGACAACAAAACGTAACAGCTCAATAAATGGGGGCAGAAGGGTTTTTCTGACGCGACTGCCGGGAGGGCGCCGTCTCTTTGTGACTTATCAGTGGGGGAAGCCGCAGCTCGACGAAGTCGAGAATGCCAAAGCGGTAAG
>Ga0190359_1002646_pt1 | contig 10597 bp, 26 predicted proteins | sample 48721823_MG_FD_161269 | JGI IMG/M metagenome (GOLD analysis project Ga0190359, IMG submission 161269) | Hydrothermal vent microbial mat bacterial communities from Southern Trench, Guaymas Basin, Mexico - 4872-18-2-3_MG | ecosystem: Environmental > Aquatic > Marine > Hydrothermal vents >...
TCTCAAATCCATAATCTATCATTTGGCGAATGAAGTCCAGCCAATCTGTCTTTTCGTATTCTTTTCTCTGGTAACAATGAAATCCTTTCTTCTCATAATCATCTCCGCCAAACCCAATAACTGTCGTTCTGGCGTATTTGTATTTTGCCATTTTAACCATCTCTATTACTCTTGTATCATACCTGCCCCTCGGATAACAAAACCATATAAGGTTTTTATTAACCGGCCAGCCAGTTTTTTCCACCGCCTTTGTCCTTAGCCTATTTGTTGCCCACCCTATCTCCTTTGTTAGCTTCTCTGTCGTAAGCGCCTTTAGGTCAGCCGGGTGTGTCCATGTATGTCCGCCAATTTCAAATCCATTATATAATTCTAAATTCTCAAATCCCCAACTGTTTATAGGGATAAAAAAAATAGCATTTAACCCAACTCTCTTTAAAAACTGAATAGTTTTCAAATCCTCTTTACAGCCATCATCAAAGGATAAATTTATCCTAGACCTCATCAAGACCATTTTCTCTCCTAATCCTATTATTAACCTTAACCACTTCTTCTAGTAATGTTGGCTTATATCCGGCTTTTTTACACTCGCTAATAAAGGCTCTTAGGTCTTTCGGAAAACACTTACCAGCAAACCCCCTTTTCTTTTTAAAGACTGCTGTATGCATTTTCTCAACTCTAGGGTCTAAAGCCCACCCCTCCCTTGCCTCGTGATAATTAACTCCCAAAGCCTTAGCGCACTCATACATCTCATTAGCCCAAGTTACCTTCATCGCCCCCCAAACATTCTCCATATATTTGATAAATTCAGCCGTCCTAGCATCTGTTTGATAAAAAAAGGTATGAGGGCCCATTTTTTTTATAAAAACATCAACTACAAACTCTGTATCTTTTTTCTCTCCGCCAATAATCATAAACCCGTGAGAAATAGGATTAACCGGGTCAGGATACTTCCAAAAAGGAGTAAAATAATTTCCTTCACCAATATATTCAGGGCTAAAACAAATCCGTTTTTTATATTTCTTTCTAAAATAATCGGTTGTTCCCGGAGGGACAGTAGATTTAATTAAAATTACCTCACAATTAAGCCACTTAATATGCTCCTCCACCATTGAGGTATTACACGACCAGCCATCTTTATCTGTTGGTGTCGGCGCTGATATGATAACCAAATCACACTTATTCAACTTAATTCTCTGCCTGTTTATATCTTTGGCATGGCGGTTATAAATTTTGGCATCCGGAAAAACCCTGTGAAAGGCTTTACCAACATACCCATAACCAACTATTCCTACTTTGTAGTTTTGATGATATGACATTTTGCCTCCTTTTTTATCTCATTGACCCTTCATTGGGCCATTCTTCATCTTCTCTTTCTAGAACTTCTTTTACTGCCATCAGAATATTCACTCCTTCTTCAACTATCCTTGCTATTTTTTCAATAGCGCTTTCTTCAGTCTCCTCAATCAGGTCGCAGATTGGTTTGCCTGTCATTCTGATATAGCGAGGACAGTCTCTTTGAATTTCCTCATAGCATTCTAAACAAAAATGTTGTTCTGGGGACATTTTGTTCTCCTTTCTTACTAAATAATTCTTCTGGGCCCATTACTACTCTTCCATCAATCAACAATCCCTCTTCGGGAGTTACAAGAATTTCCCTTCCTTCATCTATGGCTCGTCTTAAAAGACCGCTTCCTTCTTCTGAAAGATGCCTCTCTCCGTAATTGACTACAATTCTTTCTTTATTCATATTCATCAATAATAAATTTCTTCCTTTTTTTATCCCACCTCCAGTATTGCTTCTTTATATTGGAAGGGCATTCAAACTCCGTAAACCTAGCTTGCCAGCACTTTGGTCTTTGGCTTAGATATTTGGTTGAAACTTGAACCAAAGCTCCTTTGTCTTTAGAAAAAACTATAAAGTCAAATAGCCCAAAGTGGTCATTCTCTGTCCACTTGGCTCTAGGCATTGGTCCTTGAACGTGGGCATATTGCCCCTCTAGTATTTCTTTAGCTTTTTTTTCTGTTCTGTTCATTCCTTAACTCCTCTTTGGGGCGGGCAAAGGCTTACCGAGAGGCGGTTATCACTGACACTTGCCATCCGCCTTACCGTGCCTCGTGGCCGTTGTTACTCGGATACTCAACTTGCCACCGCCCCAAGCAAGAGTCAAAGTTTCTTACCCGCCCTCCCGTCCACACTATTGGCGTACATACCACCCTGGAGTGTCGTTTTGTATTTGTATTTGCATTTCATCACCCGCCTTTTACTTTAACTTTAATAGCTTTCTCAAGTCTTCTAAATGATAACGTGTTGCTTCTAGTGTTCCAGCAATTTTAGCATCCTGTTCTGTCTTTATTCCCTTCTCGTCTAGGGCCTCTGCTAAAGATTTCAAAAATTCTTCTCCAACAAAATGATAAAAAATTAGAGTTGGCTTAATTATTTCTCCCTCTTTCCATTCTTCAAAAACTAACTTAACAGGCTTCGCAACATATCTTTTTCCATTCCTTTCTTCGTAAATAAAAAGCTCTATTGCGTTTGTCGCTATACTTTTATAAATTTTTACTTTAATCATTCCTCACCTCCTTTCATATTAACTTTAATAGATTGCAGTATCATAAACTTTCTTTATATTTACTTTTTCTTTGAACTTAATCACTCCTGCTGTTTGGATAAGAAACCGTCTTTTCTTCTCAGATAAAGCATAAAAGTCCACTCCCACCAACTTTACCCATTCACTTTCTTTTTTCTGGTAATCTTCTCTTTTGTCTTTCATATCAACTCTGGTAAAACATAGACAAAGAAATATGCTATGCCAAAGCCTAGTATTGCTATTCCTATAAAGTCTAAAAGTGTTTCAAGTTCTTGGTTCATATATCCTCTGAAAATTTTTGAAACCCTTCTGTTTCTGTGCGAAAACATTTTGGACACCTCAACATTCTATGTGCTGACTTAACCAAACTATCATTATCTCCTAACTTCCATTGTGGAATGTCTAAACTAAAACCGCATAAACAACTCAATCTAATTACATACTTCCTTTTCTTCTTTTTCATTTCCCCCCCCTCCAATTCTTTTAATATCTTCTTTTTCCATTTCTTAACCTCTTTTATATGTTCTTCAAAGCCATAAATACACGAACAATAAGACTTTTCTCCACAAAGTCTACATCTAACAGGATTGTCTTTTCTAGGAAAATCTTGATAAGTTCCTCTTTCTGGTAAAGTTATAGGCACGCTTTCTACCACTTGTTTGATGGCTTGACGGAGAAAATGCTTCACTCCATTTGCCACCGTAAGGTAGCGATATTCTCCAACTTCAGGATAGCCACTTTTGGTCGGAGAAGTAATCTCTTGCCAAAATTCATCAAACTCCTTCTCAATCTTTTTTAGGTTCATTTTGTTACCTTTTTAAACTCATCAATTAAACTTTGTTCTGTAAAAGCCTTGTAAGCTAACATAAAATCTTTTTTAGTATTATATTCTCCTTCGTTCCAGTAGCCCTTAGCATATACAACACGCAAAAAACACTTAAATCCTCGCTGGAAATACCTATTAAATCGCCCCAATGTGCGTCTTTTATAGTGAGAGTAGGTAGTATATACCTCCTCGCCCTTTTTGTTAAAAATCTTCAGACTTATTAGGGGGTATTTCATTTTTCCTCCTTTTTATTCAACTTCTCTAAAACCTCTCTGGTAATTATTGGCACTCCTCTTTTAATTGATGTTTTAATAACCTCCTCAATAGAAGTAATTAAATTCATTCCTAAAATCCACTTGCCATCAGTTGTTAATTCTGTCATATTAACCATTCCCCAATCTTTACCAGCCTTTTCTATTACTAATGCTTTTAATTTCTCCTTCATTTTTCCTCCCTTAAATATTCAATTTTTGGATATTGTAATCCATTGATAGGAATAACATCTAAAACCTTATATCCTTCTTTTTCTAAAACTTCTTTTAATTGATAAGCCTCATCTTCCCAAGTTGTGCTTTTTACTCCTGCATAAATAATTACTCTTTTTTTAGTTTTCATTTCCCCTCCTTTATCACACTCCTATCAAAATTTTCAGACCCATGCATAAATCTTTCGCTTAGAAAAACCTGCTTCCCTGCTCCAAAATTAGCGGTTGATGAATGTTCTGTCCAAGTCTTGATGCTGGCAACCAAAAACCTGCCGGTGTCTTTTTCCTTGATTATTATTCTCCCTTTTCTCCCCCGGAGATACTTATCAAAAACCTCTTTTTGTATCCCATATCCTTTAACCACTTTTAGATAATGATATGGTCTTCCGTTCTTCATTCTGGTTACTGGCTTGAAAAAAACCCTTCCTTTTTTGCCCAATCTTAAATAGCCAACAGTCCTTAAATATCCTTTATCATCTTTAATTTTAATTGGCATCATTTAAAGCCTCCATAACAGCTTTTTTAATAATAACTTTAATAACCCATGCCCACCCAAGAGTAGCAAAACAGGTTAAATAATATAAAATATCTTCGCTAAATGGCATTTTCTTTTTGGTATTCATATTTAATACACCTCCTTAATGTTGACTCTAATGACACCCGCTTCCGTTGCCGCCAGCGCCTTAAAAGCCGCCTCCGATAAATCAATAAGACGACCATACTTTTCCTTAAAACTCCCCCTATCATTACAGACAACCTCAACAGACCTGCCTTTATAAGATACCAAGAGCCGAGAGCCGAGATTAAAATCATCGCTACAAGCACAAGTAAAAGCATTTTCATTAAAAATATCGCCTGACGCAGTAAGGCACTCCTTATTATGCTTTCTACAATATTCATTATTGTAAAACGACGCCTTGCCGATATATTCCTGCTGAAGTTTTTGACCACTCGGGGATGGAGAAGGAGAGGGGCTTCCGTAAATAATATAGGTGTTTTTAGTTTTCCCATATTCCCTTATTAAAAAAATGGCGAGGAAAAAAAGGCTAATTAACCCTATTTTCTTTAATAAACCTTTCAATTGCCTCACCGGTAATGAGGTATTTCCCGCCATACTTGCTTTTGCTTGCTTTTGTTGCCTCAAGCTTCCCCTGCCGGATATAATTTCTAACTGTTTGTGGGGAAACTTTAAGTAGTCGGGCAGTCTGAAAAATGTCATAGATTTTCATATTTAAACTTTATACTTAATTTAAAAACTTTGTCAAGAGCCAAATTTATTCCTCCTGTTTCCAATAGATGTCTTGGGCTATACCGACCAAGCTAGCACACTTTTTTAAACTATCGCTAGCCGCCGCTTTCAAGTCATCACCAATGCTAATTATCTCGCCACTCTCTCTAAATTTGGCTATATCTTTACTCCCATATTGTTCTTTGACAATTTTGCCTTTTTCAGTGTAAAGAGTAAGCCTGCCTTTTACCCAAATTTGATTTTTCCCTATTTGCTGGTCAACAATCCTGAAAGACCACCTGAAGCCGGTTAGCTTGTTCAACTGGTCAATAATATAACCAACCTCTACATAATCAAACTCTCTACCACTAGCTCCCCTCCTTTTTTTTACATATTTTGGTGGGGTTTTCCCGCTAATCAACCTCTTTTGGGCTTCATTAAATACTGCTGGTAGTTTAGTCATTTTTCCTCCTTTTATTCCTCTATCTCACAGTGGGCAATAATTTCAAGGTTTTGTTTAATAATCTCGTCTGCTTTATTGCTTACCTCCATGAAATAAGGGTCTGGCAGGTGTTCTGGGTGTTTGCCTCCAGAAATCGCCTCCATGATTTGATAGTGTATCTCCGCCTGAGCCTCAGGCTTTAAGTCTTTAAATTTTAGAAAAAAATCCATCTGTCCCTCCTTTTTTTAATAATTTCTTATTTAATTTTTTTAATCTTCTAATTGCTTTCTTATTTCCTGCTATCCCGGCATAATAGATTAAACTATCAAATGGTTCTGGTTTTATTATCTTAATTATTCCCGTAGTGGTTTGTATTACTTTTACTCTCATTACCTTTTATTATAGATGTTTATTTATCTTTGTCAAGTAGCAAATTATCTCTTAATTCCTTTTTTAATTTTAGTGCCTTTTCCTTAATTAGCTTTCTAACAAACTCGCTTTTTGTCGCCGAATACATTTTCCGGTAGATATTTAACAATTTTTCTTTCTTCATAAATTAAAATGGAACTGATATTTTTTTTAATAATTCCTCTTTTTTTTCTTTATATTTATTATTTATTATTTTTGATTTATTATTTATAGTGGTATCGCTAGGGTATATATAGGGTATAGATAGAGTATTACTAAAGTAATCTAAAACCTTCTTTGGTATACTTGCTAATTCCCTCTTATAAGCAACCTCATTTTTAGGCCCGGAGTAGTTAGCATACTTAATAGCATTAACTATACACACCCACCCTTTATAAAAACCGGCTTTTTTATCTTTTTGAAACCTTTTTTTTGCTTTTTCCCACAATTCTTTAGAGACGCCGGTTTCTAAAATAATAACTCTGTCCGGCAACTCATAAATTCCCGTCATTCCAATATAGGAATTGGTAAAAAGATAAATAAAAAGGTATTTATACTCTATTGGTAGGGTATAAAACCAATTATCTTGAAAGTGGACTTTAGTATGAATTATCCTTGTTTTCATTTTTCCCTCCATCTTGTCTATCCTTATTAGGAACTAAAATATATCCTTTTCCTCTACAGGCTTGGCAGGTTTTAGTCCCATGCCTTAAAGTCCCAAAACCATTACAGACCGGACAACGGAATGGCAAATACTTTGGGTCAATCTTCACCCCGTTTATAACTTTTATCTTTTCTTTTATTGGGAGGTCAAAATCCGTCTTGTCCATCTTGTTTCCAACTTAACAACTTTTAAAAAGAATGTCAAGTCCCAATTTGACAGCAAAAGAAATATGTGTAATAAATACTTCTTATGCGACTTGGTTTGTCTCACCGGGCTTACTGGGTCGCTTTTTTATTAAATTATTTCTTCCTCATCTTCCTCAAAAAAGAAGTCATACCACCTCTTTGGTCTTTTACTTCTGTCCATTTTAGGACTTGGCTGTGTTTTTGGTTTTGGGTCGTCTGGGTTTTCCGCTATATGTCTTACCGCCTTTTCTCTCATTTTTTCTTCATAATACTTATCTATCTCTTCTGTTCCTGTCCAGTATCTTTCTCCTTCTTCCGACATTGCTCTATGCTCCCGTACTGCCTCAGCAAACGGAGAGTTAGAGTAATCTATGGGTCTATCAGCTATCTCTGCCATATGTTGTTCTTGTTGCTTCCAATCTCCATATTCTCTAAACGCTTCTCCTATATCTGGGTGAAAAGATGAGCCAAAACCCCACTCTTCATCTCCAGAATTTCGGCTGTGATGCCTTCTACACAAGGGCAGTCCCACTTCGTGTTCTGGGTCTCCGCCCCTGTCTAGCACCCAACCCTCTGGGATTATATGGTGGACTTCTTCAGCTTCGTCTCCACACTCTAACCAACCATTTTCTTCTGTGTAGTATTCCCATTGACACTTCCCCCCTGCCACTCGCATCCACCAGTTTCTAGTAGCTTCTTTAAAAGGCACTTTTAATCTATCCTTTTAACTTTTTAAAATAATCAGCTAAAGCTCCATAAAAAGCATACAGAGCCACTAAGCTAGCCGCTTTCAAATCAACCCCAGCCGCAAGCTGTCCAAAGAAGACTGCTAGTGCTGGCGCAGTGAATTTAAGCAAGTTCATTGCCCATTTTTGGTATTGTTTATTGCTTAACCTAAATTTCATAGCTATCACCCCCCTTTAATCGCGTAATTCTAGCCTGTATTGGCTTATTAGTGCCATTCTAACGCACGATTTTATTGTTCAGGTACATCTATCTATCCCCGACAAATTAAAAGCCGTGTTTTGCTAACCATCTACATAGCTTAGATTGGTGAACTTCGTCTTTTTTCACCACCACTTGCTTGCCTTTTTTTTCCAACGCCTCTTTCAAAGTCTGGTTTTCTTTTTCCAAACTTGGTATTTTATCCTCGCTTTGAACCAGCCTTGTTATTTCTTCTAAAATCTCTGGCTCTTGCTGTGAGCTTCCCAGCTTCTCAGCCACTTTTTGGACAAAAGACTTATACCTTTTCTTTTCCTCGTCAATCCTAGTCTTGCTTGCTTCAACCTCACGCTTCAAAGTTTCCCTCAGCTTATCCCTTTCGTCTTCCGCTTTCTTAGTAATTTCTTTCCATTCCTTTATTTCTTCTTCCAGCCTTTTAATTTTAGCCATCAAAGTAGAATGGGCTTTCAAGCATTCTTTTAATTCATCTGGCATAGAGCCTCCTTTTTTCCACTCAATCTTATATTCAGGAACTCCGGGTGGAAACTTTGGTCTTTGAGGGTCAAGCGGATGTTGAGGGTCAAGAAATCCATAATTAGACTGTTTTGTTTTGTAAAGCCTGTAGCCATTCTTATCAATTTGGACAAAGTTGAAGTGGACATGAGGCCCAGTAGAATTTCCGGTTGAACCCATATTGCCGATAATCTCGCCAGCCCCCACCCTTTGTCCATTCACTACCTTAGCCCTAGATAAATGGCAATACCAAGTAGCATACAATTGCTCATAATCCAATAAAATTACATACCTTCCGTAAGCGTTGCTATAATTGGTTAAACACTCTCCGTCGTGGCAAGCCCTAACAGGTTGGGTTTTATTCTTGTGACCAACATCAACCCCCTCGTGGTAGAGCAGACCGAATTTTGAATAATAAGAAGGATTAACGCCATAAGATTGGGTTAAGTAAAAACCGTCCGGAGTAAAGGTGTCAACTAGTTTAAAGATTTTCATCTGTGTTTAAACAAACCTAAAGCACCAGCTATTGCTCCAAGAATAGCCAGCCCATAGTTCCACAAACTTTGTCTCTCTTTAAGTCGGGTAATTGACTTTTCACTCCTTTCAAGCCTTTTTAAAAACCCTCCCTGAACAGCTTTAATTGAAGAAATATCCCTAGAGATATACTCAAGTTTTGTATTTATTACTGCTAGTGTAATTTTGTTATTTCCGTTTGACATATTTACATTACAAAAAATAAATCTCCGCTAGGGAGAGTATAGGTAACTACTAATTTTGGCTTTTTATCTGAAGTATTTGCTTCATAAAATTCTGCCATATTTCTTGCTCCACTGCTCCATGTAGGAGCGCTATCATTCAAATCATGGCTCTCCCGTATCCCAAATTTGCTAATTCCAGTTTTACTAATATTATTCTTGCCACTTGTATTAAGAGAAATATCGTTATATGCGGTTGTAGAAATATCACTATAGCTCAAACTCCCAAAAGAAGTTGTCCCAAAATTTGTATAAAGATAATCAGCATCTACAATGCTTGTATTTGAAGCGGGATTAGAAGAACAAACCTCTACTGAAAAATCACTTATCCCATTTTCTTTTTGCTGAGACCATATGCTAAATGTAGCACTAACAATAACTACATTATTCCCTAATGAAGAAGTATCAAAAAGGGCAATTCCCCGATAAAAGTTACTCCACTGATTAGTAGTATTGCTCGTCCAAATAACCGCATTTAAATTATCAAGACCATCATCTGCAGAGTGATTTCCTGCCCCTTCTCTAATTGTTGTCCATGTTTCATTAACACTAGCCCTTGCCGCAAACCCATCAACACTTGTGCTTTCTGGGTCAGCGTCAGGATAAAAAGTATCAGTATCTCTCATCAGCAAAGGCAACCAAGCAACATTAGTTAGTCCTTGAAAATGAGGAACAACAAGTTCAGGATTATAGACTTTCCCAATTAAGCCTCTAGCTATCTCTAATCCTTCTAAGGCTAGCCTAAACTTTTTCAAATAAGGAGAACGGGAAAAGAAAACTGCTTGAATAATTGGTTTTTTATTCTTGAATTCTCCAGTCCAAAAATGGACGCTATCGGGAGTAAGCTTAACAATAGGAAAATTGTTTTTAATCTTACCCCACTTTTCCAAAGACAGATACATTCTGCCATACCTAGTGTTAGCAAAAGCTAACAAATACTTTTGGTATTTCTCAAATAATGGTCTTATTTTCATTTTAAGCAAAACCTGTTAGGGCAAAACCCAGATAATTAGTCCCATCATAAATAAATCCAACCAAATCTATAGCATTGGCGGCGGTTGACCATGTCGGCTCACTTCCGGCACTCCATTTTACGCTAGCCGGCCAAGATGGATTTCTTGACCCCGTAGCATCTTGCTTCATCACTAATATATATTTTCCTCCGCTAACACCATTAGAAAAAGTAAATGTTCTATCTCCCCCTAGAGTAACTTCTTGGACATTCCCCTTTGCCCAGTCCACAGCAATCGTCGCTCCATCTGACAGAGAGACTTTATTCCAGGCGTCAATAAGTTTCTCTACATCATTATCCCCCTCTTTATAATAAAGCTGGATTAAAGTTCCTAAATCCTTGGCGTATAAATGAAGCTCAGATGCATCAACGTCGGCATCAGCGGGCGCACTCCTAGCATCAAACCTAATTCCTTGGGCATGGGCATCCACCGCTTGGTCGTTAGCGACCATCGCATCCAGCTTCGCCTCAGTAATTACATCTCCGGCTGTCCAAGAAACCGAGGTATATTCAACTTCAGCCATTTTCCACCTCCTTTAGAATAAATTTA
>Ga0190359_1002647_pt1 | contig 10595 bp, 7 predicted proteins | sample 48721823_MG_FD_161269 | JGI IMG/M metagenome (GOLD analysis project Ga0190359, IMG submission 161269) | Hydrothermal vent microbial mat bacterial communities from Southern Trench, Guaymas Basin, Mexico - 4872-18-2-3_MG | ecosystem: Environmental > Aquatic > Marine > Hydrothermal vents > Microbial...
TGTCCCCGGAATGATCTATGCGTAATTCGGCAAACTGACCTGGGAAAATGGCCGGCAACGGATCTCCCGATCGTAAGGTTAGTATAAAACAGTCCTTATTCAGCCTCTGATTGCCGGTTACCAATAGATCCTCAATCTTCTTTTTTACCAATGTTATAATCTTTTCTGGATGTAAGGAGTACAAAGATAATGAAAATTGAAACCCCTCAAGCACTCCTTTGTGTTCAAACCGGATTAAATTCCTCAAAGTTTCCGGTATCATACAATATGATAATCTTTTTAATGCGTCCTTTTTCTACTCCGGCTGTAAAAGGTATTTCTGCATGTTGATCCGTCTCCTGTTTCTCCTTGTTCATATTTCCCCCTGTCACGAATGGTTTCTTTCCATCAGTTATTTCATCAGGTTTCCCTTTATCAGCTTCTATATCATGCGTAGCAAATAAGTTAGTCTGAACAGGTTTTTTATACATATTCCCTTTACCGGAAATAAACCATTCGGCATTTACCTCTGGAAAGGCTTCCAGAAATTTTAAAATAAAATCATAACTGGGTTTGTTTCTTCCTGATAATAGATGCGATATACTGGACCTTTGTACTCCAATTCTATCCGCTAATATTCCACTGCTAATCCCCTCAGACCTTATAAACGATATAATCCGGTCTTTTAACTGATTTTGTGTTTCCATTTGTACTTATTTATGATTCTCTTCGATTTACAAATGTAATCATTAATTAATTTACATGTGTAATATTTTTTGGATTTACATTTGTATACTATCGGATCATTTTGTAAATATTTATCCGGAAGAAATATTATATTATCTTACATCTCTTTTTAATGTTGTTATCTAATATTCTGTTACATAGAACATTTTTGTCTATAATGGCCAGTATTTATAGTAATACTTTATATATGCATTGTATTATAATGATCTATATTGTTATATTAATATTATAATCCTTATTTTCAAATATATTTGTTTTAAGTTAAATATTATCTTAAACTATTAATATATATAATGTATGTAATATACTGGGATACTGTATATAATATGTATATATACCGACAGTTTACATATGTAATATTTGTGTGTATTTATACTTGTAAACACATAGAAATGTTATCTTGGAATTTCATTTACGGGGATTACATATGTATATTATAATGTAATTACATATGTAAATTCTGCATATTTGATTTAGCAAAATGATTTTTACTGACAGAATACATCCTGAAGGATTTTCCTACCCCACCACCGGTTACCAAATGATTTGTATCTGGTATGGTTTATCGTTTTCAATTGTTGAATCTCCTACATGAATGAATATAAAAGAACTGTTACGGGAAAAGCTCTTACTTTTTCAACACTTATTCTTTCCTTCCTTGTCCTCCGAAGCTTTCATTGACTACCGAAGCTTCAGCGAAGGTAGTAGCAATGGCAGTAGTATAGGTAGCAATGAAAGAAAACCTTTTCCTCACTTTGTCATTATGGTATACAGCACTGGTACCACAACCAGCGTAAGCATCGTAGACACCAGCAAGCCTCCGATAATCGTCCAACCCAGGGGTGCCCAGATCAACCCACCCTGTAAGGTCAATGGCAACAGACCTCCTATGGTGGTAAAAGCCGTCAAAAAGATAGGTACAAACCGTATCTTTCCCGCTTCCATGACGGCATCAAACATATTTTTACCTTTCTTGCGCAACGTATTGGAATAATCCACGAGAATAATCGAGTTATTCACCACAATCCCTATGAGACTGACCAGTCCGACAAAAGCCGTAAACGAAAAGGAGAGTCCGGCCAGGTACAAAGCCCACAGAGATCCGATAACAGCCAGGGGGATAGCCGTAAAAATGATCAGGGGCTGGGTAAAGGACTTAAACTGCAGCACCAACACGGCAAAGATGGCGATCAGGGCAATGATCCCGGCCTCCAGCATTCCTCCGAAAGACTCGTTCCTGTTCTTCAACTCCCCTGTCACAATGTACCCATAGCCCAATGGAAAAGGATATTGTTTCAAGTGTGCCTGTACCGGCTTCATTACATCATCGAGTTTGTACTCTTTCGCTATGTCCGCCGTGATCAGGATGGTACGCTGCATATTATAACGGGTAATGATTCCCGGAACATTCCGGAATTCAGGCTTAGCCAGTTGTGTCAGAGGAATGAACCGGTCCGAAAGAGATTTTACATATATTCTGTTCAAGTCTGATAACTTAACATTCTTATCATAAATTCGTACCACAATGGGATATTCCTTTCCTTCGCTGTCCCTGAACTTATCCACGGTCGTACCATTCAGGGCTGTCCGTATGGTTTTCTCTATCTCATGCACCGGCACCCCCAGCATCAGGGCTTTGTCTTTGTTGATATTAAAATAAATATCCGTCCGGTTTCTTTTCACCCGGTTCACCACATTGATGGCTCCGGGCGTGCTTTTCAGGATTCTCTCCACTTCTCCGGCTATGTGCCGTAACCGGTCCAGGTCACTTCCATACACATAAATCATCACTGGCGCTTTTACAGGGACACCCTGTTCATATTCCTTGATATAAATATCGGCTAAGGTATAATGACTAAAGAGCTGCCGCAGGGATGAAACGGTCTCTTCATACTCTTTCCGGTCATACCCTTTCAGGTGGACATACACCTCTCCGAAATCTTTTGCGAAATCACGGGGGAAAATGTTATAATAGATCCTCGGGTTTCCGTGCCCCACATTGGCTGCATACTTTGCCACGGTGCGGGTCGTATCGAGAACGGACTCTACGTACCGTACCACATTGTCCGTCTCTTGAATAGCCGTATTTCGTGGCATCTGCACCCTGATCAAAAAGTCAGGCATCTCTGCAGGCGGAAAAAAACTCAATCCTATCAACGGAAATAATCCCAAAGAACCCAGAAAGATCACTATTGAGAGTATGATTATCATTCTTCTGTGACCCAAAGCATAACGAAGGGTCTTGTGATAAGGCCCATTGATCATTTTTTGGAGGAAAAGTTTGATCCGGCGTGCCCCTTCCCGAAACTTTATTTTTTCCGTATTCCTGAAATAAAAAGAGGTAAGCAAGGGAGTTAACGTCAGGGCTATCAACAAAGAGGCTGTCAGCGTGTAAAGGATCGTAAGCGGCAGGCTCCGAATAAAATCCCCTGCTTTCTCCGGCATCATAATGATGGGAATAAAAGCCAGCAGGGTGGTCAGTGTTGCCGTGACCACGGGCCAGGCGATCTGTGAGGAACCTTTTTCGGATGCCTCCCGCGCATTATATCCCATCATAATAAACCGGTTAATGTTTTCGATCACCACGATGGAATTGTCCACCAGCAATCCCAGAGCCACTACCAGCCCCCCGATAGAAATCTGTTGCAGACCATATCCCGACAGATCGACAAAACCCAGACCTATCACCAGTGAAAGAGGAATAGCCAGCGCTACTATCAAAGAAGACCGTAATCCCATCACCAACAGTATCACGATGCCCACCAGAACAATCCCCTGAAGCAGATTGTTGATAAATCCGCCTATTCTGTGCCTGACCCATACCGACTGGTCGAATACCGTTGCTACCCGAACCGATGCCGGCAACCCTTGGCGAAATGCTTCCAGGATAGGGTCCAGGTCTTTTTTCAGGGTAAATATGTTATAGTCATCCTTTTGTTTAACGGTCAGATACACTGCTTCCTTGCCCATATACCGTGCAAGGTAGGTCCTGTCTTGATAAGCAAGTCGTACATCTGCAATATTTTTCAGATAGATAATGTGTCCCTGATAAGATTGTACCACTGTGTTCCTGATCTCATCCAGGTCCCGGTAGCTGCCGCTTGTTTTCAGATTAAAGTTTTTTCCGTTCACCACCAGTTCTCCACCGGGAATATTGGCATTGTTACTACGTATGGCATTTGCGATCTGGTCAAAAGAGACATGCATCACAGCCATCTTGCCGGCATCGGGGGAGATGCGGATCTCCTGCTGCGGTGCCGCTACCACGTCCACCCGTTTCACACCCGGTACCTTCTCGATCATTTTTTTCAGATCTTCCGCTTTCTGTTCCAGCAGGGACCAGGAGGCTGAATCGGTGTAAAAAGCCAGTTGCATGATATCCACGTCGGAGCTGGTCCATTCAACGATTTCCAGACGTGATATGCCGTCCGGTAACTGAGCGCGTGTTGCATTCACTTTCCTTACCAGCTCGTTGTATTTTTCCTTTGCATCCGTATCATAATCAAATTCCACACTTACAATGGCGATACCGTCCCGCAGTTCGGTTTCTATCTTACGTATATCATCCAGTTCATTGACCGCTTCTTCCACAGGTATCGCGATCAACTGTTCCATGTCCCTGGGACTTGCCCCGGGATAAACGACCACAATACTTCCTCCGGGAACATACACACTGGGGTTCTCCGTCCGGGGCATACGCATGTAAGCATACACCCCGAAAACCGTCAGCAGAAAAAATACAGTCAGGGTGAAAGGAGAGTTTTTTATGGCCAATCGCGGGATATTCATAGCTTCAGTTTTTTAATGCATCCCGACCGGTTTTACAGGCATACCCGGCATAAGGTCCTCCAGTCCACCGATTATCAGAGAGTCTCCGGGTGACAGACCTTTGCTGATAATCAGGCAGGAATCCAGCATTTGCCGGATGACAACCTCTGTCATAAGCGCTTTCCCGTTTTTCACCCGGAAAACGATCCCTTTCATCCTGTCTGCTTCTTTCAGAGCCCGGAAAGGTATGGTTATTGCCTGTAAGGTCCCGGCAGGATAAATTTCCACATTTGCAATAAGACCGACTACCAGTTTAAGGTCAGAGGGATCCAAGGTGATCTCCACCTCATAGGTGCCGGTATAAGGGTCTGCTGCTGATCCTGTTTCCGTGACGATTCCTGTGAACTCCCGGCCGGGCCAGGCATCAAAACGGATCAGAGCCGAGTCTCCGGGAGAAATTTTCACAATATCTACATCCGGCACATGACAACGTACCACCCAGGCTTTTTCTGTCGAGGCAAACAGCAATACCGGATATCCGGGAGCGATCAGTTCGCCGGCATCGGCCAATTTTTTCAGTATATTTCCATCGGCAGGTGCCCGGATCACCGAATGATCCAGGTTAAACCGGGCAATGTGCAAGTTGTTAAGTGCTATATCCCGTTGCGTACGAGCATGCTCCAGTTGCTCAAGCGTAGCCACACTGTCCCGGTAAAGATTCAACACCCGCTTATAGTCTTTGACCGCTTTTTGCCAGGTCAGGGTTGCTTCATTGGCTTTGGCCTGTATCTCCGACAGATTCAGGGAGGCCAGCTTCTGCCCTTTCGTTACTGACCGGCCTTCATCTACACTCACCTCTTCGATGATCCCCCCGGTCAAAAAGCCCAGTTTGATCTGGTCTTTGGCAGACAGTTGCCCACTTTCACGTATGGGAATGATCACAGTCCTTTTTTTCACCTGTACTGCTTCCACCGGCACAGGACGGAAACCTACCTGCCTGTCCCGGACAGGATGTCTCCCCTGACAGCTTACAGCCACAATCAGAAAAACCATCATGCCTGCTAAGGACATAATTTGATAGAATATTTTTATCATCACATATAAACTATTTTGTTAAATAAGTTGCTGTAACACGCTCATATTCTGCATATATTATAAGGTAGTCATATCTGGCTATAATTTTCCTCAGCTTCGCTTCCGTCATATTGGTACGGGAGTCCAGGAACTCCAAATAATTAGCCATACCCTGTTCATACTTTTTAGACATGACACGAAAAGCCTTGTTGGCTGCTTTTTCTTCCTCATCTGCTGCCTTCATGGCTTTTTGTGCGGCAATCAGACCGTTCCAGGCATTGTCTACCTGGAGACATATTTGTTGTTTCAGCTCGGTTTTCCGGGCCTCCAGCTTGTCTTTTTCAATACGCGATTCGCTGATCTTTGCTTTTTTTTGCATACCCTGAAACAGATCCCAGCGTAGGACAAAAGAAGCCAGAGTAAAATCATGGGTTTTGTCAAAAATGTACTTTTCTCCCTGAAACCCGTAGTCCACGGCGGCAAAAACCACCGGTAAACGGTCATTCTTTTGAAGCTTTATCTGATAATCCGCCGAGCGCAACCCGTAATCCAGTTGATTTATTTCCTCACGTTTTCGGAGAGCCAGCTGCTTGTCCTGTTCCCTGTCCGGAATTACGGCAACGACAGACAAAGTATCCGGCACAATGATATCCCGATTCAGCGGACGGTTCAGCAGAAAATTAAAATAGGCTTTGGCAGCCTGCAGGTTCTTTCCGGCCTCGGCAGCATTCTGCTCAAAACGGCTCAATTCGGAACGGCTGCGATACACCACATCTATGGTGATCTTCTGATTCCTGAACAATTTTTCATTCAACCGAACATTGGCTTCCAGGAGCGTCCGGGTACTTTTGACCAGCTCATCAATACGAACCATTTTCAGGTAAGTGTAATAGGCCTTTTTAATATCAGATATAAGGGCTCGCCTATAAGCATTCCTGTTGGCTTCCCAGTATCCCGTCAGTTCTTTCCTTATTTTATAATTATAAAGAATATCCGGATTAAAAAGGGGCTGTACCAGCTCAACCTTGGTCTCATGCTCGTGGGGACGTAAAAAATTAAAGGTCTGATTCTCAATATTGGGAAACAAATGCGTGTTGGTAAGATAATTCAGTGTGTTATACACCGGATTTAACATATCACCCACAGGGAATTCGATGGTCCGGCCCCCTTCGGCCAGAGAATAACGGGCATTGAACGACAGGGCCGGAAAAAACCAGGAGCGCGCCTCGTCCAGCGCCTTCAGGCTTTTTTCATAATCGGCATTTTTCTGTTGTAATGCCAGGTTATTTTGCAAGCCTATATTTATATACCTGTTCAGAAGGGTATCGGCCTGCTGGCCCTGCAACGGAAACACACCCAGCCATATAATCCCGAAAAGAACCTTAATCCGTTTGTTTGTTTTCCAGTCCATACAACAACACATTTATCTGGTTTCGTATCAGTTCAATATTATCTATTTGCAGCATATCCAGAAGTTTTCCCCGCAGGGCAATGAATTCAAATACACCTGACACCTGTGACCACAGGATGATAGCCAGTTGCTCCGCCGGAATGGATTGCATTATACTCCCGTCTTCCTGCCCCTGCTTCAGCACCTTCATAAAAGACCAGGGGAGAATCATCATTCAAAATCTTGAATTTCGATTCGTTCTCCACCCTGTCGAAACGGGTCGCATCAAAAACACTGAGATAAGGCAATACATCTCGGATCCGCTTTTCTCATATCTCGTCTCTCATTTCTTCTCTCCTGCCATTTCCTCCAGGACCTTCCTCATTTTCTCCAGCTCTTTCCCGTAGCCTGCCCAATCCTCCTGTTTCAAATATTCCAGGGCACGATTATAATGTTGCAGGGCTTCAGAAGCTTTATTTAAGCTCTTTTCGGGCGTTTTAGCAAGAGTTTTTTCCTTTTCCGGCACCTGGGTATATATCGAGCCCAAACCTTCCTCAGCAGGCGTAAAAACAGCCCGCAGAGCATCATCCAGGCTCTCTTTCATCTCCGTACGATCTTTAAAAGACACAATCACCCGTTTCAGCTCCGGCATCTGACTCTGCTCCGACTGAAGGTAAACCGGTTCCACATATAAGAACGAATGGTTGATAGGTATAATCAGCAGGTTTCCGCGGATAACCCTTGAGCCTTTCTGTCCCCAAAGAGTTAACTCGGAAGAAATGTCCGGTTTCTGGTTGATGCGGGCCTCTATCTGCATGGGACCGTAGATCAGTTTCTCCTTGGGCAGACTGTACACGATAAGTTCTCCGTAATGTTCCCCGTCACAGCGGGCACACATCCAGGCTACCATATTATCTTTGCGTGACGGGGTCAGCGGAAGCATCAGTATAAACTCCTCGCTGTTTCCTTCGGGTAGTTTCATGGTTATGTAATAAGGTGACATCCGCTGTTCACTCTCCTGGTAAATTTCCGTAGGCACATTCCACAGGTCTTCCTGGTTGTAAAACACCTGCGGATTGGTCATGTGATAGATATTATAGATTGCATTTTGAATGGTAAACAGATCGGTCGGATAGCGGATATGAGACCTCAGAAAATCCGGCATATCCTTTATGGGTTTAAAAAGTCTGGGATAGATATTGCTATACGTCTGGACCAACGGATCAGACGGATCGATCACAAAATAAGTGACCGAACCGTTATAGGCATCTATTACCACCTTCACCGAGTTACGGATATAGTTGACCCCTTTTTCGGAAAGGTCCTGTCTCACCGGTTCCGAATATGGAAACATACTGGTAGTGGTATAAGCATCATGGATCCAATAAATTTTTCCGTCCTCTCCCAGTACCAGGTACGGATCGCTGTCAAACATCAGAAAAGGAGCGATTTTTTTGTCCCGGTCGGTAATTTTACGATGAAACATTATGCGGCTGTCCCGGGTGATATAGCCAGATATGAGAATCTTAATGTCTGAGAAGGTCCAGGCGAAAACCAGCCGTCGCAAGACGTTTTTGAGTTGTACTCCGCCTGTTCCCGAATAAGAAGTATAAACATTCTTATCCCCTTTGGGATAATCAAATTCTTTCATGGTTGTATGAGCGATAACATACTCATTCATTTCTTCGCCATAGTAAATCTGCGGTTGTTTGATCTGCAGAGGTACCTTCGACTGGGGTGGAATATTTTTAATCACAAATTCCGGCATCCCGTTGGGGGTCACCTTATTCACCGGGTTCATTACCACGCCGTATCCATGGGTAAACATCAGATGTATATTGACCCAGGTACGTGCCCTATCCGGAATCTGGGAAGCAGGCAACTCACGTGCTGCCAGTGCGACCTGATTGTATTTTTGGAAAGGATAACGGTCGATATCCACACTCTTGAAATCATAATAAAGCCGGATTTCCTGCAGTTGTTTATAAGTCTGCATCAAAGGCCTGCTGTCCCACAACCGTATATTCTCTATGGTGTTCCGGTTAGACTGGATGTCATTCCAGGTAATGGACTGGTCTGCCGGGAAAGGTTTTTCCTGTATCTTATCTACGCCGTAAGCTTTACGGGTAAGGTTGATGTTGTTGATAATATAAGGTTTTTCCTTCTCCAGTTCATTAGGTTTGACAATGTATTGTTTCATCACTCCCGGCAGGATCAGGATCATCACCACCCAGACGACCACATAGGCTATGGCAGTATAGATCACCGGCTTCCATTTTTTCAGCCAGGGCATGATCATCAGCAGCAACGCCACAACCAGTACCAGTAACATCATAATCCTGTACCCCGGGACCAGCGCATGTATATCCGTATAGGAAGCACCGAAAGCTACCCCCTTGGTGGAAAACATGACCTGGTATTGTTTCAAAAAATAAGACCAGGCCACACCGAGCAGATAAAAACCGACCAACACAGCCAGGTGGATGGAAGCCCGGTGGTGCATAACCGGCTTCCCCCTTCTTATCGTTATGGCCTTATCCGTTGCATAGGAAAACAAAACCCCGGCAATGATAATAAACATAGAGGTCAGATACCAGCCCTTGAGAAAGAGGTAAACCGGGAGTTTGAAAACATAAAATCCGGCATCTTTTCCGAAAACAGGATCGTTCACCCCGAAAGGAGTAGCATGAATGTATTTTAGGAAGAGTTCCCAGAAATTCATGGTGCCAAGGCCCATCACCAGGGAAAAGATTAACAGGTAGAGGCTCCACACATATCCCGAAAACTTGCTGTCGCCGGCAATATTAAGTATTTTCGGTTGATTATTGCCAGAGGAATAAAAATTGCGTATAAAACGTCCGTTTCGCCGTGCTATGGCAATATTAATAAAAGCCACGATGCCAAACAGCAGGAAAAAAAATGCAAAAGTTGCCAGCCGTGCCCACAGCATGGTTTCAAATACCGACTCATATCCCAGGTTCTGAAACCAGAGCCAGTCGCCATAGTATCTGAAAGAGAGAACAAATAACACCACAAGTGTGATAGCCAGAATGATCAGTTTGAAAGTTGCTTTTTTCATATTTTACAGATAAAATAGTTTCTTTTATTTACCTTTCAACAAAGCTACGAAAATATTTGTTCGCTTTGTTCTCCGGGACATTATTCACCATTGAATAATGTTCAAAAATAATGACGAAATTGGCATTATCATAGCCTCAATTAGTGCAGTCTTTTTATTGGGTGTAAGCATAGAACCATTACTTACTCTTATTGAAGGGAAAGCTGCACTGATTATTTTTACACTCGGTATTCTTGCTGCCGAAACCCATCACACCTTCCCAACCTACTGATCATCCACTGGTTGATCATGGATTATAAAGAGGAACCAAGAAATACCCAAACTTTTCGCAGTAGAATTATTTTGCTCCTTCTTATGAAAAATTAAAAACAGTGACATCAAAATGAAATAATTTGACAACACAATCAGAGAGACACACACAGACAACGGAGGTAGAATCCCGGTAACACCTGAAGATTTTGATATTAAAGTCTACAAGGACTATACTGACAAATTGAATATAAAATGCAAAAGACTCTTTCGGAATTCCAGTGTGAAATCCGGGAAAAACTTAACAAG
>Ga0190359_1002649_pt1 | contig 10593 bp, 10 predicted proteins | sample 48721823_MG_FD_161269 | JGI IMG/M metagenome (GOLD analysis project Ga0190359, IMG submission 161269) | Hydrothermal vent microbial mat bacterial communities from Southern Trench, Guaymas Basin, Mexico - 4872-18-2-3_MG | ecosystem: Environmental > Aquatic > Marine > Hydrothermal vents >...
TCTGAACCGAGTAAGAACCTCGAACGTGGAATTGAACCGCGAGCTTGAGAGAATCTCTTCTGCGCGTTTGTCGCAAATGTCCAGCGCAATCAGACGGTCCAGTCGTCGAAAAACATTGTTAAGCCCGTTCGAGGGCGGGGAGTCCTGAAAGATTTCTTTCTTCCCACGACCTTTAATCGCGGAATAAATCTCCTTAATCTCGTCTGTTATCGCCCCCGCGCAATAGCACGTATTCTTACTCCTACATTTATTTTTATGAATCGCTCTCATAATTTACTCTAAATGAACCTCTCTATAAAAACCCTCAATTCTACGCAGGTAGATTTAAGAATAAAACCTAATTACAGCCTAAAACATCTAACAGACCCCTTTAAAATGAAATTTTTTATTATGCTTTTTTGATTCGTAACACCGCGAATATTTTGAGGGGGAAGGGGGGAAGAGGGGGAAAGCAGGGGAAAAGTGAGGAGGGGGAAAAAAGTCGTGTTAGTGGTGCTCGTACTTGCGCCGCCACCTCTCCACGCCCTCGTGCGTGTGCTCGTGAATGTGCAGGTGAATGTGTCCTCCCTCGGTCTCAATCGTCCTCGTCAGCCCCGCCACCGCCTCGTCAAGTGAGAGCGGCAGGCTCTCGCAACTGAACCCGAAACACTGCAGCACCTCAAAAATCTTAAACACATCCGGGACATCCAAATTGTTCTTTTTCAGCAACTCGCCGTCAAAAAAAATCTCCCACGGCGTCCCACTCTCAATCACCGTCCGGTTCAGCGCGTAAATCCGGTCCGCAAGCTCGGGAATCGCATTCACATCGTGCGTCGCAATCACCATCGTGATCCCCTCCCGCTCGTTCAGCCGGTTCAGAATTCCAATCAACTCCGTCCTGCTTCGTGGGTCAAGGTTCGCAGTCGGCTCGTCAAGCACCAGAACCCGCGGCTCCATCGCCAAGACCGCCGCCAACGACGCCTTCTTCTTCTCCCCAAAGCTGAGGTGGTGCGGCGCCCGGTCCTCGTAGCCCGAAAGCCCGAGCAACGCCAAAACCTTCCTCACACGCTCTCGCACCTCGCTCTCTTGCAGCCCTAAATTTATCGGACCAAACGCGACATCGTCAAAGAGCGTCGGCATAAACAACTGGTCGTCAGGGTCCTGAAAGACCATTCCCACCTCTTTCACCACTTCTTCCCGTTTCATTTCGCCCAAAGTCCTACCGAACAATTTCACCTCGCCACCAGTCCCACGCAGCGTCCCGTTAAGGTGCAGCAAAAAAGTCGTCTTACCCGCTCCGTTTGGTCCCACAATCACAACCCGCTCCCCCTCGTACACTTTCATATTTATCTTCTCCAACGCTTTTGAGCCGTCTGGGTAGGTGTAACTCAGGTCTCTTACATTTACCGCTTCTGCTTCTCTTTTCTTCGCTTCTCTTTTCTTCACCTCTCTTTTCTTCACCTCTCTTTTCTTCGCCTCTCTTCTCTTCGCCTCTCTTTTCATTTTTCTCAAATCTTCTTAAACCCCCCCTGCAAAAACAAAAGAAACCGCGTGCAAAGCAACAGCGAAGCCGACGATGAGAACCGCGAGCGCGTAGTCCCTCGCCTGCATCTTGAACTCAACCAGCGTCTTAGGATTCCTGGTTCCTGTGTAGCCCCGCGACCGCAACGCCTGGTACACCCGCTCCCCCCGCTCGTAGCTCCTGACAAAGAGCGTTCCCAGTGCTTTTCCGACCGTTCTGAGCGCGTACAGGCTCGGGCTCGTCCGCAGTTTGAACCCCCTCGCTTCCATCGCCCGCCAAGTCCGCTGAAACTCGACAACGAAGACGAAGATGTAGCGGTAGGAGAACATAAGCATTTGGACGAGCATATTCGGGACTTTCAGCCTGTCCAGTGCTTTTATCGTGAGGTCGAACCGCGTGGTCGCGACCACCGGCAGAACGAGGACGACCGCAGAGTAAGCCCGCAGAGCCACCAAAACCCCGTACTCCAACCCCTCGTAAGTCATTTTTAGCGCGTAGAACCTGAAGATCTCGTCGCCCTTCACCGTGAAAGGCAGAATCAGGAGGAACGGGACAATGAAAAACGAGACCCACTTGATGTGTTGTGAGACGAAGCGGAGTGGCAGTCTTGAGGCTGCGAGGAAGGCGAGAGAGCCGAGCAGACCCGCGAACGCCAACCTCAAGTCCTGAACCAGAACGACCGAGAAGATGAGGCAGAGAAAAGCGACTATTTTCGCTCGTGGGTCGAACCTGTGAATTGGGGAGTCGAGCGACGAGAAAAGGTCGATTTCAGGGTACTCTACCATCGCACTTTTTCTTTTTGGAAAAGAAAACCAACCTGCACTAAAAGAAAAATTACAGATTTTATTTTTTCTCCTCCTCTTTTTTCTCGTGCCTCTTCTTCTTCTGCTTCCAGCCCGTGTACGCCGCCGCAGCACCTGCTAAGCCCACCAAATACCCAAATCCGGCAACGACCCTCGAGTACAACGGCATTTCCGCTTCTACACCCGCTCCTACGCCTCCTGCACCTGCACCCGCGACTGTCTGACTTAAGTTTATCGTCGTCTCTCCTCGGTGCCCTGGCATATGAACCGCGTCAACAACCACCCTGTACTCTTTTACTCCGATTTTCGGCGGGAAACTGAACTTCCCCTCCTTGTCTGTCGTCCCTTCGAAATACAAATTCCCTGCCTCGTCGTAGACCCTCACCTCAGCGTCCCGAACAGGCGTTCCACCGCCGAAGTAAGCCTCAACCTCGATTTCGCTTATTTTATGAACCACGTGCATTCGGTGAGCACTCACCTCGCCTGTGCAGAAGCACGAAAGCACTAGCGCTAACCCTGACACCAGCAACACTACAACCGCAAAACCAAAAATATCTTCTCCTTTCATCTTTTCCCTTCTCCTAAACCCCCTACCAATTCAGGCTTGACTTTCAGCAGAAAAACCACGACCGAGCCGACGACCACTGTCTCTACCAAAATTATCGGAACGTGCGCGACTGCGAGAGCGAGAGCAACAGCAGTAAAAGTCCCCTCCTCTCCGCCCGAGAGAATGAGCGAGACCGCGGTGAAGACCACAGCCAGAAAGACCGCCAGCCCGCCTGCGAGAGCACCGAATATTCCCGCTACTCCTTCACTTCCTTCACTTCCTTTACTTCCTTCACTTCCTTCACTTCCTTCACTTCTTTCTCTCCCTTCTCTCCCCTCTCTTCGCCCCCGCGCCAACCTGCACCCGCCCTTGAAGACGGCAGAGGCGAGCAGTGCGGCGACGCCCATATTTGCTGTGTTTATTCCGATTGTCGTGATTCCGCCGTGCTGAAAGAGGACAGCCTGAAGCAGAACGCCGATAAAAATCGCAGGGTAGGCGAGAATTCCGAGCGTTACACCGAGCAGGCCGTTGAGCAGGAAATGCGCGCTCGTCGGTCCTACTGGGACGTGAACGAGGGAAGCGACGAAGAACGCCGCGGTCATCACCGACAACCGCGGAATCTCCTCCGCTTCCCACCCTTCCCCCTGCCGCTTGCTCCACCAGAGTGCTACTGCAAGCAGCACGCCGGTTACTGCCCACCCTGCCGCCAAAACAGGCAGGGACAAGACCCCGTCCGAAATGTGCACCATTTTTGTTCCTGCTCTCCTACCCCTGCTTTCTCTTCTTTTCTTTCCCCTCTTTTCTTACCGCTCCCCCCTCTTTTCTTACCGCTCCCTCCTTTTTACCAAGTACGCCACGACAAACAACAGCCCCGCAACCGCGGCTGCCGCGCCAAACCCGGGTGCTCCTTTTCCTTCGCTCGCGGTCGTTTTCGCCTTCTCTTCCAATTCTCTCACACGGCTCTTCAGTTCCTCTAGTCCCGCTGGTGACGCCGTTTCTGCTGCTTCCTCTGCTGTAGTCGGGAACTTGTCCAAAACCGGAATTATGAAGACGCTCCGCTGCGTCACCCCTTCCTCTTCCGGCCCGTACGCACCGACGAACCAAATTCCAGGCTCGTCAAGCGTGTAAGCGAACTCACCCGCTGCGTTCGTCTTCGTCACCCGCGTGAACATCATCGGCGGGTCGTAAGCGAACTTCTCTTCTGCTTCCCCGACTACCGCGTCGCCCACTGCTTTTGTGTGGTACTTTTCTACCTCTACTTCCGCGTCCGCAAGAGCACTCCCGTCGTACAACGCCTTCCCCGTGAAGACAAAGCCTTCCTCCAGACCGTAGGGTCGTGTGAAAGGCACGATTTCCGCTTTCTGCCCGTGCTCTCCTCCGACCCCGAGTTCCGCGTCCCAGCCTTCCCACGCTTCTTCACCGCAGTGAATCACCGCCTTCACGTAGTCCGTCAATTTCTCGCCCTCGTCCTTGTACTTCGCAAACACTACCCAGTCGCCCCGCTTGTCCACCGTGAACGAAACCTCGTACGCCTTCTTCTCTTCTCCTGGCTCTCCTACTGTTATTTCTGTCGGCGTTAGCACCGTAACCGCACCCTCTGGGTCTCTAACCGAAACCTCGGGAACCGAAGCCATATCAAAGAGAATGTGCTCGTAGGGGTGCCCCCAAATAACCCAGACGGTCTTTGTCTCGCCCAGATCTGCGATGTAGTCTTCTGGCGTCACTTCCATGTCCCCTCCCGGGAAGAGCATCGTGAAGTGCGCACTCGCCACACCCACTGTTCCTGCCACTACCACCGCTACCACTGCTGCCACTGCTGCTCCCAAGAGTAGCCTTGGTAACGAATTCGTTGCCACTGTTCTCGCTTTTTTTCTACTTTTCAGTTCCTTACCCTCTCTTCTTATTCGCATATTTTCTTACCTTTATTTCTTTTTAAAAATCTTCTTATTAAAACTATTTTATATTTCACAAATATTTTATATTTCACAAATACCCTAAAAGTACCCTTTTCTCCGTCTCCAAAGCAGGTAAATAAAGAACGGAGCGCCGAAGAACGCGGTAATTATTCCAACAGGCATTTCACCTAAAACCCGCGCCAACGCGTCGGTCCACGCCAAAAAAATCGCCCCTACCAACGCGGACGCCGGGAAAAGAATTCGGTGGTCGGGACCGACGAGAATTCGCGTGATGTGCGGAATTATGAGACCCACGAACCCGATTGTTCCCACGAACGCGACTGCGGAAGCGGTAATGAACGCCGAGAGAATTAACAAGATTTTTTTCACCCCCTCCACATTTATGCCGAGCGTCTGCGCCGACTCCTCGCCGAGCAGCAGCGCGTTCAGGTCCTTCGCAAAAATGTAAATCAAGCCGAAGCAGAGTAGCACCGGCAGTGCCGTTACTTCCACCTCCCGCCACCTCGCTTTCCAGAGCCCGCCCATCAGCCAGAAGAAGATGTTGTGCAAGTCCTTTCCTGCAACAAACATTAGAAACGAGAGAACCGCACCAAAGAACATCGAGACCGCGATTCCAGTGAGCAACAAAGAGTCAACAGGAATTCTACCCCCTTCTCCCGCTCCCGCTCCCCCGCCAGTCCGTGCGATGCTGTAAACCAGAAAAGTGGTAAAGACGGCGCCCAAGAACGCCAAAAACGGCGTAGTGTAGCCTCCTAAGAACCGCGGGACTACAGTCAGCGAGAGAGCAGCGCCGACCGCAGCCCCAGACGCAATCCCAATTATGTACGGGTCTGCCATCGGATTTTTGAAGAGCCCCTGCAGCGTTGTCCCCGCGGTCGCCAACGCAAAACCAACCAACAACCCCAAAAAAATCCGCGGCAGCCTGATTTGGAAAATTATCGTCTCGTACTTCTGCGGAACCAAAGCCGCAGCGGTCTCGCAGAGCTGCAGTTTGCCGCAGAACAAAGCGACAATTTCTGACGGCGGCACGTAGACAGGACCGACTGCCGTCGTCAGCACCACCGTAACGGCTAAAATCGCAACCAAGTAAAGCAGCACCAGTCGCCAGTGAAGGAACTTCTTAAATTTCATTTCAACAGCCAACCAAAGAAAAACCTGAAGATTTTTTCAAATATTGACGGCTTTGGCGGCGGCGCGGCGGCTGCTCTGCTTGAGTTTGTCTGCTTGGCTGTCTGCTTTTGAGAAGGCTTCTGCGAGGTCGTAGCAGCCGTGCTAAAGTTCGTCTGCGAAGGCGTTGCTCTTGGCGTCGTCGTAACCGCTACTCTTGGCGTCGGCGTTACCGCTGCTGCGGACGGTGTTGGTGCCGGTGTCGGAGTCGGCGAGCCTTCGGTCTCGTTTCTCGTTTCTAACGCGGCGCAAATTGCGAAAGTTCCAAACGACGGGCTTCTCGCTGTGTAAAAAACTTTCTCACTGCTTTCTCCTCCTGTCCCTGTCTCGCTCGTGTTCAGCTCTGCCCAAGTTTCGTTCTCGTCGTCGTAGCGGAACAAGGAGACGGTTTTAGCAGCGGCTTGGGGGTTTAGCGGTTTAGCAGCCAACCACGACTTACTCACGCTGAAGTTCAGCCGCACCCACTCCACGCTGCCTTCTAAATCCTCTGCAGAGAGGGCGAAGCATTTGTAAGTCGCGAGAGCGAGAGAAGAAGTAGGAGCAGGACCAGAAGTAGAAGCAGGAGCAGAAGTAGAAGCAGAAGTAGGAGCAGAAGTAGGAGCAGGCTGCTGAGCCGGTTCTACAGAAATGCTCGTAAATTTCACCTCTCCTTCCTCCCCGGCTTTTACTCTAATCTCGTCCAGGCAGTCGTAGTCGTCTTCTCCTTCTAATTTCACAACCGCTTCTTCACCTGCTTCAACCGTCTTGTAGTTGTCGTCGTCCTCAACGGCAGCGAAAAAATCACTGAAATTCTGATGAACAATTTCTACTGCCTCCACCACTCTCGGACCTGGTCTTGATATTATGTCTCCGTCGATTACATAAACCCGATTATTCTTCACGGCGTCCAGATTCTTCAGCCGCTCGTCGTTCATTATTTGCTCGTACGCAAAACTCATCTCGCCCATTCCGCTGTCGCAGATGATAACTTGCGGATTCTTTTCAATGAGCTCCTCAAGGCTCATTATAAAATATCCTGTCTTGCCGTCTGCAGCCGCGATGTTTTTGCCGCCTGCGATTTCAATTATCTCGTCTGCAAATGTCTCCTTGCCCGCGGTAAAGAAGTCGCCGATGTTGTAAAACACCCTCGGTCTTTGCTCTTCTTCCAAGAACTCTGTCTTTTGCTCTACCGCTCCTAACCTCCTTCTCAAATCTTCTAAAAGAGACAAAGCCTCCGCCTTGCGTTTCTCAATCGTGCCTACGACTTTTATGTGCTTAAAAATCGCCTCAATATTCTTCGGATGCATTGCATAAACCTTATAGCCCGAGTCCAACTCCACCAGGCTATAAATCACACCAGCAGGGTTGCCGTGAGCACCAACGACCAAATCCGGCTCCAAATCCACAATCTTCTCGAAACTCGGCGTTGAATACCCGCCAATCTTTTTTATCTCTTTCACTTCTGGCGGGTAGTCGCAGAACTCGGTAACGCCGACAACGCTCTCGCCTGCACCCACCGCGAATAAAATCTCGGTGCAGCTCGGCGCCATCGAAACCAGCCGCTCGGGTCGCTTTAAAAACCGCAGCTGGTAGTTTTCAAGCCCCTCCAGTTTACAAGCGTCGTTCTCCTCTCCTACTACCAGCCAGACCGAGAGATTCCAAGTCGCAGACACAGTTTCATTTTCTGCCTCTCCTACTCCTACTCCCACGACGCTGACATTGTAAATCCCGTACTCTTCGTCCTCAAAGCCAAGAGTAAAATCTGCACTCTCTCCTTCCGATTTTTTCGTCTCCTCTCCGTTCACCGACCACGACCACTCGTAAGCCGTGCCTGCGCTAGAGTCTGAGGAGACGCGGAACTCCACCTCCTTGCTCTCGTCTACGCCAACTTCAACTGAAAAAATAGTGGCGTCGTCTTCGGTCACGCTGTTCCATTTCGTGAGGTCGCTGCTTCCAAACGCTGTCCCGAGGACTGTCCCGAAGAGGGTCAGCGGAATTAAGAGAGAGAGCAGAAGAAAAGCGACGAAGACTTTAATTTTTGCACTCATTCCAACTCAGCCTCCTTTATGTCTAAAAACCAATTTTCTCCAACCTCCCGCCTCTCCGCGTCTCCCACTCCCAGTTTCACCCGCCGCTTAAAAATCGGCCCGTCCACTACAAAGGTGTGGTACTCGCCAGACTCGCCGCACAAGTGGAAATCAAACTGCCTCAACTCCTCGATAAAACTTTCGTCCACTCTCCTCCCGAGCCACTCCTCTCTAACCCTCGTTGCGACCACGACCGCCTCAAATCCCGCCTCTACGAACTCTCGCAACGCCGCTTCGGGCTTGAGCCCCCAGAGAGGCAGAATTGGTTCTATTTCAAGCTCGCTGCAGACCCGTTCCACCCACTCTCTGTGCTCCGCCAGGTCAATGTCCCCGAAGACGCCTGCTTCTACTCCCACGCCGCCTGCTTCCACTCCCACGCCCTCCTTTCCTCTTCCGTCCTTCTTCAATTCCGCTACTGCCTGCTTGAATTTACTCTCGTAGCCCTCCCACGAGGCGTTCACCTGAAAAATCGGAATTCCCACCGCCTCTGACTGCAGTCGGAGTAAAGAACTGCGAAGCCCGTGAGCCCGTTCTCTCTTCCCGTCCTCTGCCAAGAAATTCAAGAGACGAGTGACCTTAAAACCAGATTTCAACGCTTTGTAGCACGCCAAACAGCTCTCCTTTCCTCCGCTCCAAGAAACAAAAACTCTCTTCTTCTTCTCTTTCATCTCGCTTTTTTAAAAGAGTTAAAAAAAAGAGTATAAAAAGGAGTTTTTTTTGGCAACAGTTGTAACCTAAACAGCTGACAAAGTGAAGGGTGTGCATATTGTCTCTCGCTGTTACACAGTCTATTTTACGCGGAAAAGTGTATCTTTTTCGTAAAAGAAAGGAGTAAAAAGAGAGTGAAAAAAGGGGGGGAAGAAGAGTTTTTATTTATAATCATAAAAACCTTTCCCTACTTTCCGCCCTGTCCAACCTGCCCGCACCATTTGCGTCATCAGAACCGCGGGCTTGAACCGCTCCCAACCTGTCTCGTTGTAAATCGTGTTCAGCACCGCGACCACAATCTCAATCCCAATCAAGTCGAGGAGTTGAAAAGGACCGAGAGGCCAGTTAAAAGAGAGCCGCAAGATTTTGTCAATGTCCTCAACGGAAGCGAGTTCGTTCTCCCGCATCTTCACCGCCTCGTTCAAAATCAGACACATCATTCGGCTCGTAACGAAGCCCGGCGAGTCCTTGACCGTAACCGTCTGCTTCCCTAGCGAGTGCACAAAATCCAGCGTCCTCCGCACCGTCTCCTCCGAAGTCATCAGCGATTTTATTATCTCTACACCAGGCATTAACGGCACGGGATTCATAAAATGAACGCCGATTACTTTCTCCGCTCTCTCGCCCTTCGTCGCCGCGGCTAAAGCGGTAATTGGAAATGTCGAGGTGTTGCTGCCGAGAACAGCGTGCTCCGGGCAGATCCGGTCCAACTCCCGGAATATCTCCTGCTTCAGCCCCAACTCCTCGTAAACCGCCTCAATCACAAAATCCGCACCCCTCGCACCCTCTTCCAGACTCGTCGTCGCATTTGCACTTACCGCGTCCACAATTCTGCCCGCTTCCTCCTGCTTCAGCAGTCCCTTCTCGGCAAGCCGCGAAAGGCTGGATTTCAGCTTCCCCTGCTCCCTCTTCAGCGACTCTTCGCTCCTGCCGACGACCGAGACCTCGTAGCCAGCCTGAGTGCAGACCTGCACGATCCCGCTTCCCATCACGCCCATTCCCACTACACAAACCCTCTTCTCATTCCTTGATTTCATTTTATCCCTCCTCAATCCCTCTCCTAATCAATTTATAACCCCTCTCTGGTTTGTCTAATAATCTCTTGTTTAGTCTAATAATTAACTAATCAGCATAGTTTGTCTAATAATTAACTAATCAGCATAGTTAACACATTTTTAAAGTGGTTAAAATGCAAGAAGAGATAAAACTGGGCTTTGTCGTCTCGGAGTTTCACCGCGACATTACTTACCAAATGGAGATTCTGGGGCGGGAGCACGCGGAGTTTCTCGGTGCGAAGGTCGTTCGGACTTTGTACGTGCCGGGAACTTTTGACATTCCGCTGGCGGTGAAGAAGATGCTGAGCGAGGGCGACGAAGACGGAAGCGAAGAGCGAGAAGTGGACGCGGTGGTTACGTTGGGCTGCATAATTAAAGGAGCGACCGGGCACGACGAAATGATAGCCGCGCAGATGACGAGGAAAATAATGGATCTTTCGCTGGAGTACGGGAAGCCGGTGACTTTGGGCGTCTCGGGACCGGGAATGACGAGGTTGGAGGCGCAGGAGCGGGTGGAGTACGCGAAGAGAGGGGTAGAAGCGGCGGTTAAAATGGTGAAGCGGTTGAGGGAATAGAAATTGGGTTTTTTATCCCCCTCGCTTGAAATGTTCAGTTACCGCCGCCTTGAGCAGCCGAAGAACACTTAAGCTTAAGCTCCTCCTCGCCGCGGGCCACTCCAGCCCCTCCTTCTCGTTGATGACCGAGTTCAGCAGCAGGTCGAGTTTGGGCTTCAGTCGCATCATTTTTTGGTGCTGTGTTTGTGCAGTGCCGTCAGTGCCGTCAGTGCCGTCGTTTAGTTTTTTTATTTCGTCGATTTCCGAGGTGAGCTC
>Ga0190359_1002650_pt1 | contig 10593 bp, 6 predicted proteins | sample 48721823_MG_FD_161269 | JGI IMG/M metagenome (GOLD analysis project Ga0190359, IMG submission 161269) | Hydrothermal vent microbial mat bacterial communities from Southern Trench, Guaymas Basin, Mexico - 4872-18-2-3_MG | ecosystem: Environmental > Aquatic > Marine > Hydrothermal vents > Microbial...
ATGCATGTGCGTAAACAGCCTTATCAGGTTGTGATAAAGTCATGGGATAACAATGCTCAGCTCAGCCTGGTGGATATGACCAACTTTCACATTCGTGTCCTGGGGCCTCCGCCGGAGAATTTGAGACTGCGTTCATCCAGCAATTTTATCAGAGTGTCCTGGTCTCCGGGGGTTTGTGATACGGCTGTTATCGGATACCGGATATATCGTAAAACAGGATATTCGGGATACACCCCCGACAGTTGTGTGGCTGGTATCCCCCCCGAGGTGGGTTATAAGCTGGTAGGAAAAACCAATGCTCCCACCGATACCTTTTTTATTGATGACAATAACGGACAGGGTCTCCAGCAGGGAACCGATTATTGTTATATGGTCGTTGGGGTTTACCCCGATAACTCCGAGAGTGTTCCTTCCGAAGAAGTGTGTGGCACCCTTATACAGGGTACGCCCGTACTGATCCATGTAAGTGTCCTGGAAACGGATCCCGTCGAAGGAAAGATATTTGTTTCCTGGGCCAAACCTACCCATCTGGATACCATCCCGGCTAACGGACCTTATGAATATAAGATCTATCGTTCTACAGGAATATGGGGAGAGGATTTTAAGGAGATATTCTCTTTTACTACTGCCGACCTTAATGATACCACCTTCATCGATTCTTTGTTTAATACAAAAGATTTTGCTTATACCTACAGGGTAGAGTTATACAATGATGAACCGGGTAACCGTTTTCTGATCGGCACCCCCGATGAGGCTTCCTCCGTCTTCCTGTATCCCGAGCCCAATGACCGGCGCATCACACTGCATATACGGAAAAATGTTCCGTGGATCAACAAGACTTACGTGGTTTACCGCCAGAATAAGAACACGATGCAGTTTGATTCTGTCGGTGTCACCAGTGACAGCCTGTTTACCGATGCCGGCCTGATCAACGGGGAAGAATACTGTTACCGTGTGATCAGTTATGGGGCTTACAACAAATCCGGTTTGCCGGATCCCATTGTCAACGTGTCTCATGATAACTGTGGTGTGCCGGTGGACCTTACCCCTCCCTGTCCCCCTGACCTGACGGTGATTTCATTCTGTGACAGCCTGTACAATCAACTCATGTGGACCAATCCCCAACACACCTGTGGGGATGACGATGTAGCTTATTACACTGTTTACTACAAGTCAACGATTGACGGCGAATTGCAGAAACTCACGGACATTCAGGACCCGAATGACACATCCTTTTTGCATTTTCCTGAAAGTTCCATGGCGGGATGTTATGCTGTGTCTGCTACTGACAAAGTGGGGAATGTGAGTGATTTGTCCGCTGTCGTCTGTGTGGATAATTGTTCCTATTATGAGATCCCTAATGTCTTTACTCCAAACGGGGATAATATCAACGATGTACTACGTGCTAAAACGCACCGTTTTGTGGAAAGGGTAAATATGCAGATATACAATAGGTACGGGATGCTGGTTTATCAGACCGATGATCCCCTGATCAAATGGGATGGTAAGTATATGGGCAAAAACACATTGGTGCCCCCCGGTGTGTATTATTATCTGTGCGATGTTTATGAGAAAAGACTTACCGGTACGGAAGTCAGGAATATTACCGGATTTATTCATGTGATCACAGAAAAAGGAGCGAAGGTTTCTACTGAAACAATAGGAAAATGAAGAAAATAAGGTTTATAGGGGTATGCATATGGATGGCCGTGGTATCGGGATTGCCGACAGCGGCACAGACCGGAGACAATCTGAACCGGGGACTGGCTGACCTGAAACAGAAAAAATACCGGCAGGCTGAGACATTGTTTACCGACATGATACGGCAGCAACCGGATAACATTGAAATTTTTATGTTACGGGGTGAGGCTTTGTTTTTTCAAAAGGATTATGATAAAGCCCTGATGGACTTTTATCGGGTGGAGCAGAAAAAACCAGGGATGGCTTCTCTGTGGATCGCACGGACTTATTCACAGACAGGGGATGCCGAAAAAGCGGTCAGGGCGCTTGAAGAGCATCTGAAGTCTTCTTTCCGCCGCCCGGAGAGCGAGATTAAACTGGATACCCTGCTGCTGCCGTTGGAAAACACATCAGCCTGGAGGGCACTTTGGAAAAAGAACTGGTACGGTCACCTTGAGAAAGGGATATCACAGGCCCGCTATGAGATGAAAGGGGGCAATCCCGAAACGGCACTGGACGGTTTGTCCCGTTTATTAAATCAATATCCGGATGAAGTCGGGCTGTGGGCTCTGAGAGGAAGAGCTTATCTCCTCGCAGGGGATTTGCGGAAAGCAGAACAGGATATCAACAAAGCGCTGACCCTGCAGCCTGAAGATACCATCACCCTTTATTCTGCTGCGCAACTGGCCCTGAAAAAAGGAAAGTATGCGGAGAGTGCCGGATATCTTTTGAAACTCTACCGGAAAGTGCCTGCACGGTTTTCCCTGTTATTGAAGAGCTCGGATGCCTGGGTGCAGGACGGACGCTATAAAGAGGCGATGAAGCCGTTGTTGGAATATATGAGATATTTCCCTGAGGATATAGAAGCCGTGTTCCGGGCTGGTGAAGTGGCCGGTAAAATGAAAGATTACAGAAATGCCCTGAAATATCTGTCTATAGTAGTCGAAAAAGATCCTTCCACTCCGGTGTATTTTGTGGCTCGTGCCGATATGTATGTCAGGGTACATACCTATCGTTATGCCGTGGATGACTATGCCATGGCCCTGGACCTGGATCCTGCCAACGGGGATATTTATTTTAGCAGGGCACAGGCTTACCTGAAGATGGGTGACACCAAAAATGCCTGCTTTGATCTGCGTCAGGCCCTGCACTATGGCAAAAAAGAGGCCGTGCCTTATCTCCAAAAATATTGTGGATATTGATTATCGAGTTCGGTTTCAGACTCGACTCATTATTTATTATTTACCGTTAGGTCGAAAATCATTTTTTGCAGCTCATCGGGTTTAAAGGGTTTCAACAGGACATTGTTCATGCCGTATTCATAAGCTTGTGTTCGTATACCCAGCAAAGCGGAAGCTGTCAGGGCAATAATAGGCACCTGACTTTTCTTTTTATCCGGGAGCTGTCGTATGAGACGGGTTGCTTTGTATCCGTCCATTACCGGCATCTGAAGATCCATCAGGACGATGTCGTAATCCCGGTGCCTGACTTTTTCCACCGCTTCCTGTCCGTTGTCTGCTTCGTCAACTATCATTCCCCATTCCTTCATGTTCTGCCTGACCACGATCCGGTTCAGTACATTGTCTTCTACAATAAGCGCTTTTTTCCCTTTTAAATATTCGGGATTAAAATCGGTTTCTTTTTTCTCCATATCTGACGAAAGGGCCTTTTTAAGAGTAAGGGCAAATGAAAAGGTAGATCCTTTGCCATCTGTGCTTTTTATATTTATATCAGAATTGAGTAATCTGGCAATTTTCCTGCTAATGGCAAGCCCCAGTCCGGTACCCCCAAACCTACGGGATATGGACCGTTCAGCCTGGGTGAAACTCTCGAAGATAGAATGGAATTTATTTTTGGGAATACCGATGCCTGTATCGCTGACCGAATATTCCAGAACAATGTTCTCCTTATCTTCCCGGAGGATTTTAACACGAACCGTTATGCTTCCTTCCTTAGTGAATTTAATGGCATTTCCGATCAGATTGATAAGTATCTGGTTGATTTTGGTGGAATCTCCGATTAGTTTGTCAGGAATATTCTTATCCAGCCAGAAGTTCATTGAGAGTCCTTTTTCTCTGGCGCTGAAAGCATAGGTTTGCTCCAGCATTTTTATTTGATCTTTCGGGTTAAACTCAACATTTTCCGTAAGCATTTTTCCTGCCTCCAGCTTACTAAAATCCAGGATGTCATTTATCAGTCGGAGAAGATTCTCTCCTGAGATTCTCAGTGCTTTGATATATTCTTTCTGGTTATCAGTAAGAATGCTTTTGGAGAGCAGCCTGGATATCCCTATAATCGCATTCAATGGTGTCCGGATTTCATGGCTCATAGTGGAAAGAAACTGCTCCTTGAAGATGGCATTTTCTTCTGCTTTTTCTTTGGCGATGCGCAACATCTCATCTGCCCGAATGTGGTTAATAGTCAATGCAATTTGGTTGGAGATGATCTTCAGGATGTTTAGGTCCTGTATTGTCAGGGCATTTTCGTCTTCATAATCCTGTATGCTGATGACTCCTATGATCTGCTGATCTACCATCAGTGGGACCCCCAGCCATACTTTTGAAGGGGTTCCGATCATCTCAATTTCCCCTTGTTTTACCAGTTTATTTATATCTTCTGCTCTGAGCAGGAGAGGTTTTCTATGGCGGATTACATAACCGGAGATGGTTCCATCGGCTGAGATTTCTCTGAATATTTCTTTTCCGTTTTTTTCATTAACATAATAGGGGAAATGAAGCATGTTATTTTCCCTATCATACATGGCTATGAAAATATTTTTGGTATTTACTATTTTTTCCAGCTCATTTTTAATGACCCGAAAGAAATGCTTCTGTGAGGTGGCAATGAGGGCTGCGGTGGAAATATTCAGAATTACTTCGGTAATTTTTTCGTTTCTTTTCTGTTCGGAGATATCCCGGTAAATGGTGTAGTATCCGATCATTCGTCCTTCAAAGATAATCGGGGAAGAGAGCAGCGATACATTTACCGGGGACCCGTCTTTACGGTACCGGATGGTTTCTTTTTCAACCTTGTTTCCATTAGAAACGGTATCTCTGATATGAAGAGCTTCTTCCAGGGCCTCTGCATTCTTTCCCGAAATCAGTTTCTCCAAGACCATCCCTTGTATCTCTTTTCCTTCATATCCGAACAAGTGGGTGAACTCATTGTTTATGTTTACCACAGTACCGTCTTTATAGGTCTGGACAATTGCTTCGGGTGCCATTTGTATCAATTGTTCCAGATAGATTTTATCCCTTTTCAGGTGTTCCTGGATTTTTTTCTGGGTGGTTAGATCTGTCAGAATGCCGCGCATGCCCTGAAGTTCATCTTTTTTGATAATCGGACTTACCTTAAAAGAGATAGGGAAAAGGGAGCCGTCTTTGCGTAAAGCATTAAATTCTTCGGGGGGAGTGGAAACTTTTCCCCTGAGCTGGCGGAGAATCTCACGGCGTGCCCTGAGCCGGTCTTCGGGGGCGATCATTTCATATAACCGTACTTTGCGCAAGAATTCCTTTCGAGGATATCTGAAAGATTTCAATGCCATTTTATTGACATAGGTGAGATATCCTTCTGCATCAGCTTCAAAAACAACTTCGGGTAGCAGGTCAGCCAGCTCCCGGAATTTTTTTTCATTTTCCCGGAGCTTTTCTTCATATTGTTTTTCCCTGGTACGGTCTTCATACGTTACCAGCAACTCCTCTTCCGACAGCTTGTAGACATAATTTTCTCTCCATCCCGTGATCCTGTTATCCTGATATAAGGTTAAAGGATGTTTTTTAGGCTGGCCGGTACGATACACTTCCCTGAGAACATCAAGCAGGCCGAACTTCTCTACGCCTGGAAAGACTTCCCTGATATCTTTTCCAATTACATTTTCTTTTTTGATATTTTCCGTTTTTTCAGCAGCCCTGTTAAAATCGGTGAATATAAACTTTTCTCCGTGATCCCTGACCTGAAAGATGACCACACACGTATTGATATGACTGACAATATTCCGGTAACGGTTACACAGGGCTTCGTGAGAATCGGCCAATATTACTTCTTTGGTGATATTCTGGACCTGTATCAAAGACAAGTCGTGTTCCCCTTTAATCGGGATATAGGAAAAGAGAACCGTATATTCTTTATTGCTTTGAGACAATAGAGGCCCCGGGACATTAAGGAATTCTTTGTTATCCCGTATATTCTCTTTGATTTTCTTTATTTCACACAGGTTTTTGAAAACCGGCAGATCGAACAACGGATGATTTACCAGGTCCCTGCGTTTGTATCCTGTAAGTCTGATAAAAGATTTGTTTACATCTGCTACCATGCCGGTAGAAGGAATATACAACAGATTGTTGCAGGGACTGTGATGAAAAGCATGCAGAAAAATATCCTTTCCCGGGGCATTTTCTTTCATGCTATGATTTGAAGATACAGTCATAATAAGCTATAAGGACATCTGTCCCATATAATTGCAAATATAATTTATTTTTTTATTTTTTATCTAACGTGGATTTTTCCTGTTCCTGTTTGGGTAAATTCTCCGATTATGTGTGCATTTACATTCTTTTTAATAAGATCGTCGAGCAGGGGATGCGCGTGTTTACCGGGGATGGCAATCAGCAGCCCGCCGGATGTCTGTGCGTCATTGAGGATCATTTTTTGATAACAGGCAAGATTTTCGGCATAATCGACAAAGGGGGAGGTATAATCATAGTTGTTTTTTGTTCCTGCCGGAATCACATTTTCCATGGCCAGTTTTTCCGTGTAGGGAAGGACCGGTATCTTTTCATATTTGACGGTGGCCTCTGTTTTACTGGCGTGGGTCATCTCACTGAGATGACCCAGTAAACCGAAACCGGTAACATCCGTGCAACTGCTGACAGGGTACTTAAGCATGATCTCCGAAGCATGTTTGTTGAGAGTGGCCATTTGTCGGATGACATTATTTTTGATATTTTCCGGGGTGAGTTGTTTTTTTATACCCGAAGTAATGATCCCTGTGCCGAGGGGTTTGGTCAGGATAAGCAAATCTCCGGGCCTGGCATTGCCGTTGGTGAGGATTCTGTCCGGATGGATACTGCCTGTGACCACCAGTCCGTATTTAGGGTCTTCATCATCGATGGTATGTCCTCCGAGGATAGGGATGCCGGCTTCTTTACATTTTTGCTGTGCGCCGGTAAGGATATTTTTCAGTACCTCCATAGGAAGCGTTTTTGAGGGAAATCCCACAATATTAAGAGCAAACAGAGCCCTGGCGCCCATGGCGTAGATGTCGCTGAGGGCGTTGGCTGCAGCAATGGCCCCAAACCAATACGGATTATCAACCACCGGCGTAAAAAAATCCACGGTTTCTACCAATGCGGTTTCATTGTTGATTTTATATACAGCGGCATCATCGTGATTGTCTGTACCTACCAGTACATGGGTGTCGTTCATGACAGGTATCTGATCCAGTACTGTTTCAAGATCCTGGGGCCGGAGCTTACAGGCACATCCCCCTCCCTTAGTAAACTGTGTCAGACGGATCGTGGTGGAAATATTTTTGGGGTCTGTTTTATTCATTTTCATGATTTTTATAGTACTTACAAAATTCTTTTAACCCGCATGCTTCACATCTGGGCTTGCGTGCCAGACAGACGTATCTGCCGTGAAGGATAAGCCAGTGGTGGGCAATAGGGATCAGATCATCCGGTATATATTGTACCAGTTGCCTTTCTGCTTCTTCAGGTGTTTTGGCGTTGGTAAGACCCAGACGGGATGACGCACGGAATACATGAGTGTCAACAGCCATGGCCGGTTGGTTAAAGATGACCGAGGCTATGACATTTGCAGTCTTTCGCCCAACGCCAGGCAGCTTTTGCAGGTCGCTCACCGAATCGGGGACCTTGCCGCCGAATTGTTCTACCAGCCTCCGGGCCATGCCCTTCAGATAACGGGCTTTGCTGTTGGGGTAAGAACAGCTTTTGATATATTCCAGTATCTCTTCCTGCGTGGCCTGTGCCATTTTTTCCGGAGTCGGATATCTCTGCAGAAGCTCCGGAGCGATCAGGTTTACCCGTTTGTCAGTGCACTGTGCCGAAAGAATGACGGCTACCAGCAGATGAAACGGATTATCGTAGTGAAGCTCGGTGGCAGCCTCCGGATGATGTTCCTGAAACCAGGCAATTATCCTCTCAAATCGTTCCTTACGGGTCATGCTGAAAAATTTTTCACAAAATTAGCTAAAGTAATTTGATTAAAAAGTAATTTGATTAAAGTGAAGCAATAACATCATTAACATGAAGTTATTGCTTCACTAAACAACTTTATTGGGAAATATATAAAAAAACATCGTTTTTACTTGTAAAAAAAAGGATTTTTAAATATGTTTGCACTAAATAAAAAAAGAAGTTTTATGTCTTTTGATTTTACATATTTTTATTTTTACCGCAGATTGATGATCTGACGGGATTTTTTATATGTTATTACGAAACATAATCCCGGTCGCATACCGGGATTTTTTTTTTAGAGTGATGATCATGGAGACAAAAAGAAAAAAGAGGATAGCAATACAGGGAGGTTTCGGAGCTTTTCACGAAATGGCGGCTATCTATTATTTTGAGCCTGAGGAGATAGAGATCATTCCACGCAACACGTTTGATGATCTGTTGAAGTCGTTGAAGGAACAGCAGGCCGATTATGGGATTCTGGCAATTGAGAATTCCATTGCGGGGAGTATCCTGCCGAATTATAATCTGCTTCGTGAATCCAATAAAAAAATAGTGGGCGAGATCTTTCTGAGGATCCGGCACAACCTGGTGGCTTTACCCGGCCAGAAAATCGAAGACCTTCGTGAGGTGTATTCACATCCTATGGCTATTTTACAATGTCAGGCTTTTTTTGAAAAATACCCGAATATCCGTTTGATTGAGAGTGGTGATACAGCTTTATCGGCCAGGGATATCCGTGAAAAAAATCAGAACGGTATCGGCGCCATTGCCAGTGAGCTGGCAGCACAAAAATATGGATTGGACATCCTGGCCTCCGGAATTGAGATCAATCCGGTGAATTATACCCGTTTTCTGGTGGTAAGTGAGAACGGAAATCATATACTTGATGAGAATGTTACTCACAAATCATCTCTTTATTTTACGCTGTCCCACAAAATAGGAAGCCTCTCAAAGATCCTTTCCATTTTATCTTTTTATGATATGAACCTGACCAAGATACAATCCCTGCCGGTAATCGGAAAAGAATGGGAGTATCAGTTTTATATCGATCTGGTATTTGATGATTTTGAATTGTATCAGCAGGCTTATCATGCCATTAAACCCTTTACGGGCGAGTTAGGTGAACTGGGGATATATCCTGTAGGCAAGAAAATTATCTGATCATGGAACGGGCCAGGCGTTTGCAAAAAACACAGGAATACTACTTCTCACGGAAACTGGAGGAGATAAGAAAGATGTCGGAGACCGGCATCCCGGTGATCAACCTGGGGATAGGCAACCCTGATCTGCCTCCTCCTGAAAAAGTGATACGGAAATTGCTGGAGATAGCTGTTATGAAGGATGTGCACGGGTATCAGTCTTATCGGGGACTTCCTGCTTTGAGAAAAGCATATGCCCGCTGGTATGGAAGTTCCTATAATGTGTCGTTGGATCCCGATCGCGAAGTAATCCCTCTGGTAGGCTCCAAGGAAGGTATATTTTACCTTTCCATGGCCTTTCTTAACCCTGGTGACAAGGCACTGGTGCCCGATGTGGGGTATCCTGCCTACCGGTCGGTTACTGAAATGGTGGAAGCCATACCTGTCACGTATAATATCTCAGAAAAAACCGGTTGGTATCCTGATTTCAGGGAACTGGAGCAACTGGATCTGACAGGGGTGAAGCTTATGTGGATTAATTATCCCAATATGCCCAGCGGGAAACCAGCCGGCAGGGAACTGTTCCGGAGGCTGGTGGATTTCGGAATGAATCATGATATCCTGATCTGTCATGACAATCCTTATAGCTTTATCTTGAATGACAGGCCCCTGAGCATTCTCTCGTTGCCCGAAGCCCGGAAAACAGCCGTAGAACTGAATTCCATGAGTAAGACATACAACATGGCTGGGTGGCGCATGGGAATGCTGGCAGGCGATTCTGAGTTTCTGGAGCCGGTGTTTACAGTGTTGAGCAATGTTGAATCCGGAATATTCAAACCGCTGCAACTGGCTACCATACAGGCGATACAAACACCGGCTGAATGGTTTGGAGAACTGAACCGGGAATACAAAAAGAGAAGGGAAATGGTATTCGCCTTGTTTGATAAACTGGGATGTACTTACGAAACAGAATCCAACGGATTGTTTGTGTGGGCAAAAACACCCGGAGGTGTAGATGCTTTTGATTTTACGGACAGAATTTTGTATGATGCCCGTGTATTTATCACACCCGGCGGCATCTTCGGAAATAATGGAAAGAGCTTCGTCAGGGTATCCCTTTGTGAGGATATTCCCCTATTACAGGAAGCTTTGAAACGTGTTGAAAATATTATTTAAACTTACAGGATATAAACTTACAGGATCATGGAATACGAAATCGAACTGGAAAAATTGGATTGCACGCAGGAACTGGGAGAAAAACCTGTAATTGTGGCTGGTCCCTGTAGTGCCGAGTCGGAGAAGCAGGTCATGGAGACGGCTGGTAAACTGAAAGAGATGGGAATAACCATCTTCCGTGCCGGGGTGTGGAAACCGAGGACACGGCCGGGCAGTTTTGAGGGTATGGGTTCCAAAGCATTACCCTGGCTCAGAAAAGTGAAGAAAGAACTGGGGATGAAGATTGCTATCGAGGTAGCACAGCCTACCCACATCTTCGAAGCCCTGAAATACGATATTGATATCTTCTGGATTGGCGCCCGGACAACCGTCAACCCGTTTTTTGTGCAAGACCTGGCCGA
>Ga0190359_1002651_pt1 | contig 10591 bp, 12 predicted proteins | sample 48721823_MG_FD_161269 | JGI IMG/M metagenome (GOLD analysis project Ga0190359, IMG submission 161269) | Hydrothermal vent microbial mat bacterial communities from Southern Trench, Guaymas Basin, Mexico - 4872-18-2-3_MG | ecosystem: Environmental > Aquatic > Marine > Hydrothermal vents >...
GAAACAATGATGGTATAAGGGCTTGCGCCAAAATCTTCGAAGGTTTTCGCAATTTGTGCCACGGTAGATCCTTTTTGTCCTATAGCCACATAGATACAGTAAACCGGTTTGCCTTTTTCATAATTTTCACGCTGGTTGATAATAGTATCCACTGCCAGTGCTGTTTTCCCGGTCTGACGGTCGCCAATAATCAACTCCCGCTGACCTCTCCCGATAGGGATCATGGCATCAATAGGTTTGATACCGGTTTGCAGGGGCTGGTTAACCGGTTGCCTGAAAATAACTCCGGGTGCCTTTCGTTCGAGGGGCAGATTGATTAATTCACCCTGTATCGGGCCTTTACCATCCAGCGGTTGACCAATTGTATTGATCACTCTGCCGAGCAGTCCTTCACCCACCGGTACCGAAGCGATCCGGTTGGTTCTTTTAACGGGATCGCCTTCGCGTATTCCTTCTGAAGGACCAAAAAGTACGGCTCCCACGTTATCTTCTTCAAGGTTCAGCACCATACCAATCACTCCGTTATGGAACTCGACCAGTTCATTAGCCTGCACTTTATTCAATCCGTAAATGCGGGCAATTCCATCGCCGATCTGAAGAATTGTACCTACCTCTTCAAGCTTGGCATCCAACTGGATACCTTCTAATTGCTGTTTAAGAATTCTGGTAATTTCAGCAGGTTTAATCGTTGACATATATCACTTAAATATCTTCTAATGAAACATTCGTTAATTGTGTGGCAGAGACCGTAATAAGTCCTGCCGGATTTTCTGCAGCCGGTCACTGATACTGGCATCTAGCTGACGATCATCCATTCTTAAAATAAATCCGCCGATCAGATTTTCATTAATGGTTTGTTGCAGTTCAACTTTTTTCTTCATCTCCTCTTCAATCCACTGAACAAGTTTGGCAACCAGGTTTTTGCGAAGCGGAATTACCGAGGTGATCCGGGCTTCCACAATACCTTTTTCCTGTTTATACATACTCTCGTACATCCGGCAGGCATCTCCAAGAGCAGACTCTCTGCGATGAGCCGTCAGCAGTAATAAAAAGTCCAGTGTAAGCGGTTGTATCTGATTCTTAAACAGCCGTGTCAGGAGTTTGACTTTATCGTTTCCTTTCATCATGGGGGTATTGATCAACAGGTCGAATTCTGTCGAATCTGTCATCAGTTGAAGCAAATCAGACAAGTCGTTTCTGACTTTATCTTCGTTACCCTTTGACTTTGCCACGGCATACAGTGCTCTGGCATACCTGACTCCAATCCGGCTATCGGTTGCCATATCAGTTCAATTTGATATCTTTCAGCATCTCCTGAATTAATGATTCGTGATCAGCAGCATTACTGAGTTCTTTGCGCAATACTTTTTCAGCAATCTGAATCGAGAGTTCAGAGATCTGTTTGCGAATATCAGACAAAGCGGATAACTTTTCATTCTCGATCTGTTTTCTTGCTTTCAGTACTACTTTTTCCGCTTCAAGAGCCGCCTTGTCGCGTGCTTCTTCAATCATACTTTCGCGCATTTCCCGTGCTTCGTCCAGCAAGGCATCACGTTCTTTGCGGGCCTGCTGCAATACCAGTTCGTTATCGGCCTGAAGTTTTGCCATTTCACCGCGTGCCACATCAGCAGCCTCCAAAGCTTCCCGGATGGATTGCTCACGATTCTTCAGGCTGTTCAGAATAGGTTTCCAGGCAAATTTCTTCAGCAGCATGAAAACCAGGCCAAAAGCCAGAACCATCCAGAAAATTGTTCCGTAATCCGGTGTAACTAAACCCATTTCGGTTGTTTATTTTACCAAAAACACAATCAGCAAACAGACAATCATGGCAAAGAAACAAGCACCTTCAACCAGTGCTGCCGAGACGATCATGTTTGAACGGATATCTCCAACCGATTCGGGTTGACGGGCAATGGCTTCCATGGCCCGGTTTCCGATTTGTCCGATACCGATACCTGCTCCGATTGCAGCCAGTCCGGATCCGATTGCGGCGCCCATTGAAGCAATGGCAGCTCCGGCTACCGTCTGTAATAAAACAATAAAACTTAACATAACTATTGAGTGTTAAAAATGATTACTAATGTTCTGCTTCTCTTGCCATCCCAAAATAGAGTGCCGAGAGGAGTGTAAATACGTATGCCTGGATAAAAGCCACCAGTATTTCCAGGATGGTCATGAAAATATAAAAAAGGACCGAGATCACCGACACTCCGTAACCTGCGATCCAGTTTATTTGCCCGAAAATAAAGATTAAAACAATGAAACTGAGTGCAATAAAATGCCCGGCCAGAATATTGGCAAAAAGCCGGATACAGAGCACCAACGGTTTGGTAAAAACACCCAGTAATTCAATAAAGGGCATCAGCGGAACGGGAAATTTGAGCCACCAGGTTACACCTTCTTCATTATAAATATGTTTCCAGTAATGTTTGTCGGCGCTGAATGTGGTAATTAAAAAAGTGAAAAATGCCAGTACACCTGTTATGGTAATATTACCGGTAACATTAGCGCCTCCCGGCGGGACAGGAATAATCCCCAGGATATTATTAAAGAGGATGAAAAAGAATATGGTCAGTAAAAAGGGCATGAACCGTTCGTACCGTTCTTTTCCGATTGAGGGAACAGCCACCTCATCACGGATAAAAAGTATAACCGGTTCCATCAGGGATTGAAGGCCTTTAGGCGCTTTCCGGGGGGCTTTCCGGTATTGTCTCCCGATCGATATGAAGATAATCAGTAACAGAATCAGGCTCATCATCATAGCGAAAACAGTTTTTGTAATCGAGAGGTCAACCGGAAGGGATTTGGAAGGATCTTCCTCACCATTCACATCAACTTCGACAATCTTTCCTTTATTGGGGCCCTCCTGAGCCACTGCAAAACCTTTATATGCTTTATGACCCTGATGAAATTTTGACGACCAGAAAACGACCAGCCCTCTCTCTTTTGTATAAAGAATAACCGGCAGCGGAATACTGATATGAGTTTCCCCTATGGTCATGATATGCCATTCATAAGAATCCATGACGTGCTCCATGATGAACACACCCGGATCGAATTGTTCATGGCCTGTGTTTTCCTGAGCGGCTTGATGAATGGTATCCTTTGAGCAGGCAGGGTTTCCGGCTTTTGCGCCTAACGTACTACTGATCAACAAACACCAAACTAACCATTTTCTCATTCCAGATTCAGATTTTGAAATTATCAAAGGTAAAAAAAACCATTTATTCCTCCCTTTTATCCCCGTTGATTACTTCATTTTTTAGTGCATGTACTTCAAACCAGGTAAAAACCAGGTAAAATAAAAATGTCACACCCACAAAGGCTACTGCCTGTGACCGGTCAATCAGCAGATAGATCACCATAAAAGCAAGTATAATAAATAATTTCACGATAGTTGACAGCATATAAGTCTGGGTAAAACGGTCAGGCGTTTTGAGCAGTCCGCGCCGCAGAATATAATGATCGGTACCGGTCAGGGCGGCCATCAGGATCAGGCTGAGCAGGTATCCGGGAATCCAGCGTTCAGGAAAAATCAGCAGGAACAGAAGTATCAGTACGGCCAGTGCTCCCAGGGTAATCAGGCTAATCCTGAAGAGATAAGAGTTTTTTATATTGGGTTTCATTTTGATGATAAGTCTTTGATCAATAAAAACAGGGTTCCGGTTAGTGCTCCTACCGACAGCAGCAGCGTAAAAAGAGGAAATCCCAGTGAGATCCAACGGTCGAGTTTCATCCCGATAAAAAAAGCGGCCAGGATGACCGCAATCAATTTAAAGGCAAAATTAGAATACCTGGCATAGTCCCGGATATACTTTTTGCGCTGATTTACACTACTTTTTTGGCGGAGTTTCTTTTTGTTTTGCATCAAGATCTTCATCCATCTTACAGGTACCGGTAAAAATGGCACCTGGTTCGATGGCCAGTTTACGGGTGATAATTTCTCCCTTTACCCGGGATGAAGATTTCAGGCTGGTCATTTCAGCAACCTGGATATTACCCAGAATGGTTCCTGAAATCTCTATTGTCTGGCAAAACACATCTCCTTCAATCCTTCCGGAAGATCCCACCACGACTTTCCCCTTAATATTCATTTTCCCAACCAAAGTTCCGTCAATACGAAATCCGGATGAAGAGAATACGTCACCGGTAAAACGGGTACCTGTTGAAATTAAATTTACTGCATTTGAAGTCTCCATTTCTCTTGCCATAATTCGCTGATTTTGACGAATAAAATTAGTTAAAATTGTTAAGCTAAACAACCTTGTCGGGATCGTAGGCCCAGGTAAGATACAGGGCACCCCAGGTGTAGCCTCCACCAAAGGCAGAAAGGATCAGTTTGTCTCCCTTTTTCAGTTGTGATTCATAATCTCTCAGGCACAAAGGAATGGTGGCTGTAGTTGTATTACCGTATTTCTCAATGTTGATCATGACCTGGTCGCGACTGATTCCCATACGGCGGGCTACTGCTTCAATGATTCTCAGATTAGCCTGGTGCGGAACCAGCCAGGTAAGGTCTTCCGGTGTCAGATGATGTTTTTTCATCATTTCAACCGAGACATCAGCCATTTTTTGAACAGCTACTTTAAATACGATCTGGCCTTCCTGATAGATAAAATGCTCCCGGGCATCAACCGTTTCATGTGAAGCAGGTCTGACCGAACCGCCTGCTTTCAGGTAGAGGTGATGTCGGCCTGCTCCATCCACACCCAGAATATGATCCTGAATACCATACTCTTCGCTGGGTTCAAGCAGTACCACTCCTGAGGCATCTCCGAAAAGCGGACAGGTAGACCGGTCGGTATAGTCAGTAATGGCTGACATTTTATCAGCTCCCACACAAATCACTTTTTTAGCTGTTCCGGTTTCAATGAATTTTGAAGCTACGGTCAACATAAAAATAAACCCGGAGCAGGCTGCGGAGATATCAAAACTGTAAGCATTTTTAATGCCTACTTTATCACTGATGATGTTTGCTGTAGCCGGGAAATCATGATCGTGTGTAGCAGAAGCGCATATTAATAAATCTACTTCATCCGGACTGGTACCTGTTTTTTCAAGTAATTTTTTTACCGCCGGAACCGCCAGGTCAGAACTCCCTTTTCCGGGTTCTCTCAATATATGACGTTCCTTAATACCGGTCCGGGTTACAATCCATTCATCCGTTGTATCTACCATCTTTTCAAGATCGGCATTTGTCAATACATCTGCCGGAACATAAGCTTCAACTCCCGTAATCGCCGCAAAAACTTTTTTCATTATTCAAACGCTTTAATCATTTTTTTTATTAAACCCGACAAGATGATCTCCTGGTTTTTCAGAATCATATTCTTTATTGCCACAGAAGATGACATTCCATGCCCGATCAATACCGGCGAGCCAATCCCGAGAATCGGAGTGCCGCCGAAATTTTCATAATTAAACTTTTCAAAAAACGGATGAGAAATATTGATCTTCCTCATTAATCCGTAAAACGATTCTGTCTGCTTTAATATTACATTCCCTGAAAAGCCGTCACACACCACTACATCGGCACGATCCCCGAAAAGTTCATTGCCCTCCACATTACCAATAAAAAGGTAATCAGGGCTATCCTGCATGACCTGAAATGTTGATTTAGTCAGCAGGTTGCCTTTTTCCGGTTCAGAACCAATGTTTAATAATCCTACACGGGGGTTTTCTACACCGTGTACATACCGGGCAAAAAGAGCTCCCATAAAACCAAACTGATACAGTACATCAGGCCGTACGTCAGGATTGAGGCCCACATCCAAAAGCAGTGTGTAATCATTTTCTCCTTTCGGAATAGAAACTGAAATTGAAGGACGGATAACTCCGGGGATTGATTTGATGGTAAACATGGCTCCGGCCAGCATCGCACCCGTATTACCGGCACTGCAGAAACCATCCAGTTCATTGTGAGAAAGCATCTCGAACCCCAGGTACATGCTGGATTTTTTCTTGACCGAAAAAGCCCTGACCGGATGGTCATTCATACTGATAATCTCTTCTGCATGAATTATGGTGAAACGGTCAGAATCAAACGAGAGTGTTTGACACTCCTTCAAAATATCATCTTTTTCACCGATCAGAACCAGTTCGCAATCAGGGGGCAGAATTTCCCTGGCCAGGACTGCTCCTTTTACCGTGGCTTTGGGAGCATGGTCACCACCCATTATATCCAATCCGATTCTCATGATCAGGGTGGGTCAGATTAGTTGAAAAATCAGGCGGTTACTTCTTTCTCAACTGCCAGTTTCCCGCGGTAATGTCCACATTCGGGACACACCCGGTGATAAGGTACGGCAGCCCCACAATTAGGGCATACTGATAAATGCGTGGGAGTGGCTTTATAATGTGTCCTCCGTTTGTCTCTTCTCTGCTTCGATGTTCTGTGTTTTGGATGTGCCATGAACAATATCCGTTTAATCGTTAAAACGTGCAAAAGTATAAAAGATAATTCGAATAAAAAAACAGGGCATTTTTTGTTTTTACAGGGCAGATCAACCCATTAGCCCTGTTTTTTCAACACGATTCGAAAATCGGTCCCCCGTCCTATTTCAGAGGATCTGACGAATACTTTACCCGAATGGTAATTTTCAATGATCCGTTTTACCAGCGATAATCCAAGGCCCCAGCCTCTTTGTTTGGTCGTATATCCCGGTTGAAAGACCACCTGGTAATTGGATTTTGAGATCCCCTTACCGGAATCAGCCACATCAATATACACTACCTGGTTTTGATCTTCAACTGAAATGTCGATCCGGCCGACTCCATCCATGGCATCGATCGCATTACGGCAAAGATTTTCAATTACCCATTCAAACAGGGTAAGGTTTAAAGGAACTATTAACTCTTCCAGATCTCCGAAATGGAGATTAAAAGATATTTTATCGGAGGTGCGGCTTTCAAGATAGTGGATGGCATTACGAAGTACCTGTAAAACGTCTTCAGGCATTAATACAGGAGCTGATCCGATTTTAGAAAACCGGTCAGTGATGGTCTCCAGTCTTTTTACATCTTTTACAATCTCCTGAATTATTTCAGGGTTCGGCTCTTTAATTTTCAACAGTTCTACCCAGGCCATTAAAGAAGATATAGGTGTTCCCAACTGATGTGCCGTCTCTTTTGACATACCCACCCATACCTGATTCTGCTCTGCCCGCCTTGAAGAACTGAATGCTAAATAGGCAAACAGGATAAATAAAAAGATCACTGCAAGCTGGACGAACGGGAAATATTGAATCCGGGTCAGGAGGATAGAGTCTTTATAATATAAATATTGAACCATATCCGGAGCGTTCAGCATTTCAGGGGTGATATCATATCCTTTCTGACGCATATTTTTTAATATCTCACGAAGATCGATTTTGATGGGTTCGTGTTGTTTTTTCATGATCTTCAGCTGATGCCTGAGATACTTCTGGTTTTTTTCGCTCAATTTCTGGAACTGGAGTCTCAGCAGATCAACCGGTTGTTTGTTTTTACCGAAAAGCCGGAGATTTCTGGCCGAGAGGATATGGTCATTTTCATCCACCGTAATAACCGGTATGGTTTCGTTTTCCTTTGTAATCCGGTCAACGAAAAGATACATATCCACATCTTCTTCGTTGATGGTCAGGAGTTGCTTGGTAGCTTCAGCCCATATTTCCATGCGCTGTTTTTCTTCCTTTTCCAGTCTTTTAACCAGCACATTGGTATACCATGTGGTAGCGATACCAATTATTACCGCTCCGGCAAAAAAGATCAACTTCCATCGTTGTTTACGAGAATAAATATGCAAGTCGAATAGTGTTACAAGCGACAATTAGTTTTAGGATACCGGCAATAATCAAAACGCATGATTGTACCGGGTATTGTATTAACCGCCCGGTTTTTATTTAAATAATTTATCCAGTGTCCGTATTAACTGTGCCGCATAATTTTCAGGCTTTGTTTTTCTCAGATCCAGTTCATATACTGTTTTCGGGTCTCTCAGTCGGAGGCTGTGTGTATATTTTTGATCATAATAAACCAGCAGCATTCTGGCAACTTGTTCTAAATCATTTCTTTTCAATGCTTCCAGTATTTTTTTTGTGGTTTCTCCTCCCAGTCGTTTCCTGATCCGTTCAATAGAAATTGCCAGTTCATTTTCAGCAGAGTTGCCGTATTCTTCAATCAGAATCCGTATTCTGAGTTCATCCGGTACCCGTATCAGAATCAGTGGGGCGTTGCTTTTTGCCTGATAAAAAGTATCCGGTATGAAAATCCGGCCGATTTGACGGCTTTCATCTTCGATCCAGACCGGCAATGAAGAATTCAGAGCGACCAGCCGGCCGTAGAGTTCATTTTCAAACTGTTCATTGGTAGGTTGCGTGTCCATTCCGATCCAGCCGAAAACCGAGCCTTTATGATTTGCCAGTCCTTCAAGATCAATTATCTGTTGTCCGGCTCCTTTCAATTGCTTCAACCACCGCGATTTGCCGCTTCCGGTCAACCCTCCCAGCACAACCAGCGAGCCGGGATTTCCGAGTTGCTTTCGGATATATCTCCGGTAGGCCTGATATCCTCCTTTTAACAAACTTACCTGATAACCGGCAGTTTCAAAGAGCCAACCCATAGATTCACTTCTCATACCACCTCTCCAGCAGTGAACCAAAACCGGGCCGTGGGGTATTACAGACTCCAGTTTTTCAAGATACCTGATCATTTTCGGGCCTACCATCTCCAGTCCTTTACGAATAGCCGTATCTCTCCCCCGCTGTTTATAAAGAGTGCCAACTTCAGCCCGTTCGTTGTTTTCAAAAAGTGAAATATTGACAGCCCCGGGTATATGGCCCCGGGAAAATTCGGCAGGTGTTCTGACATCGACCACCGGTAATTGTGCCGCTTCTTTTAGAAAATTTTCCGGGTCAAGTTGATTCATAGCGATTATTCCCGTTCGGATGCAGCAATAGTTATTTGTCCGGTACCGGTTTCAGTAAAACGGCCAATAGATGCTACTTCCGTGTTTCCTGCTGCTTTCATACGTTTGATATATAAATCCGCTTCTTTCCCGGGGAGAGCAATCAGTAAACCTCCGGAGGTTTGTGCATCACAAAGCATGGTCATCATGTTATCCGGCACATTTTGCGCCTCATTAATCCATGGTTTGAGGTATTCGATATTGCTTTTGGTTCCGCCGGGGATGATTCCAGAACCAATTAACTCCATCAATCCGGTAAGCAGCGGCACTTGTTGCGGGTCAATTGTCACATCCACGCGGCTGCTTCGTGACATTTCCAACAGATGTCCCAACAACCCGAAACCGGTCACATCGGTACAGGCATGTGGGGTAAAATCGAACAGTATTTCAGCTGCATTACGGTTCAACCGGCTCATGACCTCTATCAGGCGTTTTTGTTGATCCGTTGTCAGTATTCCTCTTTTGAGTGCGGTACTCATGACACCGGTTCCTACCGGTTTGGTTAAGATAACCTGATCACCCGGGCGGGCACCCCTGTTACTCCAGATCTTTTGAGGATGAACTTCACCCGTTACCACCATACCGTATTTAGGTTCGGTATCTTCGATGGTATGTCCGCCCAACACAGTAATTCCGGCTTCTCTGGCTTTATCATGTGCTCCCCTGAGGATCTCTTTCAACACCGAAAGATCCAGTCGTTTTACCGGAAACCCGACGATATTCAGTGCAAATAGCGGTCGGGCCCCCATTGCATAGATATCGCTCAGGGCGTTACTAGCCGCGATAGCCCCGAAATGATAGGGATCATCCACAATCGGTGTAAAAAAATCAACGGTTTTCACCAGGGCCAGATCATCACGAATTTTAAAAACCGCAGCATCGTCAGCGGTTTCAGGACCGATAAGAATGCGCGGATCATCTCCTGCGGGCAAATCCCGCAACACCTGCTCCAAGTCCTGCGGTCGCAGTTTACAGGCACATCCCAGACCGTGTGTAAAGTGTGTCAATTGAACAACTTCAACCCCGGACGGTTTTTCCCCTGAATCTCCCGCCAGGGTTTTAACGGCCTTCACGATCATACCGGTTGCTTTATCCACCTCTTCACGGGTGGTCATTTTACCCAGGGAGAACCTGACCGTCCCCATGGCAAATTCATCTTCAATTTGCATAGCCTGTAACACTGAAGAAGCGGTTACCTGATCGGCATGACAGGCGGCACCTGCCGAGGCAGCGATCTGTTCCATGCTCCCCAGAAGAGTTTGTGCCTCGATGCCCGGGAAAGAGATACTCAGGGTATTGGGCAGCCGGTTTTCAGGATGTCCGTTAACCACGGCATCGGGTAATTCATCCAGCAGTACAGATTGCAGGCGGTCTCTTAATGTTTTCATTCGCTCTGCATTTATTTCAATCTGTTCACCGGCTACTTCACAGGCTTTACCCAAGCCTACGATCTCCATAACATTTTCAGTACCCGGACGCCGGTTTTGTTCATGGTCAGCTCCGAAAATCACCCTTGCCAGTTTTGTCCCCTGTCGAATATACAGTACACCGACTCCTTTGGGGCCATATAATTTATGGCCGGCCACCGACAGCAGATCCACCCCCAGGTCGTTCACTTTTACAGGGATCTTTCCGGTACTCTGGGCA
>Ga0190359_1002655_pt1 | contig 10583 bp, 11 predicted proteins | sample 48721823_MG_FD_161269 | JGI IMG/M metagenome (GOLD analysis project Ga0190359, IMG submission 161269) | Hydrothermal vent microbial mat bacterial communities from Southern Trench, Guaymas Basin, Mexico - 4872-18-2-3_MG | ecosystem: Environmental > Aquatic > Marine > Hydrothermal vents >...
CCCTTAATAAGGGGGGAAAAGAAGGGGGGATCTTGTACCTTCCTCAAAAAAAGATTTTTCACCAAACAAGCACATCTTGCTGTGGAAGGGCTTCTTATTTCCACATTAAAATTATCTCACTTTGGTTGAGGCTGATTTAGGTGGTACACGGTTTGTAATACGACTCTTTGCGGAGTTAAGGATTGTTAAAGGCTTTAATTGAGCTCGCTGGCGCTCGCACCCGCTCGAGGAGCGGGGCTACGTTGTTACATGACTCTCCGAGTCGTCAATCCCACACCAGCCGGACTTATTTTGAGTTCGTTACTCTGGCGACCGCTTAGAAAGCGGTCGAACAAATTGTAACACGACTCTCTGAATTGTAGTATCAATAAAATTTTTAAAACGACCAATTATTCAGGAGTCTTAACGTTCAATTTCGTTTAAGAACGCTCTAATCTTCTTAAAATCTTTCCATGACTCAGCTTTTAAAATAGGCTTGCGTAACAAAGCGGAGGGATGGTAAGTAACGATGAGCGGAATGCCCTGGTAGCTATGTTCTTTTTTTCGCAGTTCGCTTAAAGAGCGCTGCGCTTTTAAAAGTGTATTTGCTGCAAACAGCCCCAAAGCTACAATTAACTTTGGTTTAATCAGGTCGATTTGTTGTATTAAATACGGCTCACATTGAGCAATCTCTTCTGGTTTAGGATTGCGGTTATTGGGAGGTCGACATTTAATGACATTGGCAATGTAAACGTCTTCTCTTTTTAAGTCGATGGCGGCAAAAATTTTGTCCAGCAACTTCCCTGAAACGCCAACAAATGGCAGGCCCTGTTCATCTTCATCTCTTCCCGGAGCTTCGCCAACAAACATTACTTCGGCATGGGCATTACCATAACCAAAAACAAAGTTTTTACGCGTTTTGTGCAAATCACATTTTTGACAATCTTTGATCTGTTCGTAAAAAGCCTGAAGTTCCGGACTGGTTTGTTTGTAAGTAACAACCTTAGCAAACTGTTTGCCCGGTCGCCTTTTTTCTGTAGCAGGTAAAGTCTGGTCATTCTGTTCGGGCAGGCTTACTGGATTTTCCAGAATTATTTCTGAATCGTACACCTGTTGGTACCATTCAAAAAATTGAGCAATATCGTCAATCAAATTTTGTTCATTCATGATTCTTTTTCCAGCTCAGCCAATAATTCCATAATTTTAAGGCTTAATTCCAGTTTGGTCATCAAAGGCCATTTTAAAAGCCGGCCACTTTGGGTCAGCACGCTTACTTTGTTTGTTTCCTGACCAAAGGCGGCGCCTGTATCTTTCGGATTGTTGATAATAATACAATCTAAACCTTTTCGCAAAAGTTTTTGGCGGGAATTTTCAATTTCATTTTCTGTTTCAACCGAAAAGCCGATTAACTTTTGCCGCTTCTTTCTGCGATTCAATTCAGCCAGCACATCAGTTGTCCGAACCAGTTCAAGTTGAAGAGTCTGGCTCTGGCCACTCTTTTTAATTTTGTTCGGACTTGTTTGAGCCGGTTTAAAATCAGCGATGGCCGCAGCGCCAATGTAAAAGTGGCAGTCGTCGAATTGTTCAAATACCGCTTCGGCCATTTCGCCAGCCGAACGCACCCTGGTGTAAGTTAAATATTCCGGTACTGGCAGCGAGCTGGCGCCCAACACGAAGCGCGCTTCCGCTCCGCTAATAAAAGCCGCCCGGGCTAATGCCAGCCCCATTTTACCCGAAGAACGATTGGTAATAAAGCGCACAGGATCGATATCTTCTGCGGTAGGGCCACCGGTAATTAACACCCGTTTCCCCTGTAAAGGATGGATATGGTTCAGATGAAGTATCAAGTCAATCAACGAGGCCACATCGGCAGTCCGATATCCAAGCTGCGCCTGACTTGCCAGGGGCAGGAAGCGTAGGTCTTTCTTAAATGCAACGTACTTTTTCGCTTCCTGTTCAGGAATTACAGGGAAAAAGAGTTGCCGACCGGCTGGCCTGCTTTGTCTTTTTAGGTCATAAGGAACAATGGAAATCCACTCTTTGTTCAAGTTTTCTGCCGATTGATGCAGATGGATTTGCGGAGCCATTTTTTTCAATACTGGAATTAAAGACGCCTGTTTTGTTAAGAAGTGGACGTCCCAGCCCTGGCCTAACAAAGCGTCAATTGCTGGCAAGGCCAGCATTAATTGCCAATCCTCAAAATCCTTAAAAATAACTTCGATGTTAGTCATTTTTTAAAATGTACTTTTCTATTGATCTTATGGATTCGTCCAGGTCATCATTAACCACAATGTAGTCAAATTTACTGGCTTGTTTATATTCATAGGGCAACCGATTTAATCTTTTTTGAATGGACGCCTCTGTTTCCGTTTTGCGCTTTTTCAAACGTTCAATCAAGGCCTGTTTTGAGGGCGGTTTCAAAAAAATTAAAATAGCCGTGGGATAATGTTTTTTGATGGAAAGCGCGCCATTCACATCGATGTCAAACAAAACGACCTTGCCTTCGTCAATATGACGATCGACCACCTCTTTTAATGTGCCGTAGTAATTCCCGTGCACCAGTTCGTATTCTAAGAATTTTCCCTGTTTGATGTATTGTTCAAACGTCTCTTTGTCTAAAAAATAGTAATCCACGCCGTCCTGTTCATTAACGCGCTTAGGTCTGGTAGTAGCCGAAACCGAAATGACTGTTTCCGGATATTTTTCATGCAATTTTTTAACAATGGTTGTTTTGCCGCCTCCTGAGGGCGCCGAGAAAACAATGTAAGGGGATTTGAACCTCATTCCTGCTCCTTATTCAATATTCTGAACCTGTTCGCGTAGTTTTTCAATTTCTTCTTTAACGTTAATCACTTTGTGCGAAATTTCCAGCATGGTTGTTTTTGAACTAATTGTGTTTGCCTCACGATGCATTTCCTGCAAGAGAAAATTTAATCGTTTGCCAATATCTTCCTTCATGGCAATCGTTTTTTTAAAAAGATCGATGTGGCTTTTTAACCGGACGCATTCCTCCGTAATGTCCACGCGATCTGAAAGAATGGCCAGCTCCTGTTCCAGGCGTCCGGCATCGACCTTTTGCTCGCCGATCAAATTATTAACATTTTTGGACAATCGCTCGAATTCATGCTGAATATTATCAGGCGCTATTTGTTTGATTTCGTTCACCAACCGTTCAATCTTTTCTAACCGCTTTTGAAAATCCAGCTTTAGGTTTGCGCCCTCCTGTTCGCGCATCTTCAGAAATTCGGAGGCGGCTTTTTCCAGAGCCTCCAAAAGCAGTGGACGAATTTGCTCTTCAATCAGGTCCTGCAAATCCATGGTAAACAGATCAGGAAACATCAGCAAATGGTTTAACTTTACACTATCATCCAGCTGGAAATGCTCTTTGAGTGTATTTAACATTTGTACTTTTTGTTCAGCTGCCTGCCAGTCAATGAACAGTTCTTTGCCTTCCTGCTGTGTTTTTTCTAAATTAACGTAAACAAATATTTTACCGCGAGTCACCTTACCTTTCAGGTATTCCCTGATTAAAATTTCCTCTGAACTTAATTCTTTGGGTAAACGCACACTTACTTCTAAAAAACGATTGTTAACACTTTTAATTTCTACAGAAACCGTAAACCATTCATTATTGCTGGCAGCCTTGCCGTAGCCGGTCATACTTCGCATGTTTCATTCCTTTTAAGTTTTGCAAATTTTAAAAAATTAATATTATTGTGACGATTATTGAAACTGTGTTCTGCCATTTCGAATCCCGAATGATCAGAATGCGAAATCTAATAATTTTTACAAGAACAAAAAATTTCTGGAAGCTGCGCTTCCTAAAATAGCAAAAGAGCTTTTTAGAGTGGACTCATGTTCTTAACACGGATCATATTACTCCCTGATTTCTGCTTTTGCTCTGTGTTTTATTTATGCTTAAATTGAAAACTGTTGATTTCACCGGTTTATCCTGGTGAAAATTAAAATTTGTAATTTACCTTGTTTACTTATTAAAAGCAAAATGCTTAATGTTTAAAAATTATTATCTTTTTTCACAATTGTTGGAAGAAATAAAACCTGCCTTAACAGGGCAAACGGTTGTCCGTGTTTTTACCTACCGTAAAAATGAAATTTCCATTGAGTTTAAAAACGAATATTTGTTGCTGTTGGGCATTTCGTCCAATGAGCCCTACATCTTGTTAAAAGAAAACAAAAAAATAAACCAACCGCAATTTGAACTTTTTCAACAGATTAACGGCAATTCCATTAAAAACATTCATTTGAAAAAATTTGACAAACATTTAGTATTAGATTTAGAAACACACAGGCTGGAAGCTATTTTTTTTCCGCCACACAATAATGTTTTTCTGTTTTCAGAAGCTAATGAACTGCTTGATCTGTTTAAAGAAAAGAACGAGTACCCTCAAACGGAATCGCCTCCGGAACCTAAAATGGATTTGCGGGAAGTACAGAAAACCACCTTAAATGAACTTCTGACGCAGTCTAACAACCTGGGAGTTCTTCAATTTTTAAAGAAACACTTTGCCGCGTTAAGCAAAACCATGACGGACGAAATACTCTTTCGTTGCCAGCTGAGCTCCACAACCAAACTTGCTGAGTTAACCCAATCACAAAAAAAGGAATTTACCGGAACTCTTTTGCAGGTTGGCCGGCAACTTTCGGCCGGCAAAGCCTATCTCTATTTTGACAATGCTTCCAATCAGGTAGAAAAAATTTCACTGATTCCACTGCACCATCTGGAAACGGGTTGCAATGTCAGAGAATTTGATTCTATTAATCATGCCCTGGCTACCTTTTATTACGAACGGCGTGTTCGTCAGGAATTTGAAAAGCTTAAAGCCATTAGCCAAACGGCGCTACAAAAACGTTTAAAATTTTTAAAATCTTCTTTGCAGCGAGTGCAACAAAATGCTGATCTAAGCAAAAGAAAAGCAGAAGCCGAGTTAAAAGGCAATTTACTGCTCACCTTTAAAAATCAGATTCCTGTCGGGGCCAAAGAGGTGGAATTGACTAATATTTTTTCTGATGAACAGAAAAAAATCAAAATAAAACTCAATCCGGCCAAATCCGTTTCAGCAAATGCCCAACGTTATTTCAATAAATTCAAAAACATTAAACATGATCGCCAGGTGTTGCAGATTAAAATGGACACCTATCAAAAGGAAATTGAAGAAATAGAGCAACTGTTAACCCAGTTAGAACAAATTAAAACATTGCAGCGTTTAAAAACTTTCAATGAACGTCTAAAAGAGATGCGTTTGATCCAGGACAGCGCTTCAACAAAAAAGGAGTTTAGCGGAGATAATTTAAAATACGCTTTCAATCGGTTAATCCTTGACGGGCGCTGGGATGTTTACATCGGCAAAGACGGGCAGACCAACGACTTACTGACCTTTGGTTTTGCCAACAAATGGGACATCTGGCTACATGCCCAGGGCGTGCCTGGTGCGCATGTGATTATTCGCGTGCCCAATCGCACTCAAACGCCGCCAGCCCATGTAATTGAACAGGCAGCGCGCATTGCAGCGGCTCACAGTAAAGCGCGTAATTCTGCCACTGTTCCGGTGATTTACACGCAGGTTCGCTATGTAAGCCGGATTAGAAAAACGCCGCCCGGCACCGTTAAAGTTCAGAATGAAAAAGTACTATTTGTACAACCAATGAACATTAACTAACAGGAAGTTAATTATGCTGAAAAAACTTTTCATTTTCCTCGTTTTTACAGTGTTGTTAATTATGCCAGCCCGCGCTCAGGATGAAAACGGGGCTGCTAACCAACTTACCTTTTTACAACAAATGTTTTTTGAAAATCAAGGTCACCAATTCGATTCTTTTCTAATCGATCAATTCCAGAACTTTTTAAGACAAAATCCCAATTACAAACAAAATGATCAAATTTTATGGATGTACGGAAAAATTTTAGAAGATCAAAAAAATATTACCGCAGCTTTAATTCAGTATTTAAAAATCTGTCTTCTTTATCCTAAGGGGAACCTGGCTCCGGAAGCAAAATCCCACATTCAACAAATGCTGGCCCAAAAACCATTGATCTGTCTGGTCGATTGTCAGCAGCCCATCGAAAGCTACCTGAACACAAATCATTATTTTGAGAATCAGACAGAAGCGTTATTTAATGTTTTTCATTTCATTTTCAACCTTAATCTTTCCTGTTTTGACCAGGCATTACTGAATGATTTGATTTTGTTTGAAGAAAGTTGTAAAGAGAACGATTACCCCGGAGATATTTTACTTTACTGGAAAGGTTTTTTACAAAAACGTCTGAAAAAATTTTCTGCTGCTTACGGCCATTTTAAAAAGTTAGAAAGTCTTTTTCCTCAATCAAGTTTGATGCCAACAGCATTGTTTGAAAGTTCCATGCTGGCCTATCGTCAGTTTAAACGCTATGAACAGGCGCGGGATGGTTTCATTCGACTGATCAACCATTTTCCGGGCGAACCACAAAGCGCCCTGGCTCAGTTTTATCTGGCTGAACTTTACGAAAACGTCTTTGATTCTTTAAACACCGCCATCGATAACTACCGTCTCTTTCTGGACGCCTTTCCTGATCATCCTCTGGCTTTAAAGGCTTTTAAGCGGCTCACATTTTTGTACTTTAAAACCGATCGCTATGAAGAAGCCATTACCTTATTGGGTGTTAACTTAAATAAACATGGAAGTGATTCAACGGTGGTCGTATTAATCGACTCGATGGCTAATGTATTGGAAAAAAAGTTTAAGAAATATGAATTCGCCGCCCGTAGCTACATTTTGCTGGCCTCGCAGCTTCCAACAAACGAACAGACCCCTTACTACCTGTACCGAGCCGCCCGCATTTACTTAAAATTTTTAAAAGACACCGCCCGGGCCAGAGATATTTGTAATCGTTTAAGTAAAAACTTTGCCGAAAGTCCTTACGCAGAAAAATGCAAACTGCTTTTAAAACAAGCGATCAAGAAATAGATGAACGGAAATGCGGTGCACATTGCCCAGTTCCGATGCATAATTGGTAAAGGCATAATCGAAGGAAACTTTGGGGATATTCAACCCAATGCCGGTATTAAAACGCTGCAGATCATCCAGGCCGGCCCGCCAGCTTACAATGTGCCGGTAGTCTAACTCCAGCCCCCAGAAAGAATCCAGGCTTAAAGGCCCCACATTAACCTGAGCGGCATAATCGCGCCCTTCCATTAAAATCTGCAGATCGGCTGAAGGCTTAAGGCTCAAATTCATGACCGGCCAGTTGAACAAATAACTGAGACCGAATCGAAGTGATGGCGCAATGAACTCTTTTTCATTGGTGCTCCAGGCAATCATGGTAGAAGTCACATCACGCAATAAAGCGCCAACTTTTAAATTCTTCCATAGATCGTATTGCAGGCCGAGATCAAATCCCAATCCAAGGGCATTTTCCACATTAAAATCGCGATAAATCATTTTGACATTCATGCCCAGTCGCAAACGGTCCGAACGCTTTTTCGCGATTGACAAGAACAAACTGTAGTCACCGGTGTTAAACGTGCGTATTTTTGAATAATCCACTTTATTGTCTGCTTCGTTAAAAGCCTGACGACTATCTTTAATGCCATTTACCGTAAAATAGATTAGCGAAAGCCCGACGGTGGTTTTCTGATTTAAAGGATGAGAAAAACCAAGATAATCGTGTTGAACGCTGCTGATAAATTGTTTGCCGTGCGTAAACTGGATTTGAAAACCCTTAGCCAAACTCAATCCGGCCGGATTCCAATAACCGGCAGACACATCATTGACCAGAGCCACGCCGGCGCCGCCCATGGCTGAAAGACGGCTCCCGCCGCCAATGGCTAAAAATTCTCCGGCGTACTTTTTAAAACCAGAGGCCTGCACCATCTGGACTGCAACAAAGATCAGCAAAAAAATAATTCTATGTTTTGCCATTCCCAACATCCTTTTTACAATTTTATATTCAATCTTCTGGCATTTGAAATAAGGTCTTTTTTACCTTCTCAACCCAAAAGTCTTAACCAATACCCAATAAATAAGCTGCTGCAACAGGGATTAACAAATTGTCGTCTAACGGAAGCGGCAGCAATTCCAACAAAGTTGCCATTAAAGACACCGCCAGTCCCCACCAACTGTAATCGGTAAAAATCAAAATAATGGCCGAAGACGTTAAATAAAAGGCGGCGCTGCCTTCCAGTGTTTTTTCCCAGAAAAAGTTCTTTCCTGCCCACTGTCCAACAATCCCGGCCAGTGGGTCCGCCAGGCAAACCATGAGCAAAGCCGGAACGGCCTGTTTTTCTTTAAACAAAAAAACCGTTGCTGCCATTCCAATAAAGAGCATCGTCGCGCCGGTTAAACGTTTTTGCGACTCTGCTTCCTTTAGCATTGAGCCAAATATATTCAAAAAAATCTTTTTAGCAAGGATAAATTTTAGTCGCAAAAGGTCGGCCAACAGAAATCCTGCAGCTAAAATAACCGTTAGCCATTTTACCATCTCTGTATTGTGTGAAAAATAATAATACAGGGGAATAAGGGTTGTGGCAAAATGAATGGCTTTACGTTGAATTAATTTAACCATGGGAAGCGTTTGTTTCACACTTCCTTCCCCCGCGCCAGTATAATCGATTTCAGTTTGTGTGCTGCTTCAGCAATGGAATTTTTTTCAAAAATGGCGCTGCCGGCTACTAAAATATCGGCGCCTGCTTCCAGCACACTTTTAGCCGTCAGCTCATCAATTCCGCCATCCACTTCTATTAAAAAGTTTGCTTGTAAGCGGGAACGTAATTCATCAAGCTCGCGGATTTTTTCCAATGTGTAAGGGATAAATTTTTGCCCTCCAAAACCGGGATTTACCGTCATCACCAGCACTAAATCAAGATCATTAAGCAAATGTCGAATGGCGCTGACCGGAGTGGCAGGATTAATGGAGATTCCTGCCTTACAGCCTAAAGCTTTAATTCGATTAACCGCCCGATCCAGGTGCCAGTAAGCTTCCTGATGGATGGTCAAATAGTTTGCCCCACTTGCAGCAAACCATTCCACAAATTGCATGGGATTGCTTACCATTAAATGAACATCGATGGGCAGTTTGCTAATTTTTTTGAGAGCTTCGACAATGGCCGGACCAAAGGTCATATTAGGAACAAAGTGCCCGTCCATCACATCCACATGAATTAAATCCGCTCCGTTTTTTTCAACGATTTCAATCTGTTCAACTAACCGCACCAGATCTGCGGACAGAATAGAAGGCGCTAAAAAAGGCAAAACTACTCCTCACTGTTTTGATTCATCGGCAATTTACTAACTCTTAAAGTCACTTCTTTGACCTGTTCAACCGGGGTACCTGCCTTAACATTCTGGCTTAAGATGGTTTCTGGCAGAATATCTTCTCTCGTTTCGTATTCAATACGAATATTTTGTACGCCCAATAATTGAAGCTGCCGTTTAGCAATATTCAGACTTTTGCCTGTTAAATCGGGCATTAACTTCTTTTGCGGAAATGGCCCCAGACTAATGGTTAAATCGATTCTGGTTCCCTTTTTCACCGGCTGTCCTTGCGGAAAGGACTGGCCTATCACTACATTTTCCAAAGCCAGATCTGAATATTCGTAGTACAAGGAACCGAGTTGCAAACCATTGGCTTTTAAAATCAACTCTGCTTCACGGGGTGATTTAAAAAATAAATTGGGCATTTTAATCGGCTTTTCGCCAATGCTGACAGTAACATAAACATGGCGACCTTTTTTAACCTTGCTAAATGCCGCCGGATTCTGTTCGACTATTGTTCCAGGGTCAAAGTTTTCATCGTAAACCGAATCAGCAAGCACAAGGCCAAAGCCATTTTCTTCCAAAAGTTTTTTTGCTTCATCTACTTTCATGGAAACCACATCAGGTAATTCGTATTCTTCACCAAGACGAACGTACCAGGGCATGATGATTTTATCAAACAGCAGAACGATGAAAATAAAAGCAATTAAAGCCAATATTAACTTTGCAATTTTGAAACGTAAAAATTTTAAGAAGAATTCAGAATCCATTTTTTAATTCCATATTAATTAAACAATTAATATTACGAACAGAAAGCTTTAGCAGCAATTTTATTTGCTTTCTACAATTAAAGTTACCGGGCCGTAGTTTAATAATTCCACATCCATCATGGCGCCAAAAATACCTGTTTCAACTTTTACTCCATGGCTTCGCAATCGTTCAATAAATTTCTGGTAGAATTCATTGCCTTTTTGCGGCTCTGCAGCCTGGATAAAACTGGGTCTCCGGCCTTTACGCGTATCGCCAAGCAAAGTAAATTGAGAAATAGCTAAAATTTCACCGCCGACCTCCAGCAATGATCGGTTCATCTTTCCCTGTTCATCTTCAAAAATGCGCAAATTAACGCATTTGTCAGCCACAAATTCAATGTCTGCTTCGGTGTCCTGCTGGGCTACTCCAATAAGCAGCATCAATCCTTTTCCAATTTGCCCTACAATTTGCCCGTTTACCGAAACACTTGCCTTTTTAACTCTTTGCACCACTACTTTCACAATTCCTTAACCTCAACTTTAATATTGTCAAGCCCAATAGATTTCTCAAGTTGTGACAGTACATTTCGCGTCACCTGAATTTTA
>Ga0190359_1002656_pt1 | contig 10580 bp, 8 predicted proteins | sample 48721823_MG_FD_161269 | JGI IMG/M metagenome (GOLD analysis project Ga0190359, IMG submission 161269) | Hydrothermal vent microbial mat bacterial communities from Southern Trench, Guaymas Basin, Mexico - 4872-18-2-3_MG | ecosystem: Environmental > Aquatic > Marine > Hydrothermal vents > Microbial...
CCAACTCTTCACCAACACCCCCCGCCTTCCGAACAACCAGGAGATTGGCGAGGCGCTCTTCCTGGCCGGCACCATTCACACGGCGCTCCGCCTCGGCGACTTCGTCGAACTCCTCACCCACACCGCCACAGTCAACCACGGCGGCGGGCTGCGGAAGGTCAAGGAGCTCGTTTATCCCAATCCGGTTTACTTCGCCAGCAGGCTCTACAGCCAGTTTGCCGGAATGTGGCCGGTGGCTCTGGACGTCGAAACCCCGACGACGGACGTCCCGCCCCGCGGTGGATTGCCGGGGGTGAAAAACTCGCCGTGGCTGGACGCCGTGGCGCTTCTCGACGACCAGGCCAGGCGCCTGGCGGTCCTGGTGGTCAATCGCCACCACGAGAAGGCCATCCCGGCCGTTGTTTCGTTCCAGGGCTTCGCCCCCGCCCCGACGGCCCGCGTCCTGACCATTCGCGGAGCAAACTACCGAGACAAGAACACGTGGGACGAGCCGGAGCGCGTGGCCCTTCGCGAGAGCCGCATCAGGGCCACCAGCACGGGGCTGAGATGTGATTTCCCACCCGCTTCACTGACCGCCCTGGTCCTCTCGGGCCGGCGCTGACAAGAGTCGAGACAGAAGAAAATGGCAAGAGGCAGGAGAGGCAAGAAAAGGCAGCCTGGGCGCAGGCGCAAGAGCACGCGCTCGGGCGAATCCATGGAGCGTAGGTGTGCACTGGTCGGCGAGTATCTCACGCGCCTCGAGAGAGGCGACGAGCGCCTGGCCCTGGAGGCAAGGGTCCAATTGGCGCGCGTGGCCTCCGAAGGACACGCTTTCTTGATGGTTCAGCCCGACACGGAGCGCCTCTTCCGCGCGATTGCATCCTTGTCATCCAAAGAAATGGCGGCCCTGAGGAACGGCCGACACGATAGCCTCGAGTACCGGCGGGGAATTCGCGCGCTGCTCCCGCTCGCAGACGATGTGCTGAGAGACCTGGCGCGCGACGCACTCTATGACGTCTTCCGCCACACCGATGACCCGGACGACCTCGTGGCGACGGCTTACGGCCTGCTGTGGTTGCGCCGATGGCGCGACGGGCAGCCGCCATTGCGCGACAATCCCCTCGTGCTTCTGCTGCTCGAGGACGCGCTCGAGGATGCATCTGACGCGTTGCGAGTGGTCCGCGAACGAGGCTCCGACCAGTCGGGCCATTCGCCTGGCGGTGATGACCCCGACGCCATGTTCAGAGACTTTGGCAGTTTGGTAAAGGTTCGTTTATCTGAACCGTTCAGAGCGACGAAGGTGGTCGAATTGGCGTTGGCCTGCGAAAGGCTGGCGCTACCCATTCCGCCGCCGGATATCAACTTCAACATTAACACGCGCTTCTGGAAGAAGTTCCCGGCGGAGCCGGTGTTGGTCGAATTCGCCGAGACTTTTCTCTTGCTGTCCGCCCGGGATGTGGCCAGGCGACTCAGCGACGATCCAGGGAGCCCGGAAATGGTCCGACTCGTCATCCACGCGCTGGGAGAACTCGCTCGCGAAGCCCAGGCCGCTGAGCAACCCGACGCCGACGAGATAAGGCGCGCGAGCGAGTTTCTCGCAAAGAACCATCGCGAGCCTGTGTTTTTCACGGAAATCATAGCCGCGGTTCTCAGTGGCATGAGTAGGCCCAGGCTAGGCCAATGGTTGTCCTCGAGATCTGAGCCAACGGCCTGAGGAGACAGCGGGAAGCAACGGGCGATTCCCGGGCGCGTTATGGCCGAGGACCGCCGGGGGAGGAAGAAGCGGCGCGGGCTCTTGGCGCACCTGCTACGGCCGCCTGAGGACGGCTCCCTCGGCGCCGGAGGTTACCATCTCGGCGTAGCGGGCCAGCCACCCGGTCGCGACCTTCGGGGCGGGCGGTTTCCAGCCCTTGCGCCGGCGCGCCAGTTCCTTGCGGTCCACGTGAAGGGTCAGACGGCGGCGCGGGATGTCAATCGTTATCTCGTCGCCATCCTCGACCAGGGCGATCGGCCCGCCCGCTGCCGCCTCGGGCGAGACGTGGCCGATGCACGGGCCGCGCGTGCCGCCGGAGAAGCGGCCGTCGGTGATCAGTGCGACGCCCTCGATGAGGCCCATGCCGGCCAAAGCCGAGGTCGGGCTGAGCATCTCGCGCATCCCGGGGCCGCCCTTCGGCCCCTCGTAGCGTATGACGACCACCATCCCCGTCTTGATCTTGCCGGCTATGATGGCCTTCATTGCCGTTTCCTCGCTGTCGAAGACCCTGGCCGTGCCCTTCATCTTCAGCGCTTCGGGCGCCACGGCGGTCTGCTTGACTATCGCACCGTCGGGTGCGAGGTTGCCGAAGAGCACCGCGATGCCGCCTTCGGGGTGGTGGGCTCGCTCGGGCGTGCGAACGATCTCGTCGTCGAACACCCGCGCGGCCCTCGCAATCTGGTGAATCGTCTTCCCGCTGACCGTCATCGTGTCGTGGAGGTCGTCCTTGAGGCGCTTCATCACGGCGGGCACTCCGCCGGCATAGTAGAGGTCTTCCATGAAGTGTTCGCCGCCGGGACGGATCGCACACAGATGGGGGGTCTGGCGGCTGATCTCGTCAATCCGCTCGAGAGGCAACTCCACCCCCGCCTCTGTGGCTATTGCCGGGATGTGGAGGCAGGTGTTGGTTGAGCCGCCGAGGGCCATGTCGATCCGGAGGGCGTTTTCGATTGCCTCGCGGGTCATGATCTGGCGGGCGGTGATGCCCTTGCGGACCAGGTGGACGACCCTCTCGCCGCTCTCGCAGGCCAGGCGGTCCTTCTCCGCCACGACGGCCAGGCACGCCGCGCACCCCGGCAGCGACATCCCCATTGCCTCGGTGCAGCAGGCCATCGTGTTGGCCGTGTAAACTCCCGAACACGAGCCCGCGCCGGGACACGAGGCCTCCTCGAGGGCCTCGAGTTCGGCTTTGGAGATCTTGCCCGCCTGGTACTGCCCGAGTGCCTCGAAGACGTCGCGGACCAGCGACCTGCGCTTCATCCGGTACATGCCCGCCATCATCGGCCCGGCAGTAACCACGACCGTCGGCAGGTCCAGCCTGGCGGCCGCCATGAGCATCCCGGGGGTTATCTTGTCGCAGTTGGTCAGCAGCACGAGGCCGTCGAGGGCGTGGGCCTCGGCGATGGTCTCGACCATGTCGGCGATCAGTTCGCGGGAGGGCAGCGAGAAGTGCATGCCGCGATGGCCCATCGCCACCCCGTCGCAGATGCCCGGGATGCCGAACTTCAGCGCGACGCCGCCCGCCGCATGAATGCCCTTTTCGATAGCGCGCTCGAGGCGCGGCATGTGCACGTGGCCGGGGATCAGATCGGTCGCGCTCGTGGCCACTCCGATCAGCGGCCTGCCGAAATCCCGCCGCCTCAGCCCACAGGCATACAACAGCGAACGGTGGGGCGCCGCCTCCACCCCCTTGGTCACAACGTCGCTGCGCATCGCTTTCTCCTAACCCAGGACAAAACCGGCACGGATTATAGGCGTCTCCGCGCCAGGTGTCAAAACCGCCCAGCGCGGGGTGCATCCCTCAGTTGTAGGCAATCTCCTTATCCTCCTGTCCTGGAATAAGGAGTGGACCAGGGGGTCTGAGACCATGACGGAGCCAGGAGGTCAGCGCGCGAGGGACTGGGGCAGGAGCGGCTTTGGCACGCTTTTTGCGCAATCAGTCGCCAGGCGAGAAGGAAAAGAATGCCTTGGGTGCCGGCCAACCCCCTCTCGTCGTTCCGAAACACCGAGGCTTGCCCGCCTTGCGCGCTCTCGGTCGAGCATTCTTTTCCTTCTCGCCTGCATTAGAACCCCACGGTGCACAAAAGCGTGCCAACGCCGCTCCTGCCCCAGTAAGTTATCACCGAGGGCTTGCTCATTCACTGGCCAGGGGCTCTGCACCACTGTCTGTCGGGAAATGTCTGGTCAGTGCGAGTGTCGTTGGTCCCGCGCGAATCACCTACGTCGGGTCGCCCGCCCTGGTGCGCGCGGGCAACGGGGGAACGGCAAGCGCATTTGACCCGGGGGTGGAATCGGGTATTCTCGCCGTCGGCGTTTCTTCGGCTTTCCGCCGCGGGAAGGAGAGAAGATGGTTGACCGCGAACTGCTGGCGAGAGTGTGTAATGCTCCTGGGGTGCCGGGCCACGAGGATGCGGCTCAGGATGTCGTGCGCGAGGTGCTCGCCACCTGCTGCGACGAGGTCACGACCGACCGTCTGGGAAACGTCATCGGGTTGAAGCGCGCAGCAAGTCCCACCGCCGAACGCCCCCCGCGCGTCCTCCTCGCCGCACACGCTGACGAAGTCGGCATGATGGTCAAACACATCGGCGACGACGGCTTCATCCGCTTCGAGCCCCTCGGCGGACTCAATCCCCAGGTCATCGTCTCGCAACACGTCATCATCCACGGCAAGGAGCCGGTGGGCGGGGTCGTCGTGCCCGACACCCGCCGCGACAAGAAGGACAAAGTCCCCGAGCTCAAGGACATCCTCATAGACACCGGCCTGCCGCGCGAGGAACTCGAGAAGCGGATCGAGATAGGCGACGTCGTGACCTTCGCTCAACAATTCGTCGAACTCAACGAAAACGTCTTCATGGGCAGGAACTTCGACGACCGCATCGGCACCTACTGCCTCCTGGAGGCCATGCGACACGTCGGGCCGACGCGACTCGACGTCTACGCGGCGAGCACGGTCCAGGAAGAGGTAGGGGTGCGTGGGGCCACAGTGGCCGCCTACGCCGCCGAGCCCGACATCGGCATCGCTATTGACGGCAGCCTCACCCACGGCGCCTACATCGCAAAACACGAGCGGATGTGTGAACTGGGCAAGGGGACCGGCATCTATATAATGGACCGCTTGACAATCGGCGACAGGCGCCTGGTGAGGTTCCTCTTCGACCTGGCCGAGCGCCACGGAATCCCCGCGCAGAAGAACATCGGCGGGGGAACCGATGCCTCGGCCATCCAACGCGCGAGGGCCGGCGCCCTGACAACCACCATTGGCGCCCCAGTCCGATACATGCACACCACCTGCCAACTTTGCCACGCGGCCGACATCGAGGCCACGGTCGAACTACTACGGGTATTCCTGGAGAGCGCCCACGAGATGCTCGACTAGCCCTGGGCCGTAGATTCTCGCTTGGGGGGAGGGCCGGCGCGGCTACTTGGGCTTCGGCTCCTGAGCCGGCTTCGAGTCGCCTTCTTGTTTCTTCTCCTGGCCTTTCTCCTTCGAGGCCTTCTGAATGGCCAGGAGAACCTGGCGACTGGGGCCGAAGCCGAGGAGGGCCGCCCTGCGGAAACACTCGATGGCTTTCTCCCCTTGCTTGAGTGCGACGTAGAGAGCGCCGAGGTTGTGCCACGCCTTGGCGTAGGACGGGTCCAGTTCGACGGCCTTTGCCAGACAGGCGATTGCCTCGCGGCGCTTGCCCATCTTGCTGAGAGCGACCCCCTTGTTGCACCAGGCGCTGGCAAACCCAGGATCGATCTTCAGCGCCTGGTCGTAGCACTCCAGTTCCTGCTTGTGCTGTCCCAGTTTGCCGAGCGCCACGCCCTTGTTCGACCAGGCCACCGCCATCAGATGATTGAGTTCGATGGCCTTGCTGTAGCACTGCGACGCACGGGTCGTCAGGCCCAGTTTGGTGAGCGCGAGGGCCTTTCCAGACCAGGCGGAAGCCAGAGATGGGTCGGCGCGGGTGGCGCGCTCGTAGGCATCGCGGGCCTTGTCGAAACCTCCGGCGCTGTAGAGCACGTCGCCTATCGCACACCAGAGTTCACCGGTATTGGGGGCAAGGGCGGCCGCCTGGCCGTAAACCTCGCTCGCCTCGCCGTAGCGACGCGACTGACGCAACCACGAGCCACGTGCGAAGAGCTCCGCCACCTTGTCCCACTCTGCCTTGACCTTCGCGCCGGGAATGCCCCAATTCGCCACTGTGAATTGCCACGCCACAGCCGAACCCCGAGTGGCCAGGACCACCCGCTTGATCGCCGCCACATCCCCGCCTTCAGGCTCCAGGACGACCGCGACCAACTGGCAGGCGCCCATCGTCTCCAACCACCCGCTGCCTTTCGCCTGTTCTCGCCGCTGGACCGAGGCCTTGCGCCCGAACTCAGCCTGCTTGAGGGGATACTCCATGAGCCACCAGGAGAGGTCGGGCCTGGGCTTGAGCTTGCCCACCGCCTCGGCCGCCACGACGAGTTCGTATAGGCCGCGCAGGCGATTGAGAGCCGGTGATGCCCCACAGAGCGCCTCGAACTTCTCTCCAGCCTCAGCCGCAAAACCCTCGAGGGCCGGCTCTGGTCGCTTGTAGAAACCCTCGACCAACTTGCCGTCCTTGGCGGCCACAAGCACCTGGGGATAGACCTTGAACTCCAAGCCGGCGAAGGTCGCCACTCCCGGGCCGACCAACGCCTTCCTGCAAAGGGGGAAGAGCCAGAGCCGCGCGGCCAGTTGGTTCGGACTCTCGGCGTTGCGGCTCTTCGCGTTCAGCCGCTCCCACGACGACCGCAGTCCCTGCGGCGGCCTCTTCGCCGTTCCCGCCGCCACCGACGCGAGCCACTCGCTCGCCTCGACCATCGTCTGCCCAAAGGCCGTCCTCTCGATCCCGCCTTCCATGCGGATGAAAAGTTCGCGGGTCTTAGGCGACTCCGGCGTAACATCCGGCCGCACCAGCGGCCACTTGTTGTAGCGGAGTCGGGAGCGAAGCGCCACCACCAGGTCGTCGAGGGTGAGTTTCGCCCTCCCCTCGACCTGACGGCCCACGAGGATTACATCGCCGCGCGAACTGTCGTAAACCAGTCCGTCCAGCGCGTTGATCTGGCCCAGGTAGAGGATGTCCTTGCGGCTCACCCGCCACCACGAGCCGACGGCCTTTATCTTCTCCTCGGCGCCCTTGAGCGAGAATGCGCGGAAGGTCGCAGCATCGGCGGCCCCGCACACCGCCGACAACGCTGCCAACGCTCCCGCCACCAGGCCGAGATGGCGCCTCATGCCGACATCCTCCCGGGATCTCCTCCGCACCTGGTTTACAAAGGCACAATACCACCGGCGCGCCGGCATGTCAAACACTCGGCCAAGAACGACCTACTCCCCGGCTGCGCCGTTCCACCGGTTACTGGCCGCTGGGGTGGCTATTGGCGGCGGCGCGCCCCTTTGCCAATTGATTCGTGGCAGGTGGGCTAGTGTGGTGGCGCGGGTACCCCATACCGCTTCTCCCAGAGGCTGGGATCGTAGGGTGCCCGGCGGCCTTCGCAGTTCTCGCGCGGACACAACTGGCAACTCTCGAAGCGCACCTCGGTGGGGAAGATTATGCCGGAGAGCGACTTGACAGGCACCATCAGGCAACTCTCGGTCAGTTCGACCCCGATGGCGGAGCGGACGTCGCCCAGTAGGGCGAAGAGCGCGCGTTGTTGCTCCACCGGCCAATCGGCCAGCGAGCCGGGGCTCATGGCAGCGAACTTGCCGAGGGCGTAACGCTCGACGATCGCCTTGCGCACGGCCCCGCCCGCCGCCTCCAGAGCCTTGCGCATCATGGTGTCGAGGGCAAAGCGCGAGAGCGGATCGTCCAGGCCATCGGCGTAATCGGCCAGTTCTCGACCGCAGGTCGCCGCATAAGCAAAGACCCGTTGCGCCTCCTCCAGGTTCACTCTGAGAACGCGACTGGCGAAGACCACGCCATCGAGGCGGACGCTTCGCTCGGTCTTCTCCCCGATGTATGCCACGCGCCAGGCGGCTTTCGGCCTCGCAACCGCGAGACCTCGCACGAGCGCCTGACGCACCTCCTCGGCGTGGGAACTCTCGGGCGGAAGGCGCAGCTCTCCCAGGATCGCCTCGGCATCGGCCTCGAATGGGATATCGCTCAGAACTTCCATTCATTGGCCTCGTTTCCAGGGCGTCCCTCCTCGCGGATGGTATTGCCCCAGCCAAACGTTGTCAAGCGGTCATGGCCCCTGCCATCGGCAGCCAGCGTTCCTCGAGCCTGCGGAACACAAACGGACAGACACGGACGGAGACGGGCCCACACGGTCGGCCCGAAAAGGCTATCCGGCCCGCGAGAGCGAGGACGCTGTGGCGTTGATCGCCGGCGAGCGGGGTATTATACTCGTCGGCTGAGGAGGTGGCGGGAATGGCTGAACAGGTGGTCAAGTGTCCCGAGTGTGGTCGCGAGTTCCCCGTGCGGCCACGGTGGAAGCCGCTCGACTGGGCGCTCTACGTTCTGGCGGTCGGGCCGATCGGGGCGATGTGTGTGGCGCTGATCGCCCTGGCCGTCATCACGGCCTTGCGCATGCTCGGCGTCGCCGGCTAGGAGGCCCCGGTGGCTGAGCGATTCTCCCACGTCGGGGCGAGTGGCGGCGCGCGCATGGTTGACGTGTCGGCCAAGAGGCCGACGGCTCGCCGCGCCGTGGCAGAGGCCGTCGTGGCGGTCGGGCCGGCGGTTGCCTCGGCAATAAGAGAAAACGCCGTGGCCAAGGGGCCGGTGCTCGAGACCGCGCGGCTCGCCGGCATCCAGGCCGCTAAACACACCGCCACCCTCATCCCCCTGTGCCATCCCCTCCCCCTCGACCACGCCGACGTCGCCGCCGCCCTCGAGGGCGAGGCCGTGCGCATCCGGGCCGAGGTTTCCGCGACGGCCAAAACGGGGGTCGAGATGGAAGCGCTGACCGCCGCGGCCGTGGCCGCGCTGACGGTTTACGACATGTGCAAAGCCTTCTCGAAGGACATCGAGATTCGCTCGATCAGGCTGTTGGAGAAGTCGGGCGGCAAGTCGGGAACCTGGCGACGGGAAGGCCGCGATGAAGGTTGAAGCCCTGTGCATCAGCGACAAGAAGGGCACGCCCAAAAGACCCGTCGAGCGGGTCCGCCTGCTCCCCGATCACGGCATCGAGGGCGACGCCCACGCGGGGGGCTGGCACCGCCAGGTGAGCCTCCTGGCCGCCGAGGAAGTGGCGGTCTGGCGCGAGCGGCTGCCCGACCTCGGCCCGGGCGATTTCGCCGAGAACATCCTCCTCTCCGGTGTGGATTTCGACTCCCTGGGGCTCGGCAGCCGTCTGCGCCTGGGCGAGGAAACCGAGGTGGAGGTAACCCAGATCGGCAAGGAATGTGGCGGCCATCGCTGCACGGTCGTCGAGCGACTCGGCGATTGCCTGATGCCCCGCCGAGGGCTCTTCGCTCGCGTCCTGCGCGGCGGGGTCGTGAGCCTCGGCGACCCCGTCCAGATCGTCCGCGCCGTCAGCCGCCAGACCATCCAGGCCGCGGTCCTGACGATAAGCGACCGTTGCGCTCGCGGCGAGGCGACCGACACTGCCGGCCCGGCCGCGGCCGCGCTGCTGGAGCGCGAGTTGGGCGCCCACATCTACGCCAACGACATCCTGCCCGACGAGGCCGAGCGGATTTCGCAGTGGCTCAGGGAGATGGCCGGCCGCGGCGTTGACCTTATCCTGACCGTCGGCGGCACCGGCTTCGCCCCGCGCGACGTCACCCCCGAGGCCACACGCGCGGTCGTCGAGCGCCCGACCCCCGGCCTCGACGAGGCGATGCGCGCCGCCTCGCTGGCCAACACGCCCCACGCCATGCTCTCGCGCGGGACATCGGGCATTCGCGGCAGGACCCTCATCGTCAACCTCCCCGGCTCCGAGCGGGGCGCTACCGAGAACCTCCTGGCCATCCTCCCCGCCCTGCCCCACGGAATCGAGAAGCTCCGCGGCGACCCCAGCGACTGCGGCCGCTGACGCGTCGGGGCGTGTGGGCGCTGGCACGCCGCGTCCCGTTGACTGCGTTGACAGCCGACGGTGGCGCGGTAAAATGGCGCGCGAAAACCGCGGCCAACACCCCCAGGAGGGCACCAGGATGAGAAAACTGCTGCGCGTGAGGATGGGCGAACTGGTGGTGGCCGCCGAGGACCTGCCGGAAAAGTGGGTCAAGCTCGGCGGAAGGGCGCTAACCAGCCGCATCATCGCCGAGGAAGTGCCTCCCACCTGTCACCCCCTCTCGGCCGAGAACAAACTCGTCGTAGCCCCCGGGCTTCTCTCCGGCACCATCGCTCCGTGTAGTGGCAGGCTTTCGGTGGGGGCCAAGAGCCCGCTGACCGGCACGATCAAGGAGGCGAACGCAGGTGGGACGGCCGCCCAGGCGCTCGGTCGCCTCGGCATCGCGGCCATCGTGGTCGAGGGACAACCGAAGGAGCGCGACGCGCTCCACGTCCTCCTCGTCAACTCCAGCGGCGCCGAACTCCGCGAGGCCCCGGAACTGAAGAGCCTGGGGAACTACGAGGCCGTCGCCCGGCTCAGGGAACAACACGGGGAGAAAGTCGCTATCGCCTCGATTGGGCCGGCGGGCGAGATGCGCCTGGCCGCTGCCAGCATAGCCATCACCGACGTGGATGGCCGCCCGACCCGCCACGCCGGCCGCGGGGGCCTCGGGGCCGTGATGGGCTCGAAGGGGCTGAAGGCCATCGTGCTCGACCCCTCGGGCTGCGACCGCCCGCCCAGCGCGAATCCCGACCCGCTCAAGGAAGCGAGCAAACGCTTCGCCGAACACCTCCTCGAACACGCCGTCACCGGCCAGTCGCTGCCGATGTACGGGACCAACGTCCTG
>Ga0190359_1002659_pt1 | contig 10570 bp, 6 predicted proteins | sample 48721823_MG_FD_161269 | JGI IMG/M metagenome (GOLD analysis project Ga0190359, IMG submission 161269) | Hydrothermal vent microbial mat bacterial communities from Southern Trench, Guaymas Basin, Mexico - 4872-18-2-3_MG | ecosystem: Environmental > Aquatic > Marine > Hydrothermal vents > Microbial...
TGTAATGAAGAGATTTTTTCTGATGTTGATACTTTTGAAATGGGCGTAATTAAGCTGTTTATACCGTCAATTCAAAGATTACTGGGCAACGGTGATGGTGATGAATTATTTACTGATGGAAAGACTAATATACTGTTGAAACCTGAGTTTTTTAATAAAAACCAGGTAAGTTCAATCATTGAAGTGTTGGAGGAAAAACGGCTACTTATGCACCTCTTTGGTGAAAGTAATGAGAGTGCCAATAGTGTACTTGTCTCTATCGGAGGAGAAATTGAAAAAGGCGTATTCAGTTCATTCAGTGTGGTAAAAACGACGTATCAGATTGGAAGCATGCGGGGTTCTCTCGGCGTTATCGGGCCGAAAAGAATGCCCTACCCGTTTCTCATTTCCGCCGTTGATTATACTTCCAAAGTACTGGGTGAGCTGTATACCTGATGATCCCTGTTGTCGGATAGGGGAACGTCGTATGGTCCTAGATACCAGAAAGCAGACATCAGGGAAAACAGGGAATATAGACAAGAATGATGGTAAAATGTAAAGTAAAATGACGATTATAAATGTCGGTAAAGTGATGTATCCGGGATATTAGCAATTGTAATAATAAATCCATATTACCACAGATAGCGGTAGAGGTTGACTATGGCGAAGAAGAAAAAAGAGACTGCTGAAAAACAGCAGAGTGAGGTAACCAGGGCACGGATCGAGGAAGATAAGCCAACATCTGAAACTGCACCTTCTGAAAAAAAAGAGCGGGAGGAGGAGCCGGAGACTGAAACGGAGCAGGAAGAAAAGGAAGGGGATCGGGAACCTGTCGTCACTCTTGAAAATGAACTCAATGAGCAGAAGGATAAATATTTGCGTTTAATGGCGGAGTTTGACAATTATAAACGTCGAACGAGTAGAGAATATGAGCGTCTGGTGGAATCGGCAAATGAACGTCTAATACTGGATATCATTGAGGTGCGGGAAAACCTGGAGCGTGCATTGTCCATGGCTGATGAAAAACATGATTTTACCAGTTTCCTCGAGGGTATGAAACTGATTTTCAATAAACTTGACGCCATTCTCGGTAAAAATGGATTATCGGTATTTACTGAAGTTGGTGATGTATTTGATCCGGCGATTCATGATGCAATGATGAAGACGCCGCATGATAAAATCCCGGAGGACCATATCATACAAATATATGAAAAAGGGTACAAGTTAAAGGAACGGGTCATTAAGCATGCAAAAGTTATTGTATCGGCAGGTGCTTCCGGCGACACTGAAGAAGGTAAACATGATGAGAATAACAAGGAGTCTGAAGTACCCGTTTCAGAAGATTAGGAAAATGATGGAAATAAATATATACTTAAATAACGGAAAAGGAGGATTGTATGGGGAAGATAATCGGCATTGATCTCGGCACGACGAATTCATGTGTTTCTGTAATGGAAGGTGGAAAGCCTGTTGTCATTCCGAATCCTGAAGGTGGACGCACGACTCCGTCAATGGTGGCATTTTCAAAAACCGGTGAACGGCTTGTGGGGGCTATCGCAAAACGTCAGGCGGTAACCAATCCTGATGATACCGTGTACTCCATTAAACGGTTTATGGGACGTCGGCATAATGAGGTGGAGTCGGAAGAAAAAATAGTTCCCTATAAGATTGTCGGCGGATCTTCAGATCTGGTAAAGGTGCATGTTAATAATAAAGATTATACGCCACCTGAAATCTCAGCTATGATCCTCCAGTATCTGAAAAAGGCTGCTGAGGATTACCTTGGCCAGGAAGTAAAAGAAGCGGTCGTTACGGTACCTGCATATTTCAATGATTCACAGCGTCAAGCTACCAAGGATGCGGGTAAAATTGCCGGGCTTGACGTTAAGAGAATAGTCAATGAGCCTACCGCGGCTTCCCTGGCTTATGGACTTGATAAAAAAAACAGTGAAACAATAGCGGTGTTCGATCTCGGCGGCGGGACTTTCGATATTTCAATCCTCGAGATAGGTGATGGTGTTTTTGAAGTGAAATCAACCAACGGTGATACCCATCTCGGCGGAGATGACTTTGATCAGGTGCTTATCGATTATATCGCCGATGAGTTTAAGAAAGATAACGGTGTTGACCTGCGTCAGGACCGTATGGCGCTGCAGCGTCTCAAAGAAGCGGCTGAGAAGGCAAAGTGTGAATTGTCAACCGCTATGCAGACGAATGTTAATCTGCCCTTTATCACCGCTGACGCAAGCGGCCCTAAACATCTTGATGTCAGCATTACGCGGGCCAAGTTTGAATCACTTGTTGAACATCTGATTGACCGTTCAATGGGGCCGTGTGAAAAAGCGTTGGCCGATGCCAAAATTGCGACTTCTGATATAAAGGAGGTGATTCTGGTCGGCGGTTCAACCCGTATCCCCGCAGTCCAGAAAAGGGTGCAGGAATTCTTCGGCCGCGAGCCGAATAAAGGGGTCAATCCCGATGAAGTAGTGGCGGTCGGTGCCGCTATTCAGGGCGCAATACTCGGTGGTGATGAGTCGGTAAAGGATGTCCTTCTGCTCGATGTGACACCCTTATCTCTCGGGATCGAAACCCTCGGCGGTGTTATGACAAAGCTTATAGAGCGTAACACCACTATTCCGACAAAAAAAAGTCAGGTCTTTTCAACCGCAGCGGATAATCAGCCTGCAGTATCAATCATGGTATACCAGGGTGAGCGCGAGATGGCGTCACACAACAGGCTGCTCGGCAAGTTTGACCTGGTCGGTATCCCACCGGCGCCGCGCGGGGTTCCACAGATCGAAGTTACCTTTGACATCGATAACAACGGCATCCTTAATGTGAGCGCAAAAGATCTAGGTACCGGCAAGGAGCAGCAGATAAAAATCGAATCATCCAGCGGATTGTCTGAGAGTGAAGTTGAGCGAATGGTTAAAGATGCGGAAGCACACGCTGAGCAGGATAAAAAGGAGCGTGAAAAGGTTGACGTGAAAAACAGCGCTGATCAGATGATATTCCAGACGGAGAAAACACTGAAAGAACTTGGTGATAAAATTTCCGCTGAAGATAAGGGCAAGATTCAGACTGCACTCAATGACCTTAAGGACAAAGCAAAGATTGACGATATCGAAGCCATAAAGGCAAGTATGGAAGCGCTCAACCAGGCTTCGCACAAGATGGCTGAGGAGATGTACAAACAGCAGGCTGCTGCGGGAGCTGCCCAGGGAGGACCGCAGGGCGGGCCTGGTGCCGGAACCGGTCAACAGCAAGCCGGTGAAGAAGCACAGCCAGCAGGTCCTGATACCGGCGGAGATAAAAAAGATGGAAAAAAAGACGGTCCCATTGATGCGGATTTTGAAGTAGTAGATGATGACAAATAGATAAAGAATTGTAGAATATGGCTAAAAGAGATTATTACGAAATTTTGGGTGTCACAAAGGGTGCCGGCAATGATGAGATAAAAAAGGCGTATCGAAAGCTTGCAGTAAAGTATCATCCGGATAAGAATCCCGGGAACAGGGAGGCTGAAGAGAAATTCAGGGAAGCCACTGAAGCGTATGAAATATTAAAGGATTCCGAGAAACGCGCCAAGTATGATCAGTTTGGCCATGCGGCTTTTGAAGGTGCTGCGGGCGGCGGATTCAGCGGCTTTGGCGGTGGTTTTGGCGGCTTTGATCTTTCTGATGCTCTGCGGGCTTTTATGAATGATTTCGGTGGTGATTCGCTGTTTGGTGATCTCTTCGGCTTCGGCGGCACCGGCCGACGGGGGCGGAGAAGAAGCGGTGGTATGCGCGGCAATGACCTGCAAGTACGGTTAAAATTGTCACTGAAGGAAATTTGTAACGGGGTAAAGAAGAAGATAAAAGTGCGCCATAAAAGTGTCTGTGACGAATGCAGTGGTACCGGCTCCCGAACAGGCAAAAAGGTTGACTGTATTCAGTGCGGCGGTTCCGGCCGGATTCGTCATGTACAAAATTCCCTGTTCGGTCAGATCGTACAGGAAACGGCGTGTCCGGCCTGCCACGGACAGGGAACTGTCGTGAAAGAACCCTGCAGTAAATGTGGCGGCAGCGGCAGGAAAACCGGCGAAACTACTGTTGTCGTTGATGTCCCTCCCGGCGTGGCCGAGGGTAACTATATCAGTGTTCCCGGTAAAGGAGATGCCGGTTTGTATGGCGGACCTCCCGGTGATCTCATCGTTCTTATCACGGAAGAAAAGGATGACTTCTTTGAACGACACGGTATTGATGTATTCTGTACGGTTGAAATCAGCTTTGCCGAAGCTGCTCTTGGAACGGCAAAGACAATACCAGCTATTGAAGGTAAAGTCAGTCTTAAAATACCGGCAGGTACACAATCCGAAAAAATATTCAGGTTACGGGGAAAGGGATTACCGGTACTCAATGGACACCAGCGAGGCGATCAGCTGGTGAAAATTCATGTGAATACACCGGAAAAGTTAAATAGAGAGCAGCGTGAACTTTTTGAGAAATTGTCGACATTGGAGAAAAAACCAAAAAACGTATTTGAGCGGGCAAAAGAAATTTTTCAGTAGAACGGTTAATCTTTATAATCTATTTTGTCAAGTATCGATCTGATCCGTGCCAGCTCCTGGGTAACCACCTGCGATTTGTACACCCGATCAGTTCGAATATTCTCCAGCGCCGTATCAATATCCCTGAAAATGTGCCGGTACGTATCCGCCAGTGCATTACATTGAATGGTAAGATCCTTCATCTCCTTTATCTCCCTGAAACCGAGTTCTGTTTTTAAGCGACCCTTTTTTAACTGCATTGCCCATTTTTCAAGTTTATAGACAGGAACGGCAGCTTTACGTGAGGAGAACATGCCGACGCCAACGGCGATAATAAGACTGACTATCTGTGCAGTAATAAGAGCTGGAAGAATAATACCGAGGATACTGGTTAATTCCAGATCCTGCATAATGTCGTTGCTCATATAGTAAAAATTGCCATCCTGTGATTTTGCATTATACAGTAATGAAAGAATGAGTGTGGTCATACAGGAAGTAAGAAAAATGATAAAGAGTATGCGGGTAATAATTTTGAACTGCAGTGTTTTTTTAAGAAAGAAATTCTTAAACGGGTGCCTCTGTACTTTGGTTGTCATAGTATGCCTTTTAAAAGGAAAAGTGGTAACCGCTGAATTGCCTATATGTGTATTGTAACATAAATAAAATAAAATGATTCGGACAATTAATAAAAAGAATTTTAAAAGGTCTCTCTGTATTTGGGCGGAGAAAAATTATTTTAAATAAATGGATACAATAGCAGTGGTTGATTTCGGCGGTCAGTACACCCACCTTATTGCCAATCGGATCAGGCGACTTGGCGTCTTTTCCGAGATTGTTCCTTCCGATTTAAGTGCGGGAGACTTTGTCCGTTACAAAGGTATCATTCTTTCCGGTGGGCCTTACAGTGTTCTTGATGCTGATGGGCCGACCGTTTCACCGGAGATCTTTTCGCTGGGGATACCGATTCTGGGATTGTGTTATGGTCACCAGCTCATTGCCAAAATCCTCGGTGGAAAGGTATTACGAGGTGAGAAACGGGAATATGGTATTGCAGAGTTAACCATTATCAACCCGGAACCGCTCTTTGCCAATCTTGCGGAAAAACAGCAAATATGGATGAGCCATGGTGACGCGGTCGAAGAACTGCCAGAGGGATTTGAGGTGTGCGGTACTACTCCCGATTGTACCCATGCTGCTGTGGGCGATTTTACTAGAAAATTTTTCGGTCTGCAATTTCATCCCGAGGTTACCGACACTCCCAACGGTATGATAATGCTTACCAATTTTATCGATATTTGTAAATGTAAACGATCCTGGAATGCCGGTGCATTCCTGGAAGAAATTTCCAGTAATATAAAAAAGAGGTGCGCCCGTAAAAAAGTGTTTCTTCTCGTTTCCGGTGGTGTTGATTCCACGGTAGCGTTTACCTTGCTGAATAATGCTCTCGGATCAAATCGGGTCCTCGGGTTGCACATTGATAACGGCCTTATGCGGCTGGATGAGTCGGAAAATATTATTGCCTTTTTAAAGAAACAGGGCTTTGGTAATCTTCATATTTATGATGCATCCAAAGAGTTTCTCTCTGCCCTGGAAGGCGTTACCGATCCGGAGGAGAAGCGAACAATAATAGGAAAACAGTTCATTGAGGCAAAGGAGCGTGCGCAGGAGAATTTTGGCCTCAATCTTGATGAGTGGCTGCTCGCACAGGGTACTATCTATCCGGATACTATCGAAAGCGCCGGTACCGAACATGCAGATAAAATAAAAACACATCATAATAGGGTTGATATTATTCTGGAACTGCTTGAGAAGGGACTTGTGGTTGAGCCTCTTGCCCAATTGTATAAGGATGAGGTAAGGCAGCTTGGGGAGAAACTGGGCATTCCCCATGACTTGCTTTGGCGGCACCCCTTTCCCGGTCCAGGTCTCGGGGTCCGGGTGTTGTGCTCGGAAGGCAAGCTTGACCCGGTTGATCGGAAAACGGCTCAATCGGTGGAAGCTATTGCGCGACCAGCAGGATTCGGCTCCTGTATTCTTCCTGTACGGAGTGTTGGTGTCCAGGGAGACAGTAGAACCTATGCTTATCCGGCCCTGCTTTATGGTGACTGCAATTGGTCGCTTCTGGAGACGATTTCGACACAGATTACCAATACGATTAGTGAAATTAACCGTGTTGTCTATGGTGTGTATATTCAGAAAGACCCTGAATATTCGCTGGTAGAGGCCTATCTCACCGAAGAACGTTTAGATAAGCTGCGTGCAGTAGATCATGTCGTAACCACTGTTCTGCATGAGACAGGTGAGTATGAAGCGGTATGGCAGATGCCGGTGGTACTGCTACCCGTGGTTGACAGAGAGGGCGAGGAATGCATCGTGCTCCGTCCCATTGCCTCACAGGAAGCAATGACTGCAAGATTCTTCCCGCTGAGCAATGAAACACTTGATAAGATTGTTTCAGGTGCAAAGAATGTTCAAGGAATAGGTGATATCTTTTTTGACATCACGAATAAGCCCCCGGGGACTATAGAGTGGGAATAATGCACATTTCAGGTCGCTTATTTCCGGAGGCTTACTTTAAAACTCCGCCCCCAGGGACCAGTAATTCTGCGGATTTTTCATATACCGGTGCCAGTCGGTTTTCCAGGCCAGATCATAGCGCAGCACAAAAATCCCGAAATTCGCTCTGAGACCGAATCCCATGCCGCCGTAAATTTTCCTGGGCAGGGGAACTATATCGTACTGGTCTTCGGGGTCCCAGGCATTGCCGACATCGAAGAAAAAGGCTCCATTTATATAGCGGATGGTCACAGGAAGTGGCCATACCAGATCGATAGTTTTAACAAATGGGAAACGGAATTCCGTGTTGAACACAGCATACCGGCAACCGCTGATATCGAAGTAGTTCCATCCTCTGAAGGGTACCACAATACTGGAGTAAATTGAATTGTTGAGATTTTTTTCGTAAGTGGTACGGTTTATGCGGTAAAAGATCCAGTTCTCATTGCCGCCCAGGAAATAGCGGCGTGCCGATTCATCCCGGTTAATCGGTTCACTGAATCCGCAGGCAAGTCTGTTTGCCCAGACAAATTTCCTGCGAATGTGCCAGTAGTGCCGTATGTCAAAATCGAGCGATATGAAGGAAGCGTCCTCTGATGTAAAGGGGGGCGATGCCAGAAGAGTCGCCTTCGCACGGATACCGTTTATCGGGCCGGTAATGCCCCAGAGGATATTATCAAATACATAGCTCAGTGACGGCAGGGTGATATTCTTCGAGATCGTTGCAAGAGAATCGTACTTCTGTAATTTCCCGTCCTCATAAATATATGGTTCCCGCTCCATATGCTGATAAAACAGATTGAAATCAATTCGTGAGTAAAGTGAAAAGGGATACCGCAGAAGCAGCATGGCGCCGATATTGGTGTCATGATACAGGTGGTAATAGTCCAGGGTAGCAAAAGTATAATAGCGATCATAAAAGCCACCCAGACCGAAGTCGAGTCTGAATTGGGTGTTGATATAAAAGGCAAAAAGGTTGTTCTCTTCAAAGGACCCCTGTATATTCCCGGCGACGGCGATTTGATGGTTGCCCAGAAGATCGCTGAATACGATAACACCCTGGCCGGCATATCCGTAAATGGTACTGTACGCCATGCCGACGGAAACCAGGTCAATTGAAAATTTGAGTTTATAGGGGTAGGCTATAAGCTTTTCAGGCAGGATCACACTCGCAGAGCCGGTGTCATACTGAGAAACGGCTTCCGCTGAATCACTCATACCGGTATCTGAGACGGAAACGGCTTCTTCCGTACTCTCCTCTGCTGTCGATGAATCCGGCGGGAGCGTGTCTGTCGGAATCGCAGTAAGATCCGGTGTTATCTCTGATGAGTCCGCCGATGAAACCGAAGCGGTATCGCTGTCCGGGATAGTCAACTCTGTCTGTTTTTCAGTACTGTCAGTAGTAATACTTGTGTCAATTTCTTCAATAATACCGACTTCTTCATCGGCAGTACGCTTTTTTTGAGAAATGACTTCATTAATTGCTTTTGTGGAATCTGATTCTATAATTTCGGTAATGTCGGAGGTGTCCACAGAATCAGGCTCAAGTTCGACCGGCAGGAAATACTTGACCGATGTATCCGCGCGGGACTTAACCCATAACGTCGGAGAGGGGAGTGAGTCATGAAGATTTTTATCGGGATTTTCAACTTTCCAGATATCCCAGCCTTGTTTCTGGAAGAGGCTGAAGACAAGTGTGTTCTGATCCTTTGCCCAGTCCGGGTTCGAGCAGCCACCGATTATATCGGTCAGTCCACGTAAACTGTCGATATTGTCTACCGGTGCAATGTAAATATTTCGGATGCCATTTCGGTCCGAGACAAAAGCGATACTGTTACCGTCCGGTGAAAAGCAGGGATGCCGTTCGTTCCACGGGGTTGCGGTAAGCTGAGTTATCTCCCTTGTTTTAAGATCCAGAAGGAACAAATCCGATGCGGGACGCTCATGGAATCTGTTCCGATCGGCAATACCGCATGTGTCGGTTGCAGAAAAAACGATGGAAGACCCGTCACGTGAGAAACGGGGAGTCGATTCATAACGGATATCCTTTGTCAGTCGTGTTACTCTCCGGGTTTTAACATTGACCATATAGATGTCGGATGTGTGTTGTTTGAGACCCGAGAATACTATATGTTTACCGTCGGGAGACCAGTCCGGTGAAGTAATACTTGCCAGACTGGGAACGATAGTAATGACATGTTCCTTCTTGTCTATATCAATAATACGCAGTTCGTTTCTTCCCTTGTTCTTTGTTACAAATGCAATCCGTTTACTTTCTGGTGACCAGCACATACCGCTGCGGAAGGGCTGGAATGACTCAAAGTAACCACCATAACCGTATTGTCCGATTCTTTTAATTACTTTTCCTTTGGTGTCCGCAATAAATATCTTGGTGTAATCCTTATTATCGCTATAGTAGGCGACCATTGTACCGTCAGGAGAAATTCGCGGTTTGAGATTTACATAGGAACGTGATTCGACATGAGAGGTTAATGCAGTTCCTTTGATGTCAAGATTCTCCCGTTTCCCGATTTCCGGCCAGTAAATACGTTTTAATTCCCGCTGCCACTCCGAGCCCAGCTCCTCAAGATCCTTTTTATAGACCTTTTCAAGGGCGGTTATAACCTGTTTCGTTCTTCTGAAGGTGGTAAGAAACCGGTGAAAGGTGCTGTCACCCCGTGTTTCGGAGAGAAAGAACAGAAACGATTGCCCTCCCTTATACACCAGATAGCCGCTCATATTGTTTGGATTGGGTAGTGTGCCGAATATAGTTATATCCATCATGAACATATCAGCTTCGGTATCCCAGCCGGAAGACAGAAACTCGGCGCTCCCTTCTGCAAACCACATGGGCATCTGCATCGCATTGGGACGGAAAAGAGAACCGCCGAATTGATCAGAGAGTATACCGTACTGGAATGCATGAACACATTCATGATGAAGAACATGGCGGAACTCTTCATAGGAACCGGTAAAAGGAACAACGATACGATTCTTCAGTGACTCGGTAAAACCGCCGACACCTTCGGGGATTATCCCTGGAGTAACATTCGTCTGTTCGAAAAGAGTGGGGCTGCCGAATACAAGCAGCGGTAATGATTTTTTATGTTTAAAGCCGAAATCTTTTTCCAACTCCTTATAGGCATTTTCAATCCATTGCGCGGTAATCGGCGGTAAATCTCCCTGATCCTGGTGGAAGTATGAGTGAAAATGCGGCAGCTTGTAATATTGCCAGGAGAGATTCTGATACTGTACCTTGTTTTTACCAAAGCCGAAAGAATGAAACCAGAATCCGGCTATAAGTATACATACATAAATGTATAGAGAATTTTGGGGACGAAAATATTTCATTATGGTTCTGGGGACCTTTAAATTTTTATTGTGAGAATAGAATTCTTTCTGTTTCGGTTTAATTTGTTTTGTTAAAAGCAATTCTAAAATATAATACGGTTGGAAAACATTGAAAATTAATGATTCTTTGGGGAGAAGTAATTAATAAGTCCA
>Ga0190359_1002660_pt1 | contig 10570 bp, 8 predicted proteins | sample 48721823_MG_FD_161269 | JGI IMG/M metagenome (GOLD analysis project Ga0190359, IMG submission 161269) | Hydrothermal vent microbial mat bacterial communities from Southern Trench, Guaymas Basin, Mexico - 4872-18-2-3_MG | ecosystem: Environmental > Aquatic > Marine > Hydrothermal vents > Microbial...
TGCATTCGTGAATAGCTTGACAAGATCAACCTGGGTGAACAGGGCCGAGGCAAGATACATAGCGAGGGCGAAAAGGACCACAGCGACCGCCGAACTGCGACGATACCAAGGGACGCGCACTTCGTCGATCTCAGCAACACTCGCAGAACGGAACCCGAGGAGTCGGTCATGCCACGGTATGTAGCGCGTGGTCAGTAGAACCTGAAATAGGAGAGCGGGCATCACGTGCAACAGGAGAACGCGCAGCGATCGACGCCCCAGTGACATCCACCAGGATCCATCCTGTTCGTCGACAAGCCGTCGGCCCAAGAACCTCATTCCCGGACTCAATCCAAAGGATTGCCACACGAGCGCCAGCTCAATTACGGTGACGACCATGATCCACCACGGCACAGAGAGGAAGTCGCGCGTCTGGTGAGCAAAATCGTTCCAGATATAGGATCCGAGCCACCATAGAGCGGCCAGGAAGAGCACATCCGTCACCAGTACGCTCATATCCTTGAGGAACGCGCGGCGTGCCTTCCTCCAGCTTGGGCGTTCGGTCATAAATCCGGCGTAGTAATTCTCTTTCATCTTTTACCCTATCTTCTCGCGCACTTTGGCGCTGACGTAATCGAGAGCCCAAACGATGATTACAATTGCGACAATCACTGCCCCGACTTGATTCCAAGCATCGTCCAGGCGCCCCACCTCGTTCTTGAAGTAGAAGAGGAGGGTGCCGATACCACCGCCACCGACCAGGGCGATGACCGTAGCCATGCGAATGTTGATGTCCCAACGATAGAGAGTAAACGCCAGGTAGGATGGGATAATCTGTGGGATGACACCGTAGATCACTACCTGCCATCGGCGAGCGCCTGTTGCAGCGATCGCTTCAAGCGGCCCCGGATCGACTGCCTCCACCTGTTCCGAGTAGAGCTTCCCTAGCGCTGCTATGGTATGGAAGAAGAGGGCAAGCGCCCCGGCAAACGGATTCCCAAATCCTACCCACACGGCAAAGAGCACAGCCATCAAGAGCGATTCGATCGATCGCAGCGCATTGAACAGCGTTCGCATCACAGCATAGATGCCCCATCCGACAGCGTTGAAGCCCATGATGTTCCGTGCACCAAGGAAGCTAATGGGAAAAGCCACGATGGCTCCACTAACCGTAGCGAAAAGGGCCATGAAGATGGTCTCCAACATGTAATAGGTGATGGAGTATAGGTGTCCTCGTTCGTTCACACTCTCGGTCAGGTACGTGAAACTGGGGGTGAATAGGTCGTGCCATATATGCCCCGACTTACCAATCCGCTCCACCAGCATCTGAAGGTTGATCGTGGTGATCTTCCAGCCTAGCCAGAACGTCAAAACGAGTAATCCCGCAACGAAGAGACCGCGATACGTAAGGTACCACTTCCTCGGCTTCTGTAGCGGGAGATCATCCCTAATCTTGTCGATCTGGAACATCCGCCCGGTCCTGCCTCCATCATGAAGCAGCATCCCGAGTGGTCGATCGCCGAAGAGGGCCAGTAGCTGGAAAGGAAGCTTCAGATGTAACGCGACATACCGGTGCAATCTCTGGCTCATCGTCGGTGGAGCGTAGTCCATCCCAAGGAGCCTCAGTCCAAACAAGTTGAGGCCGATCGACTGGCAGAACGCGTGACTGAGCATGGTCAGTTCGAACGTGGCCAGGATAACCACCGGCCAACCCCAAGCTGGCAGTACGAGCCTACCATAGAAGTTCACGTAGCGGACGTACCAGTACTTGTTCAGCAGGTACATCACTCCATAGGCAACGTACCCCCACGAGGCCCAATCCAGCATGAACGCGGAGAGCCTTGGACGAAGCACCGCAAGGCGATCGAGGAAGGAGTACTGGCTAGCGAACTTCGACTTCTTCGGCTTCTTCACCGTAGATCTCCTTGAATTTTGCCTCATCAATCTCAGTTGGCAGTCCTTCAAAGACGATCTCCCCGTCTTTGAGTGCGAGGATTCTGGTACCGTATCTGCGCGCCAGCGAGAGGAAGTGAAGGCTAGTAATTACAGTGACACTGTCCTCTCTATTCATAGCTTCCAGGTGCTGCATAATGGAGTGCGACGTTGCCGGGTCCAGAGCCGAGACAGGCTCATCGGCCATCAGAAGATCGGGCTCCTGCATCAGTGCGCGAGCGATACCCACCCGCTGCTGCTGCCCTCCCGAGAGTTCGTCGGCGCGCTTGTAAGCCTGTTCAGGGATACCGACCCTGCTGAGGTTAGCCATCGCCATATCGATATCCTGTTTAGTGAACTTGTGGATGGCTGACGCAGCGGGACTCATGTAACCCAGGCGGCCAGAGAGCACGTTGGTGAGCACGGTCGATCGCTTCACCAGATTGAACTGCTGGAAGATCATCGCCATGCGCCGGCGAACCTGGCGAAGCTGACGCGACGAGGCGCGTGTCACATCGATCCCGTCAAAGATAATGGTCCCGGCGGTGGGCTCGATCAGCCGGTTGATGCACCGCAGCAACGTGGACTTACCGGAGCCGGACAGACCAAGCAGGACGAGGAACTCCCCACGCTTCACTGTAAAGCTAATGTCATTCAGGGCGAGCACTTCGCCGCGCTCATAGATCTTTGTTAGGTGTTCTATTCGTATAAGGTCATCCATGGTCGATGAGATCCTTTAAGAATGTGGGAGAGGTTTCCCTCCCCCACATTAGAATCGGTCTAGACTACAAAGGCAAGCTCTAGCGCTCCGGTATGGGAACGCCGAGAAGAGTGCGATATTCGTCGTAGAAGCTGTCGTCGATGTCCGCGACGGCCGTCCACTCGTAGAAGTTCTCATCGCCCCACAAGGCCTTACCCTCATCTGTGGCGATATGAGCCTTGATCGCCTCAGCGATCTTGGTGGCGGTATCGAGCGGGAAATCCGGTCCGAATGCGATGCAGTCGTTCGGGACCGGCCCGATATTCATCACAACCCCGATCTCGCGCAGGACCGTCTCGAAATCGTATGTCTTCTTGACTGCCCGGCGCAAGTCGTAGCACGTACCGCGCAAGCCTTCCCTGAAGAGATCGTTATTCCAGCGATCCCAGATCCACAGCTCCGGATCGTCGCCCCACTGCCACCTGTCGCCGGACCAAGCTGCCGGCGCGCCGGGAGCGGAACCGTAGCCGGTGCAGAAATCCCCCTGACCTTCGATCAGCGCTACCATAGAGTTAGTGTGTCCGCCAGTAGTGACGATGCTGGAGAACTCAATTCCGTTCTTCTCAAAGAGCATGTTCGGGAGGACATAACCGGAGGTGGAACCTGTATCATTGTAGATCCAGACCTTTCCATTCAGGTCCTCAAGAGTCTTGATTCCACTGTCGCGGCGTGCATAGATACTGGCATAGTACCACGGATAACCGTAACGAACCGATCCAAGCAGAGGGTAGGCCTTTCCATCCGTTCGCTGAGAGATACGGATATATTGGTCAGTCGTCGGAATCCCGAATACATCGCCCTCGGAGGCTGCGAACGCCTCGATCATTGCCGTGTAGTCCGCCTGCAGGCTTGGAACAATGTACAAACCTGTCAGATCATAGATCGCTTCTGCAATTTGTCTTCCGATCTCTTCTACCGTCGCTCCCTCTGTTGACGGAACGAGAAGCATGTAGATCGGTTCATCAGGGCTAGAACCGGGTTGAGAAAAACCGAGAACCCCAATCGCCAAGATAGCGATCAGTGCCAGAGCAAAAACTTTACGCATCCTGCACCTCCTATAGGTTTGAGACACCATCCGGAGGATAAGCATGCGCCCTCGTTCTGGCGCGCATGACAATCCTCCGACCTTTACTGCTACCGGTATCATAGGATTTCCCTTACGATAAGTCAACTCCTACTCGCGCTTGTACGGCTTTCCAAGCTCCTTTGGGAAGCGCACGCGGCCGATCGCTCCAGCGACGACGAGCAGGGTAACGATGTAGGGGAGCATCTCCACGAACTGCCACGGAATGGGCTTCGACGGCAACGTCTTGATCCACGTAGCCAGGCTCTGGAAGAACCCGAAGATGAACCCTCCGAGCAGAGCAAGTAATGGATTCAATCCGCTGAATACGACTGTGGCTAGCGCGATGAATCCCCTTCCCGCTGATATGTCCTTCGTCACCGACCCGAACCAGGCGATGCTCATGTACGCTCCACCCAGCCCCGCAAGAATCCCGCCGAACGTGGTCGCCAGCAGTCGTACGAGGTTAACGTTGATTCCTGCTACATCGGCCGCCTCTGGGTTCTCACCGGCCGCCTTCAGGATCAGTCCGGCCCGCGTCCGCTTGAGGAACCAATGGATGATGAACGGTACCACAAGGGCAACGAAGATCATCGGACTGAGCGACCCGATCGGCGTCTGTATCTTGGCGATCTGCGCCGTCCTCGTCACGGAATGGAATCCCGGAGAACCGAGCCTGATCAGGCCGAAGGCGACGAAACCGGCAGCAAACAGGTTGATCCCGATGCCGGTGATCATCTGATCCCCCTTCCAGTAGGTGTTGATGATAGAGAAGATAAGACTTATCAGCGCACCGACGAGCATCCCAGCCAGCAGTCCGACCATCGGCCCACCTGCCTCTGCGCCAAGGGCGCCAGCGAGCGCGCTAATAAGGATGATTCCCTCAAGTCCAATATTGAACAGACCCGCCGTCTCACCAACGATCTCACCCACTGCAGTAAGGGTGATCGGGACCATGGCATGGAGTGATATGCGCAGTAGGTCTGTCAAAAAGCCCCAGTTCATGCCGATCGCCTCCTCAAAACGCTCATCAATCTATCCCATGATGAGCGCATCACGCGAAATACGCGGATCAGCTCAGGTATAGCCATCGTAAGCACGATCACTCCTTCCACAACGCGCACCATTTCGAGCGGAACGCCGGCGGTAAACTGCATCGTTCTCCCTCCGGCGGTCAGCCCGCCGAAAAAGAGCGAGGCAAAGATAATCCCAATCGGATGGTTTCTCCCAACCATGGCCACAGCCATGCCATCGAACCCGGCGTTCATCAGCTGCGGCATTCCGCTGATGATGGCGTACGTCGGTGGGTTCCCCATCACGATCGTCGCTCCAGCCAGCCCTGCACCCAAGCCACCGAGCACGAATGCCATAAGCATCGTCCTCTTGCTCTTTATCCCACCGTAGCGCGCGGCTGAGGGATTCAGCCCGGCAGCGCGCACCTCATAGCCGGTCACCGTGTGCCAGAGAACGAAGTAGATGACGATGGCGAACGCCACCGCAGCGAAGATCGACCACGATAGGTCTGTCCCACGTATCAGGACCGGAAAACGGGCGCTCACCGGAATGCTGATCGTCTTCTCACCGCGCAGCGGATCGACCAGGACGAAGGCCACCATGTAGAACGTCAGGAAGCGAGCGATCCAATTGAACATGATCGTAGAGATGACCTCGTTCACCCCGCGGGTCAGCCTGAGGATCGCTGGGCCTAAACTCCAGATGGCACCAGCGATCATGGCGAAGATCAGGCCGACGATCAGGTGCAGCCCAGCCGGCAGAACGAAGTAGCCCACCGCCACCGCTGCCACTGCTCCCATGTACACCTGCCCTTCCGCACCGATGTTGAACATCCCTGCGCGCACACAGATGGAGAAGGTTAGAGCGGTGAGAATCAGCGGCACACCACGCGCAGCTGAACTGGCCCATCCGTAGGCATCCCCGTACGCCCCTTGTAGCAGGGCGGCGTATGCCTTCCACGGGTTGTACCCCCAAACAAGCATGAGGATCGCTCCGATTATCAGCCCCACCGCTGCAGCGAGCAACGACTCTATCGCTGGGTTGAACCCGGTAAGCGTACGACGAACAAGCTTCTCCTTCTGGGGCACGGTCTCTGTCAGCCCTTGGCTCATACTGCCCCCTCCTTAACGGCTGCGCCACCCATCAGCATACCGATCGTCTCACGATCGAGATCCTTGGGCGAAGCAATTGTCATGAATTTCCCTTCATACATGATGGCAATCCGATCGGACAGCGCGAGCACCTCATCCAGATCCGCTGAAACGAGCAGTATGGCGCGTCCCTTGTTCCTCATCTCCACGAGGAGATCACGGATGTACTTCGCCGCGCCGATATCGAGCCCGCGCGTCGGCTGCGAAGCGACAACTATGTGCGGATCCTTGGCCAGCTCCCTCCCCACGATCAGCTTCTGTTGATTTCCTCCGGAGAGACTCTTTGCCGGAGCACTCGGCCCAGTGGCCCTGATCTCAAATCTCTTCATCAATTCCCGCACGTGTTGGTTGACCTTTCCCCAGCGCAGGAAGGACATCGGGCCGCGGAATTCATCCCAGCGCTGCACGCCGAGAATCGCGTTCTCCGCCAGAGTGAATGGGAGGACGAGGCCAAGGCGCCAGCGATCCTCAGGGATATGAGCCACCCCCAGCATGTAGATCTCTCGCGGATCGAGGCCGAGGATGTTCTTCCCGTTGATCGACGCCTTTCCCTTCTCTGCCGAACGCAACCCGGTCAGCGCTTCGACCAACTCCGACTGTCCATTACCTTCTACCCCGGCGACACCGAAGATCTCCCCGCCGTAGACCTCAAACGAGAGGTTGTCTACCGCCACTTCGCCTGTATTCCCCTTCACCGTGAGGCCGGAGACCTCGAGGACAGGCTGTTCAGTGCGAACGTTTGCCCTCTCCCGCTCCGCCGTCGGCAGGCCCTTATCCTGTAACTCTACGGCGTTTGCCTCCTCGTCCAGAGCCTTTCCAACCATCAACTGCGCCAGCTGCTCCGTCGATGCCTGCGCTGTCGGCACATCGCCGACCATCTCCCCATGCCGCAATACGACGACCCGATCGGTGACCGAGCCGACCTCCTTCAGCTTGTGGGTAATGAGGATGATCGATTTGCCCGCATCTTTGAGCCTGCGAAGCAGCGCAAACAGCTCATCCACCTCCAGTGGCGTCAACACCGACGTCGGTTCGTCGAGAATCAGCAGGTCAACGTCACGCGACAGGACCTTCAGTATCTCCACGCGCTGCTGCTCTCCTACCGCCAGCTTCTCCACCGGCACGTCGAGGGGAACACGCAGCCCGCTCTCTTCCATGAGCTGTTCCAGTTTCTTCTTCGTGGCCGTGAGTTGTATGGGGCTGAATGGATGGTCGTGACTGAGGGCGACATTCTCTGCTGCGTTGAACGTGCCCACAAGGGCAAAATGCTGATATACCATCCCGATGCCAAAACTGAGCGCCTCTCGTGGGCTCTTGAATCTTACCGACCCTCGAGGTGAGATGACGCGCCCTTTCGTTGGAGGAAGTAGACCGGAGAGAATCTTGGTGAACGTGGTCTTTCCCGCTCCGTTCTCCCCCAACAGCCCGATGATCTCACCCCGATGGATCTCAAGATCGGCCTCTTTCAACGCCACTGTTCCGTTGGAATAGACCTTGGTGATCCCTTCCGCGCGCAGGTAGTAATCGCGAGATGGCTCGTTCCTATTTATGCGATCTTTGTCTGTCATGAGGTACTCCTGCACTGACTGTGGTGAAGCTAGGAAAAAGGGAGAGAGGAGAGTGTCCTCCCTCCCTCGTCAATCAATGCCTGTTTACACTCTACGGTGCGCCTAGGGTGTACTGTGCGCGTACCGCTCCCATTTCATCACCGGTATCGGCTGTTGGGACGACGATGTCGCCGGAGAGGATACCGGCTTCCAGCTCATCAATAGCGTTCCAAATGTAGGCGGGAACCGTGGCTCGGTTCTGCGCCCAATTGCCGATGATGTTGTAGAAATCATCGGCGCTGACAGCTCCACCAGCGATACCAAAGTCGATGAAGTCAGCTAGCTGCGACAGCCCGCTGATGGCTACCCCTTCTTCCTTCAGACCAAGGCTGACGATACCGCCCTGGAACGTTCCATCGACGACGGCCTTAACAGCACTGTAGCAGGCGTTATCGACGCGCTTCATGCCACTGGCGAGAGCGTGGTAACCGTTACCCATCCAGTCTTGGTCGGAGTCGACGCCGAAGTAATAGGGAGGTCCAAAGGTGGTCCCAGCATTGGTGTGTGCCTCGGTGATTGCTTCGAGGTCACCAACACCGAGTGGGCCAGCGACGTTGTACACGCCGACAGCACCCTGAGCGAGCATTGCCTCTGTGGCAGCCTTGCCCTGAGCGATGTCGCTGAACGTGCCCGTGTAGGTGTAAAGGAGCCCGACATCAGGAGTATTTCCAGTGACTTCTGCGTACTTCTTGAGTCCCCAATCCATGCCGAAGCGGAATCCAGCTTCGAAGTGATAGAGGACAGGAATCTCGATACCGAGAACTATTCCGGCGTACTTGTACCCTTTTTCGGCCGCGGTCATCGCTGCCAGCGCACCGATGAGGGCGGATTGCTCGTTCTCGCGGAAGACGATGCTCATCACGTTCGGCGCATCGACGACCGAGTCGATGATGGCGAACTTCTGGTCCGGGAACTCTTCAGCAGCTGCGGTCAACGCATCACCAAGAAGGAAACCGACACAGAGGATGAGGTCGTAGTTTCCTGAACGGGCCATATTCCTCAGGTTAGGAAGATAGTCGGCTGCGGTTGAACTCTGCGCAACATCCATCTCCAGACCGAAATCTGCTGCTGCCTGATCGGTTCCCTTGAAGCCCATGTCATTAAACGAGAGGTCTCCTCGTCCACCGACGTCAAGTACGACACCGACCTTTCCAGATGCCAATCCGGCCAGGGAAACCCCCAGCACAAGAACCATCAACAGGACCAATGCTTTCTTCACGAACGCCTCCTTTTCTCTGTTGCGGTGCTGGACCACCCAGCACCATGTCACAGCCTCTATTCTACACTTCCAGTACAGCAAAACAAAATGCGCAGATTCTTCTTCAGTTTGTCAGTGACGCCGATCTTGTGTACCCTTAGTTACTATGATGACTGGCATAGGATTCCTTGACTATTCACTGTTTGGAAATGAGGTCTGGCGTTACGGCGCGGTGATCCTCATCTTTCTCGCTTCGTTTGTCGTCTACCGACTTGTAAGGACACTCTGGCTGCGAACAAGAGCACGTTCTGGAGAGAAGACTCGCAGACAGGGAACACTTGTGGCCACCCTCAGCCTCCTGCGCGGCGGCCTTCCCGTCCTTGCTGTGTGGATATCCATTCACCTGTTTCGTATACCTGCACCGATAAAGCTGCTGATCGATCGCTTGTTCCTGGCAATCTTCACCCTTCTCATCATCTATCTGCTAGCAAGAGCGGTCGATGCTGCCGTTGCCCTCCTTCAGGTGCACGCGAAGAAGACGGCATCACCCCTTGACGATCAGCTCATCCCACTAGGGGGAAAAGTCGCCAAGGGATTTATCTGGGGAATCGGGCTCCTCCTCTTCCTCCAAAACGTTCTTAACTACAACATTTCCAGCCTGATTGCCGGATTAGGTGTAGGCGGAGTAGCGGTGGCATTTGCCGCGCAGGATATGATCGCCAACATCTTCGGCGCGGTGATGATCTACATCGATCGTCCGTTCAAGGTAGGAGATGCCGTCAGCCTGGAGGGGTACGAGGGATCGATCGAGACGATCGGTCTTCGCTCCACGCGCGTGCGCACTTGGGACGGAACGCTTGTTGTGATACCGAACAGAACTGTTGCTGCCGCTAACATTACGAACCTAGCCGTGCGCCCGACACGCCGGACGAACTTCACCATTAGCCTCGTGTACGATACATCGACTGAGAAGCTCGAGCGTGCTGTCTCTATCTTGCGTGACGTCATGGCCAAACATCCATCGACCGCCCAATCCAGGGCCTACTTCAATCGCTTCGGTGATTTTTCGCTCAATATTCTTGTGCAACACTGGTGCAACGAGATGAACTACGAGGTCTACCTCCGCTCGATGGAGGAGATGAACTTCGAGATCAAGCGGCGATTCGAGGAGGAAGGGATCGAATTTGCCTTCCCAACACAGACGATAGAGATGAAGCCCGTTCACAAGGCCAAGTGATCAGTAGTGGGTGGCGAGTGATGCCGCGCAGGCAAGATAAGAGGCGCCACCACGTGTAGGTGCAAGACGCAGCGAAGAGAATTCTATCATTCGTGAGATTCGCCCCATTCGTGGTATTCGTGATTCCGCGCTGCTGCATGAGTTCTTGTGTCTTCCGCGCTCCGCGTTTCACCGATCATTCGTGATACGGCCTTTACAGAACAAATAACGCAACAATGAGATCGAGCAACCCGGCAATCGCTACCGGCAGCGCCATCCGGCGTAGGAACGTGGACATCGACACCGAGAAATACTCTATGGAGACGGAGACGCACGGGTGAACAGGGCTGATCAAGTAGCCAAGGTAGACAGCGAAGTAGGTGACGGCGAACGCAGGGAGTGAGATCGCCCCGTGGGCGCTCACGAATATCGGAACGACAATGGCGATCGGGGCCTGGATACGCCCGGTGATCACGCCTAAGACGAACCCGATCGCGATGCACAGAAGTACTGGCGGCATGTTCAGGCCAGCCAACGCCTCCGGCGACCCGGAGAGGGTGAACGCGTGCAAAAACAGGAACATCGCCAGGATGATGAGCACGTACTTCCATGGCTTCATCTTCACCGCTATCTTCATCAGTTCCGCGATA
>Ga0190359_1002661_pt1 | contig 10567 bp, 8 predicted proteins | sample 48721823_MG_FD_161269 | JGI IMG/M metagenome (GOLD analysis project Ga0190359, IMG submission 161269) | Hydrothermal vent microbial mat bacterial communities from Southern Trench, Guaymas Basin, Mexico - 4872-18-2-3_MG | ecosystem: Environmental > Aquatic > Marine > Hydrothermal vents > Microbial...
GTTGATTTGCCTTTATCAACTTTGTTAGCTGCTAAAATATTTATTCTTTTTTTAAATTTCTCTTTTCTACTTATATATTCCCCAAAATAGGAAATTTTAGACATTAATTTTTTAATATTATATAATTATTTTGAAAATAGTCAAATTACTATTTTTTCTTTTATTGTCTAATATAATAGCTAATTTAGAATATATTTCATTTAATTATATTATTCTCTAAAAGAATCAATTTTAGACATTAATTTAAAGTTTTGTTAACGAAAAAACCTTCAGTTTTATTGGAGCAATGTCGTCTGACTTGTTTATATCCGAACTAATATTTTTTTCTTTTATTCTAAAATTTCCATCTGGATTTCTCAATTTAAATAAAAAAACGCCAAAAACGGTGTAAATCTATAATATAAAATGTATACAAAATGAAGCTTTTACTTTAAGCAGAGAGGGCCAGTGGCGTGTTTTTATACAGAAGGCAATATAAACATATTAAGTATTTGCAGGTAAAGCATTAAATTATCTTTTTTCTAAAAGTTCTTTCTTTTTCTCTTTTAGAATATTTTTTTAAATGCTTTTTGTTTACCTGTAGCCGATTTGTCTGTATTATCTGTATTATTAGTTTTAACTTTTGAAATAATTTTCTCTTTGCGTTTTTTGCAACTAAATCAGGGATAAATCCTTATATTTTTTAGGTTTATCCCAATCTGGAAGATCAACCTTAGTTATAAAGCTATGCTTTTTATATCATTCGGCGCTTCTTGAAACACTCTCATCGTGCTTTTTGCCCAGTTTTTTTCTTTTATTCATAGAAAATTTAGTATATCTCCTAATGGTTTTAATGTTTCGCTCCATACCCATTTCTTGGCTTGATTATAACATTTGTCGCTCATTTCTTGCCAAATTTTTTTATGAGAATACTTCTTAATTACATCGAGAAAATTATTTTCATTATAATAAATAGATACATCTTCAAGCCGGGGATCTTTTCTCCAATCCGGCGTAAGGACTGGCAATCCATAAGACAAATATTCTAAATGTTTTGAAGAAAAACTCATTTTTCTTAATTCGTCTTTTGTGATTGTTATCAATCCAAATTGATAATTTTTAATTATATCTGTAGAAGGTGCATAACCTTTAAAATTTAATCCCCATTTTTTATCTGGAGCAGGTCCACCATATACATCTATTTCATATACTCTTGACAATTGTGAAAGTAAAGGAAGATTTACCCATTTTCCACCCAAGTATCCTAAATATATTATTTTAGGATTTTTATTATATCTCGCTCTTAAATTTTCTTCTTTTGGATTGCATCCCCAATTTATTTCGATTATATTTTCTCCATTATAGCTATTTTTCCTAACATAATTTGCATATAAATTCCAATGAAATGCTAAATAATTAGTATTATGATAAATTCTGTTCAAAAAAATATTGAACTTCAAATATGATGAATAAGATAAGTTGTCAGTATAATACAGCTCATCTGCTATAGGTGAAGGGCAATCTAATATCTTAGTAGCATTTAACTTGTTGATAAATAAATATGAATCCATTATATTTTCACAGATGATGCAATTAAAATCTTTTTTACTAATTATCTTTAACAATAAAAATGCTCTTATTTTCATATTTAAAATAATATCATAGTAATAAAACCTCTTATTTAATATTAGATTTTTAATTTTAAGAATAATTTGAATAAAGTAATAAAAGTATCTCCAGAGGCCTAATGAAGATATTTTTCCAAAATGCACCGTATCTAAAACAGTAATAACATATCCTTTTCCTTCAAGATATCTTTTTATTTCTGCTACTCTTTTAGAATTTGCAAAACCGTCTAAATAAGCCAAAACTAATATTTTATTATTTATTTTCATATTTCCTCCTAATATCTTCATAAACTTCTTCTAATTTGGCAACATAGTTATTAATATTATATTTTTCAGATTTTAATCGTGAATTTTTACTCATAAACTTTAGAAGATTTTTATCCAATAGCAACTTAATAACTTTTTCAGCAATTTGACCAGAATCTTTTGGTTTTACTAGATAACCATTTACTTTATCGTCAATAATTTCCGGAATACCACCTACTTTAGTCCCAATTACGGGTCTCCCCATACTCATTGCCTCCAGACAAACTGTTGGAAAATTCTCTGGCCAAATAGATGGTATAATTACTACACTGGTTTTTCTATAATATCGTTTTAAGTCATCACTTTTTTGCCATCCTGTAAAATGTATATTACTTGATAATCCAATATCATTAACTAATTCAAATAGGCTATCCTTTTCTTGTCCATCTCCTACTATATATAATTGTATGTTAGGTATTTTTTTAATGATTAAAGGAACTGCCTCTATTAAATACCGTACTCCTTTTACTTTTTCTAATCTGCCTACAAATAATATAGTATTATTATTTTCTATTGTAGAATATTCTAGTAAATCAATGGGATTATGTATTGTTTTAATAGGATTAGCATCATTAATTGCTTTCTGTTTTATAAAATTGCTTGGTGTAATAAATAAATCAACGTTTTTAAATCCTAATTTATAAATATAACGTTGAATATAGGTATGATAGAAATAATGGAATCTACCTATTAAAGTCAAATTATTTTCACGCATCTCTTTTTTGTGAAAAAAACGAGGTAATAAACCCCAAGTAACTAATGACTTAATAAATGTTTCAGGACCGTGCAAGGTCATAAAAGTGGGATATTTTCTTAATAAAAAAAGGGCAGATGGTGTAATTTGCTCCATAGTATGTAAATGCACAATATCAGGTTTATATTCATATAATATTTTTTTAAGTGCAGTAAATGAATAAGGATTAAATAATTTAAATATTATTTTCATAGGATTATTCGAATTAATACTTTTAAATTCAAAATCACTAAAATGGTTAAATTCAGGGTCTAGGTTACTTGATAATATTTTTATTTCATGACCTTTCTTTTCAAAATTATCTTTAAGTTTTATGAGAATTTTTTCAGCACCTCCACAAGGGTATCCTTCGCTAATGATATGCAGTATTTTCATCTGTATATTTTGGCACCTCCGTTATTATAAATTAAACTTTTATTATTGTTTATAAAGTCAAAAGGATAATTAGTAAAGGCTACACCTTTCATAAAATATTGTCTTTCATCTATTGAAGCTATTTCTTCCCTTATATTTGTATAGCTGGCATAGATATATCCAGAGCGATTGATTACCTCAGGAATAATATATGGTACAATTCGATAATTTTTCTTTGAATATGCATCAATTTTTAATTCTGCGAATCTATCTGCATACAAACTATTTTTACTATCAGAATATTTATCTAGCCAAACTATTGCTTGAATTTCTATATTGTGAGTATAGTAAGAATCATATTCTATACCATTATTTTGTAAAAACAAACTATTTGAACCCCCAAGAATAGGAACCAGTACTCCACTTAAATATATAAAATATATAATAAATATTATTGAGATAATAATGTATTTGATTTTCCTGAAATATTTAAAAACTAATTGAATACCAAAAACAATTATTAATGATAAAAAAATTAAATTTTGTTGTAGTAATCTTTCAAAATTATATGCAATAGATAAGTAAGGTAATACCAATATTAGTAAGATTAAAAAAACTCCTATTGATGATAAATATATATATTCTATATCGATTTTTGTTTTATCCTTTTTGTAAATATATACGAGATATATAAATCCAAAAAGCAAAGATAACACGATAATAAATTTTGCAAATAAATAAATATATTTAACAAACTGAGTTGTAACTAAATTTCTAGTATCAAAACTCGTCCTGGGTTTAATAGTAAGTGTATATTTTCCATTATTCAAGATTGGTTTAATATTATTAGCTTCTATATACCATGGTATATAATTCTCAATAAATGAATTTAGTTGATCATTAGTATAGGATGAGTCACTATAAAAGAATAAGGATTTCAAACTTGTACTTTTCATTTCTTCAGTAAATGTTTTGTTTATATTCATTAATGTATAATGAATAGTTTCTATCAAGCTGTGAGACGAATTAGTTAACTGTGTATTCCATATAAAGGTAAATATAATTAATATAAGAATTATATTTAAACGAATTTTGTAATTTGAATTGTTCTGTAGTATTTTGTGTCTGCTTAAATTAGAATTAATATTAAATATTTTACGAACTATATAGGTAAATATAATAAGTGTGAGTGCGATATATGAGGTTGAATAGTGCGATACTATCATTGATGCTCCAAATAATAAAACTAATATATTTTTTATACCAAGACGAATATTATCAGTAAATAAGGCAAATAAAATTAATGAGAAATAAATAAAAGCCACTTCTTGCCTAGCCAAAGCTGGCATAGTTCCATAAAATGTAGGTTGGATAATAAAGAAAAAACTTGCTAAAAATGCAGCAATATTTGTCGTATAACGCTTTGATAATAAATATATAGTAAGTGGAACTTCTGTAAATAGAAGCGGATATAATATTTTAAAAACATATTCACTATGTATATTTAAGAAGTTATGAAGAATAGTAGGCAAAATTGTTATACTTAAGCATGCATTATAAGCATTATTGGCAATTGTTGAACTCCATAAATAATTACTTGCTGTTAATCTAAATGTTTTATATTCTAGATTGATATCCCATCCAATAATGTGCCAGCTCCTTAGAGAATACATTAAAAGTAAAGATAGGGATATCAGGAAGATGGTCCACGGATAAATATTTTGGTCTAAAATTTTCCGGAATAAAACTACTCCTAAAATGTATAGTACAATTCCACCGAGCATAATAATAGTAAGATAATTTGGTCCGCCATTGTTTAGGATTATTGCTCCTAGAATACTTAATAGAACAAAAATCATGGGAATTATAAAGAAAATCCTATTTAACCAATCTAGTTTCGGCAACTTGATATTAAGCGAGATATCTTTATTTCGTTTGTAGGCGATAAGTCCAAAAAGTAAAAGAAAAATATCGAAGCTAATAAGTAAAGGAATCAACGATAGTGGTTTGTCTGTGATGTGCAGCCATGGAAGAATCCAATTTACAGCTAGGCCTCCAAATATTAAAAAAGCGATACTTAATCCAATTGTATAAACAGAATATTCCCAGAACTCAATTTTTCTAATTTTGAGCATGAGCATGATTAACAAACCAGGAATACTTATTAGAAAGATAAAAGAAAATATTGCTCTAAGATAGAGACATTGAACATCAAAAAGAATCAAAATATTTTCAATTAATCCTAAACTTAGTATCGTCAGAAAAATGTTATGTTTTGACAGTTTTATTTGCATTTATGAAACTTCCTTATAAACTGCACATGTTTTGACAGCGATATTATGCTAATTTAAATTCTTTTAAACATATCTAAAAGCATTTATACCCATATCCTTTAACTCATTCATTTTATATTATTATCAAAAATATCAGATAAGATATATATAAAATAGATTTAATAAATATCTCTTTCATATAATATAGATGCCCATTAATTGTTACCAGAGTATTTAGAATGATTACAAATAATGTTTTGATGAACTAAGAAACTTTTTCTTAATAAAAATCAACTTCATATTATCTCTTCTTCCAATCTATCCCGATTGGTTTTAACTTAAAAAAATACACCCAAATAGCTATTAGTTTTTTTACAATCTCAACAAGAACTACTCCAAATGTATAGATATATGGAATAGACATCCTTTTATTTAAATAGAATGTGAATAGCAAGAATAATAAAATCAAAGAAATAAATGATAGTTGTAGTGTTTTTGCAATTCCTAGGAATAAAATTGAGGGGATGAAAATTGATAGCATTAAAATTACTGCATAATCTATCTTTCTGTAAAGCATACTTGTTAATCTACTTTTTTTTAGCATCAATACTCTCCATGTATTAAAAGTATATCCCCTTTTAAATATATCGAATACATTTTTATAGCCATACAAAGGATGATACACAAATAAATTCGAAACATACTTAACCCTAAATCCATTTTCAATTGCGTTACATAGAAATAAGCGGTCATATCCCGCTCGAATACTTTCATCAAAACCTTTATTTTTATTAAATACGTCTTTTCTAAAGAAAAAGTTACCTCCCATTATTTTCGGTTCTCTATAATTTTTTTTATCATAAATTTCATCTTTTAATCTCTTTGAGTGGGTTTCAATGAAATAATAAACTTTCTTAAAATAGCTTTTGCACTCATCCCTATCATATAAATATTTGCCTCCAATAACATCTATGCCTTCTTGCATATTTTTAGTTACAATTTCTAGCCAGTTTTTTGGTTCTATTGCATCTGAGTCGATAATTCCAATCCATTCATATTTTGAATTCTTAACCCCGATATTCATACAATGGGGGGCTCCAAAATTATTTTCCATTCTAATTAGTTTTATATTTTTAGATTTATTAGCATACTTTTTTGATATTTCATAACTTCCATCTGTAGAGTGATCATCTACAATAATTAATTCAAACTTATCATAGCTTTGATTAAGTATTGACAATATTGCTTTATCCAGTGTTTCCTTACTATTGTATACAGGCATAATTAAAGAAAAATAATAACTTTTCATAATGTCAATAAACCCTCTAACCTAAATAGACAGATAATATTTTTTTCACAACTTTCCCTAAGCTATATTTCTCTTCCACTAATTTTTTTCCATTTTTCCCTAATTTTTCTCTCAGATTTTTATTCTTAATCAATTCGAGCATTGCTTCTGTAATTGCTTCTGAATTTTTTGGGGGAACAACTAAAGCATCTTCTTTATTTGTACAAATCTTTGAAATTCCTCCAACATTGGTTATAATCACAGGTAATTCAGCTGCCCAAGCTTCTAACAACGTTAAAGGAAATCCCTCATGAAGCGAGGGCAAGATAAACACGTCTGACTCATAGAAGCAATCTATGATTTCATTTCTACTCTTTTTACCTAAAAATTTAATATATTCAGTTAAATTTAATCTAGTAACCAGTTTTTTAAAATAATCTTGATTTAACCCAATACCAACAAGCCGTACTTCAAAATTTTTATTTGTATTTTTAAGTTTTCCTATAGCATGAATTAGATACATTAATCCTTTGTCTATTTCTATCCTACCTATGAATAAAAATATAATTTTGTTGTTTCTCTTGTGTCTTATTTTATTAAATTGGTCCAAATCGACACAATTTGGAAGGTAAAACACATTATTTATTTTCAATTTTCTTAAGTCATTAAAAGAATTTATGTCAACAGCAATAATTTTCTTAAAACCTCCATACTTTAAAAAAAACTCTTCTATTTTTCTTTTGATCAGAGAATAATGCTTATCAGAAAAAGTTATTCCATGACATGTGTTTATAATAGGAATTTTGTACACCCTACAAGCAAAAGACAAAATAAAACCAAGGTCAGGTGAATGACTATGAACAACATCTGGTTTAATTTTTCTCAAATAGGTAAACGAATAAAAAAATAAAATAAACAATGATATTATTCTATTTAGATTAATTCTGTCTAAACTAAGCACACCTGTTTTCAACCCAAATTTTGTTATTGTCGGAGATTTCACTATTTCATCGCAATTACTTGTTAAGATAAATACTTGATTTCCTATTTCTCTTTGAAATTTTTCTAGACCGGCCACCACCATGGAATCTCCCGCCATTATGTCTGGATATTTTTTAGTGATATGTAAAATTATCATTTTAAGGCCTTAACCAATTCATAATTTGTCACATATTCTACATCTGCCCTTTTGCCTATGTAAGAAAAAACCCACTCAATTTTTTTCCAATCATTACTCCTCTCAATAACCCATGAATGGCCCCACAGGTGATAAACTCCACCTTTTGCATATACATAATCAAACGTTTTTTTCGCTAAATAATCCCAGTGTAAATTTTTAAAAAATTCTATCGGGTTAAACTTTGAAAACGATAAAATTTTTAAAGATTCTAGGGGAAAATCCGGTATTGAATTTCTATATGTTTCTAGCGTCACACCAGATAAGAAAAAGTCATCCGGAAATTTAAAACAAAATCTTTCTGTAGTCCTAGCGTAACAGAAACCAACCTTCTTTATTATCATTTTTATTTTTTGGTTATATTTCCCGGCTGGGTAACAAAAGCATTTAATTTTCTTTTTAGTGAGGTTTTCCAAATATTTTTTTGATTCAACAATCTCTTTAAAAACTTGTTGGTCTCTTACTTTTGTTAATCTTGGATGAGTCATGGTGTGAGCCCCAATCTCAAAATCTCTGTCTAGCTTTATAATTTCTTCATCTGATAATAAATCTTCTTCTCCGAACTCTCTATTTTTTGGAGAAATATAAAAAGTTCCTCTAATTCCATACTTCTTTAAAAGTTTGGCTAATTTAAGATCCAATTTATGACCATCATCCCAACTGGTTGTCACTATTATCTGTTTTTTCATTTCGAATAAACTCCCTCAATTTTATCAATAATCTTATCCCAATCATATTTTTTCGCTAAATCCATGCAGATTTTCTGCATCTCTCTGCTCGAATTATTTATTGAAATTCTTATAATTCTTTTTGCAATTTCTTCTTCATCGAGTTGGCAAACAAAACCATTTTTTCCTTCTTCTATAAGATCTTTAGCAGCATTGTCCTCATGGTTAATTGTTATTACCGGTATGCCGCAAGCATTTGCTTCGGTAACTACCATTCCAAAGCCTTCTCGTGTTGATGGGAGAACAAAAACTTTTGATGATTTTATTAGGGCGTAAACGTCATTATTATTTTCTAAAAAACCTAAAAATTTAATATTTTTTCCCAGGTTTAACTTCCGGGCTAGTACTTCAAGCCTCTTTTTTTCAGGCCCATCTCCGATTATTAAAGATTTAATTTCAGGATTTTTTTCCTTTATTAACTTTATTGATTTAATTAATATATCAACATTTTTATGTGACACCAATCTACCCACAAAAATGACATCAGACTTCTCTTTTGCTGGCTTGATTCTTGTAATAAGATCGAATTCTATTCCATTTGGAACCATGTATATAAGTTTTTTTGAATTCAACTCGTTTTTAAGTTTGCAAGTGGTATGTTTTGAAACAGAAATTATTTTATCTGGCATCAATACAGCTAATTTTTCAATAATATAACCTAAATATCCCTTCCAACCAATATATTCATACCAATAATTTTTACCCCATACTTCAAACCAAGTAGTGTATAATGGCTTTTTTTTAATAATAGAAGTTAATTTACAGGCAAATAATGAAAAATAAGGAAACCCACAGCAATCAATCACATCAAAATCTTCTTTTATAAGTTTCGTTGAATAAAAACCAAAGTAAATTGCCTGCAGAATCGATCTTCTTCCTTCTTTTGTATAAAGTTTCTTTGCCTTGCATATGCCATGTAAATACATTTCATTCTGCTTGATAACATCTGCCCCATCCCAAAGCTTCATTCCATAAAGATGCACTTGATGACCTTTTTTAGCTAATTTTCTACCAATTTCGTAAAATCTTTTTTCTCCGCCGCCCTTTATATACGGATAAATTGCGTCATATACCAAGGCAATTTTCATCTTTTTCATTTTTTTAGCCTTAACTAAAAATTCTTTTTTTTATTAGATGAAGCATATTGCCAAGACCGTCTTTGAAGGTACTAAGTTTAACCTCTCCTACCCTTGCTCTGTAAGCAATTGGGACCTCAGCGCACTTAAAACCATTTTTATAAGCTTCTATTTTTAGCTCTTGCGAAAAGGGCATACCAGAAGATTTGATATTCAATTTAGACCAAATACTTCTTTTAAAAATCCACATTCCTGATTGGCTATCTTTACACGGTAATCCGAATAGTATTTTAGTTATTAATTGAAGTAAAAGATTCCCAAAATAATGGGTTCTGCTCATTATTCCTGGTTGTAAATTAGTCAGTCTATCTGTGGTAATGAATTCTAAATTTTCATCCTCCATCTTTTTAATTATTTTTGGTAAATCACAAAAAGGATAGGTTAAATCTGCATCTCCCGTAGCAATAATATCTCCTGTAGCATTAGCAAATCCTGCTTTGTAGGCATTCCCATAACCCTTAATTGGCTGGACGAAAACTTTTGCCTTATGACTATTGGCTATATATCTTGTTTTATCCGTCGAGCCATTATCAATAACCATAATTTCTACTTCGTATCCCATTTTTTTTAATTCATTAATTGGTATTTCTTTTATTACGGGTCCGATAGCTTGTTCTTCATTTAATGCTGGCATTACGACTGTTATTTTTTTAATATTACTGGTTTCGATGCTTCTCCTATTAAAAATTCTCCTATCTACAATTCTCCTATCCGGAAATGGAAGGGATAAATGGTCCTCGCAATATAGCTTCTTAGACGTTTCCATTTCCACATTTTTTGTTGCTGTCCTGGTTGCCATAGAAGTATTCTTTAAGTAAAACATTTTATTTTTCACTCCTTTCTTAAATAAAAACTAATTTAACCCGGAACTGTTGTTATAGAAATACTCCTGCAAATAGTTTTAATAATTATTACCGGGATAATTATTTTTATTTATTTATTCT
>Ga0190359_1002662_pt1 | contig 10565 bp, 10 predicted proteins | sample 48721823_MG_FD_161269 | JGI IMG/M metagenome (GOLD analysis project Ga0190359, IMG submission 161269) | Hydrothermal vent microbial mat bacterial communities from Southern Trench, Guaymas Basin, Mexico - 4872-18-2-3_MG | ecosystem: Environmental > Aquatic > Marine > Hydrothermal vents >...
AAAATCCTTTAATACATCGCCCAACCTTTTATCCCATGACTCCTGGCGATCGCTTGAGAAAGAAATTCTCCTGGGCTCCTCTCCTCTATATCCTTCAGCCTTGCGCCTTTCCAGGTTGACCCACAATGTCTCAGCAGGAAAGAGCTCTGGAAATTTTTCCGGCCATTCCACGGTCGAGACGCCATCATCATAGAAATATTCCTCGTATCCGAGTGCAAGGACTTCCTCGATTCTGCCGAGCCGGTAGAAGTCAAAGTGGAACAGGGGTCTCGGGCCAGGATACTCATGCACCAGCGTGTAAGTCGGGCTGGTAACCGGCACTTGAGGGTCTGTGCCCAGACCTATTGCTATCCCCTGGATAAAGAGCGTCTTTCCCGCTCCCAGCTTTCCGGAGACAGCTACCACCTCGCCCGCGTTGACCACCCGGCCAAGTGCTCTCCCCAGGGAACGCGTTATCTCCGGACTCCCTGATATGACCTCGCCTGACATCATCTCTCTGAAAAGATTATAACACTAATTCCCGATTTTGTAGTTTGAGAGCTGAATAATTTTATCGCAGAGACACAAAGGACGCAAAGAAGAAGATAATTAAAGTTAAAGATTCAGGAATAGGCCTGTTGACACTCAGGCCTCAGGCTTCAAGCCTCAAGCCTATTAAATCCGTAAGTGTCATGTAACGACCTGGCCCCTATCATTTTTCGGGGGCGCTTTTATTTTGGAGAGGTCAACCGCATCACGGTTTGCGATCATCTTGAATTCTTCCTCCATCAATTTGAGGTTCTTCTCAATAACAGACACCTTGTACTGCAGGAGATTGATAGCCCTGCTCATCAGGGCCATGGCGTAGAGCATGATCAAGAGGGATACTAAGAAGATAACGGTGAAAGCTATGTCAGCGCCTGTCCAGAACTCCATGATCTCCATTTATTGCTCCTTTCAATGTAACAGGTTAAATATGAAGGTCTCACGGCTCAAGTCTCAAGCCTACTTTATCCGCAGATTACGCAGATTTCAAGAGAGAGGATGTTAATGGAAGTATTTTTCTTAAAGAAGGGTTTTTCAACAGCCCCACTGTTCCCTGTTTTTATTCTTCCATCAATTTAAATAGGATCATCCGGTTTATTGGTGCCTGAGCGAAAAGCTTGCGTTTATCGCTATATAGACTGCCAGCGGGGAGCCGGACCTTCTCGGATTAAACGGCTATGGTATGAGTGCCAGTCCGGAGGATAGGGAAACGCAGGCGTGCGACTCTACGAGCTGTAGGCCCGAGCGCCGAGGCTGGTGGCTATACATCGGGGAGGGCCGGAACTTTTTCCGCCTTTTCCCTTTCTACGCTGGAAGCCCGAATGCGATAAACGCATCTTTGTAGATGTCCGCTAAGCCATTGATCAACAAGATGTTTGCCTCTCTGTAAAAAGCATTTGGAGTTGCAGGTACCATTTAAACCGGAAGAGCCAAAATTATTTATTCATCACCTGAAAATCTGGTTTTATTGTTCTTGAAGGACCTTTTCGGGAATGTTCTGCTGGCGAGCAAACCATACAAGATGCGCGGCACACCCAGTTTTGCAATCACTCGCTCCGAAACCCGGCACCGGCACCTCTGCACCGGGAAGGGCAAGGAGTCTCTTTGCCAGTTCGCACTCCCGGGTCTTCGTGCCCGGAAGAATCCAGACATCCTCTATCTTCACCTCTTTTCGGGCAGTGAGATAATCAATATGCCAGTGTCTGGGTTTTCGCTTTTTTCTATGACGCTCAACCCGCGCCTTGAGAGCCCGTCGCGCGCTTCCCGCGTAATAAGCGTGTCCTCCGGCGATCCGGAACATTCCCTTTTTGCCCACCTTGAGAACTAATTCCCGCGAGATATAAAGACCGATCAAATAGCATCCGCAGTCTTCGCCTTGCCGATCAATTATCAATTCCGGCCCGGCAATTCTCATCCAGCCATTCCTCGGGATCAAGCGGCTCACCGTGATGACGAAGCTCAAAATAAAGATATGCCCCCTTGATGCTCCCTGTCTCCCCCACAGTCCCTATCACCTCACTGCGCTTTACCTCGTCCCCCGCCTTCTTCGTGAACCTCTTTGCATGCGCATAAAGTGAATAGAAGCCAGAGCCGTGGTCAACGATCATCAGGTTTCCGTATCCTCTAAACCAGTCTGCAAAGACCACGGTGCCGCTGTAGATAGCCTTTATCTGTGTGCCTGCCCGCACTCGAAGATCAATTCCCTTGTGAAAAGTCACGGTATGAAAGCGCGGATTCTCCTTCTCACCAAAGCCCTCCTCCACCGTGCCCGAGACAGGAAAACAAAGGTTGCCCTTGAACAAACCGAATGCACTCTCCCTGCCAGAACCCGATTTTGCAAGATCATTCAACTTTTGCGAAAGCATGCGCTCGGCCCCCTCAAGACCAGCCAGCATCTCCAGGTGCAGATTCTTCTCCTCGTTCAAACCCTTGATCAAGTGCCGCTTCTGCTCGCGATCCTGGACAAGCCGCGCCTCAACCCATGCCCTGGCCTTGACCAGCGCAGAAAGCTCATCCTCCCTGGCCTCCAACTCCTCTTTACTGTCCTTCAGCTCGGCAATGCGCAAGCGGTATTTATCCATGATCTCTTGATCCTTTGCATAGAGAATCTGGAGAAATTTCTCTCGCTTGGCCAGGTCAGCAATGGTGTGCGATGACATGATCACCTTGAAGGTTCCGGTCTGCCCGAACCGGTAGCGCACCCTGAGCCGCTCGGCCAGGTAAACCTCCTGTTGCTTGAGCGCATTCTGCTTTGAGACAATCTCTTTCTCAAGTCGCGTGATCTCCCTGCGCAGTCGCCTCTTACGGTCTTTCAGGTTTTTTAGTTCACGCTCGCACGCCCGGAGCTCAGCCTCTGTCCCCTCAAGCTGATCCAGCACACCCTGCTTCTTCTTCTCCGCTCCCGCTACCATCGTGCGCTCCAGCTCGATCCGACGCTGGATTTCATCGAGATCTCTCTTAAGCTCCGCCTCGGTCCGGCCTGTCCCAAAAGCCTGCTGTGCGAAAGCGAGCATGAGAATTACAAGGACAAGAATTTTTTTCATTCTTCGCTAGACCCTGAGGAATTCCCGGAAGGACACCATGCTTCCCACCACTCCGAGAACAGCGCCGGAGATCACGAAAATCCCGATTAGATGGAACGGCAGGAACAGGGGGGTTGCACCGGCTAAAAGGCTGAATGGCAGGTCCATGGACTTGAGCGCCACGGCGAATGTGAGCCAGAGCACCAGCAGGCTGAGCAATGCCGAGGCCACCCCCTGTGTCACCCCTTCCATCACGAAAGGCAGGCGGATGAAAAAATCAGTGGCTCCGACCAGCTTCATTATCCCGATCTCTTCCCGGCGTGAATACATGGTCAGCTTGATGGTATTGTAGATGATAAAAACAGCGGAGGAGAGAATGAGAGTCCCTACCACAACAGTAACCAGCTTGATTATCCGGATAATAGCGAGAAAATTTTCCAGCCACTCTCTGCCGTATGCCACCTCGTCCACGCCGTTAATCAAGGTGATCTTCTTCGCCGTCTTCTCCACGCCGGAAAGAGTGCGAAAGTCCGCGGCCAGTTTAACCTCAAAGCTTGCCGGAAACGGGTTGCCCTCTATTCCCCTTAAAAGGTCAGCCTCGCCAGCCAGCATTCCCTCAAACCGCGCAAGCGCTTCATCCCTGGATACATATTCCGTGTCTAACACCTCTTCCATCTCAAGCAGTTTGCGCCGCAGTTTGTCCGTGCCTGTAGCATCCAGGTCATCAACCAGGTAAACGCTGATCTGTATCTGGTCTCCCCAGTGCTTTACCACCGCATTCAGGTTGACCCCGATAAGGAGAAAGATACCGAGGATGAGCAATGCCAGGCCGATTATCCCGACCGCCATGAGATTGATCCCGAAATTCTTGCGCAGGTTGTCAAGGAACAGCCGGAGCGCGAAACCCGTGTTCATCTCTGCGCTCCCTTCCAGACCAGTTCGGGATTCGAGTCCTCGGTCCCGCCTGAGATTAGCCGGCCGCGGTCCAGCAGGGCTACCCGTTTTCCGAAATCTTCAATCAGGTTACGATCATGGGTGGCGAGTAGCACAGTTGTTCCGCGAGCGTTAATCTCGACGAAGAATTTCATGATCTCCAGGGTTATATCCGGGTCAAGGTTTCCGGTTGGCTCGTCCGAGAGAAGTATGACCGGATCATTGACCAGTGCGCGGGCGATAGCCACGCGCTGTTGCTCTCCCCCGGAGAGCTTGCGCGGGTAGGTATCGAGCTTGTCCTGCAGATGCACACGCTTAAGGGTCAGCCAGACACGGCGCTTGATTTCCCTGCGCCGCATTCCGAGAATCTCAAGCACGAAAGCCACATTCTGATAAACCGTCCAGTGGTTGATAAGTTTGAAGTCCTGAAACACCACGCCGATCTCCCGACGCAGGCCAGGGATATCCCTCGGGCGGATACGTGTTACATTGCGGCCATTGACCAGTATCTGGCCCGAGCTCGCGGGTTCCGCGGCAAAGAGCAGTTTGAGAAGTGTGGTCTTTCCCGCGCCGCTGGCACCGGTAAGAAAGACAAACTCCCCCTTCTTGATCTTGAGGTTGATGTCGGTGAGGGCCTGGATATCCCGCTCGTAGACCTTGAAAAGATGGTATAGCTCAATCATGACCCCTGCTTCCGCTCCCGCTTTTTCGCTTCAAATTCCTAACACCGTTTGATCTCGCGTCCCCTCATTCCTCCTTTTCCATGTCCTTGGCAAGGTAACCGAGGATCACCTCATCCAGGCTTTTATCGGAGATGATGTCAGCGCCGAAGATGTCTTCGTCCTTGAGTTCTTCGCCCTCCTTGAGATCAATGGTCTTTTCCGCAGGCCTGGGCGGCGGCCCTTCCGGAGGCGGAGCCTTCTTCAACTCTGGCACGGGCTTTCCGGTGCGGCGCGCGACCTCGGCCAGCACCAGTTGATGCTGATCATAACTCCCGTTTTTGAGTTCGCGGAGCATGGCCTTGTGTTGCTCCTGCATCAACTCCCGGACCACATCTTCCATCCGCTCATGCTTGATGATGTCCGCATACCCGAGTTTCTTGCGGGCCACGATGTTTCCCCCGATATAAAGCAAGGTTATGATATGAGGGTTCTCAATCCCGCTGTCCTCGGTCTGCACATGGAATGTGATAGCCTTGTAATTTACATTATGGTTATATCCCGGTAGCATCTCTTTTCAATCTCCCAGGAAGAATTCCCGGCACCTCCTATTATATTCTAGTTTCTCAAGCCGCTATTTGTCAAAGCCTTTTTTCAGCCCTGTTCCGCACTGGCCGCGGTGCCTTAGAATCTGGTCGCAGAGCACCAGGGCCACCATGGCCTCAGCCACTGGCACAAGCCGGGGGCAGATGCATGGATCGTGACGACCCTTGATCCGGATCTTTGTGTCTCTTCCAGCCTGATCCACACTCTCCTGCTCGCGCGGAATTGAAGAGGTGGGCTTGACAGCCACCCGGAGGATGATGTCCTCGCCAGTGCTGATCCCGCCCAGGATGCCTCCGGCACGGTTATATCGCGTATGAATCCTTCCTCCCTCGTTAATAAAAGGGTCCAGGTTCTCAGTGCCCCTGCGCTCTGCAACTAAAAAGCCATCCCCTATCTCCACACCCTTGACTGCTCCGATGCCCATCAAGGCCGAGGCCAGCTCCGCATCCAGCTTGCCGAAGACCGGTTCCCCCAGGCCTGCCGGCACGCCTTTGGCCCTGACCTCCACTATGCCTCCCAGTGAGTCTCCCTCTTCTCTGGCCTTCAGCACCAGCTCAAGCATCTTCTCAGCCGCGCCGCGATCCGGACAGCGCAAGGGATTATCATCCATGGCATTTTCATCAAACTCCCTCGCCTGTATCTCTCCCACCTGCACAGTGGCGGCCCGCACGGACACGCCAAAACCCCTTAGCACCTGCTTTGCCACTGCCCCTGCGGCCACGCGTGCCGCTGTCTCTCTGCCTGAAGCCCGGCCTCCACCACGATGATCCCTGATCCCGTATTTCTGTAAGTATGTGTAATCCGCGTGTCCGGGTCGAAACACATTACGGAGGTTCTCGTATGCAGATGGGTCCGCATCCAGGTTTTTGATCAAGAGAGCAATCGGCGTGCCAGTGGTCCGGCCTTCAAATACCCCGGAGAGAATCTCCACCTGATCAGTCTCCGCGCGCGAAGTAGCCACCTCGCTCTGCGCTGGCCGACGCCGGTCAAGCTCCTTCTGAATAATGGCTGGCTCAAGCTCGATTCCGGGTGGACAGCCGTCCAGCACTGCGCCCAAAGCCGGACCGTGAGACTCGCCGAAGCTGGCCACCCGAAAAAGAACTCCGAAGCTATTTCCGCTCATCCTCTTTGAATATCCCGATACCCTATAAAAAGTATATCAAAAAGCAGAGGGGAAAACAATGAAGACACGATCAGTGATGTATACCTGCCCAGTGGCTCAGACGGGATGATGCTGGTCTATTGTGCGGGAGAGGATTGGGGGACTGGGGTAGTCTGCTCTAGCTGAGGCGGAGGAAGGAGACTCTCTTTTTCTTTTTTCCCTTCTTGCTTTTTGTCCTCGATCAACTCATCCCTTTTCTTGAAGAACTTATTCATCTGGTACTTGCCTATCAAAAAGATTGTAGGCGAGTCAGCTTTCTTAACATAGATTTGGCTGGATGATTCCTTTTCATCTCCGAAAAGCAAGCCGGGTTCGGAGCCGTCCGCGAGTTTAACCGTGATCCGCTTTTTCGGATCGTGGAGTCCGATTTTCTTCAGGTCTTTTAATTCAGAAAACTCCTGGGTTTTAAGCCGTGAAAGGGTTGAGACCATGTCATCCACTGTCCATTTTTTTGCCTGGATCCGATTCTCGCCCTCCAGGAGTTCCCAGGTGTCTTTTTCCAGGTTCTTTGTGAGAATAATTTCGCCTTGCTCGGACTGGATCGAGATTTCCCGCGCCTCTTCTTTTTCAAAGTCAAAGATGCTTCTGTCTCTCCAAGTGTCGTGTTCGCGATTGAAGGTGTCGAGCAGGTCCTCGTAGGCAAGGTAGATGTTGTCCTCTCCAGCCTTGCGGAAATAGTAGCTATTATATGCGCTACCTTGTTTTCCAATGAGGAATTCCGCGATAGGCCTGGAATCACTTGATAAAATTTTGACACGAACCCCCTTCTCATCGGTGAGTTCAAAGCGATCCCTCTGTTCTGGATTCCGTGAGATAAGCTCCGTGGCAGGAAGTCCCTTCACCATGTCCAGGCCTTCGTTAATGCCCTCCTCGTCAGCAGGATAGTCGCCTTCAGTGGCGACGATCCACTGGCCGTCTCTTTTGACCAGCTCGGCCTTATACTCTCCGCGGCATATCTCTATTCTTGCGGCCATATCCGGGGAGAATTCCGGGAATGCCTGGACTTGTTCGGATTTTTCCTTATAAGGAATGTAGAGCTTATGATAAGAGAGTATCCCGATTATAAGCAGTGCAACTACTATTCCCAGGATCAGTGTTTGCCGGGGCTTCATATTTATTCTCCCTGGATTTTCAATGCCTGGGCATAGAGTTTTTTCCTGCGGCGTTTGAGTACAAATCGCGAAATTCCGAATACGACTAGCAAGAGCGGCGCGGCAAAAGACCCGATGATGCCGGCGGCTAATATTTTTGCATAAGATGTTTCCTCTGGGAAAGGCCTGTCCGTGCTCTGTCGTGAGCGGATTCCGATCAGCTTTCCACCCAGGATCATCCAGTCCAGGGCATTGAGTATAAAGGTGTCGTTTGAGTTACCGAGATTCAGGTAATTATTTATGACAAAGCGTGAGTTTCCCACGACGAGTATCGAGGTCTCAGTGCTTTTATCAAGTCGCTCAGGGGGCATCCCCGTCTCTTCTTCGTCTTTATCTTCCGCCTTGATCGGTGGAACATCCTTTCCCTCGTAGAAGCTCGTGAAGGTTCCAGAGAGCAGGATAGCCAGGTCGCGGGTGTCTTCTCCCATGTCCTGGATGGGCAACGGTGGAGGAATTTCATCAGGCCGGAGTCGGAACTGGCCTGTCTGTATCCAGGACTTGTTAGTGGTGCGGAGCAGTTCCGCTACCTTTACATCTCCGGTGCTTCCAGCGTACTTGAGGGACGAGCACCATGGAAGAGAGACGGAATCAAGCTGGTTTACAATGGGGTGATCTACGGCTGTTCCGAGCATCTTCAAAGAGGGGATATTGACTTTGACCCAGAGGGGATACTCCTGGATGATCTGCCAGCCGCCCTGCTTCATGGCCACGCGTTCGCATGACACATCCATGACCAGGTCATGATTGCGCTTGATGCCGTAGTGCTTGAGCATGTCATCGAGGCCGTCACTGCTGGGGAATGCGAACATCATCTGCTCGGAGACATTGACGCCGTCAATGAGGAACATCAATTTTCCGCCGCGCATGAGGTATTGATCGAGTTCGTATTTATCCCTTTCAGCAAGGCGGTCCGGTCCGACCACGAGAAGTGCGGCCACATCCAGGGGCACGGCCTTTCCGGAGCTGGTCTCAACGGTTGTTATCTCATATTGCTTTTCTATGGCCTCGCGGAGCTGGCTGAGATCCTGGTAAGGTTCTTTTTCATTATGACCGGCAAGGAATCCGATTTTTGCCACTCCCCCGGAGCCTTCGGATTTTCCGGAGGATAGCTTCAGCACGGTGGTGGTCAGGGTGTATTCCAGGTCGTGTATGTTGATGGCATTCAGGAAGACCTTGCGTTCGTCAAGGTATTGGACCTCCATGCTGATGTAGCCTTTTCTGATGCCGAACTCGTCAGCACCGCGAATCTGGAAAGGCACATCGTATATGCCGCGCTCCCTGAGTTCCTGCTCAAGCTCCGGGTCTCCGGACGGGTCAATTCTTTTCAGGGTTACAAGTCCCTTGCCGTAGATGCGGTATTCTTCAAGGATGTTAAGCACCTCGCGGGCACTGTGGTTAAGAGGAGCGGGAAGATTTCTGCTGAAGTAGGCGGTGATGATGAGCGGGTCCTTTAGCCCGGCGAGTATCTCCTTTGTGGATGATGAGATGGTATAGACCTTGTTCTCGGTAAGGTCGAGCCGGCTGAAGAGCTTATAAGAGAAATAATTAATCACGCCCATCAGCCCGAGGAGGATGATGAGCAGTGCCAGGGAATTGGTTCGATATACAGTTCGCGTTTTCATTTTATCCTCAATTGCATCACGACCATTTTCGGCTTTCAACAGACCGGATGTTCAAAAAGAGAAAGAAGGCAATGAGGCAGAGATAAAAGATGACATCGCGGGAGTCAATGACCCCTCGGCCTATGGAGTCAAAGTGTCGGCCTGCATCAAGGAACTGTACCAGGAAGGCGATAACCCCTGGCAAGGGGAGCATGGTGAACAATTCCTCGATTGAAAGCAGGGCCACACACACGAGCACGGTAAGCAGGAAAGCGATAAACTGGTTCTCTGTCATGCTTGAGATGGCAGTGCCGATGGCGATGAAAGCGGCGCCCAGTAGAAAAAGGCCGACATACCCGCCGATGATGGGCCCGGGGTCCGGGTCGCCCAGAAGGGCCACGCTCAGGGGAACGGTCAGGCTCAACAGGAGAACAAATGCCAGGAAACACAGAGCGGCAAGATACTTGCCCAGGACAGCCTCGTAATCCTTGACCGGCATGGTGAACAACAGTTCAAGTGTTCCGAGTTTCTTCTCCTCTGCCCAGACCCTCATGGTGATAGCGGGAACAAATATCCAGAGTCCGTAAATGAAGAATTCAAAGTATTCCTGCATTCGGGCCTGCCCGCTCGGAAGGAGTATGAACCAGATGAAGATGAAATTTACCACACTGAGGAACACGACTATGAAGAAGTAGGCCATCAGGGAATTAAAATAGCCCTTGAACTCTCTTGTAAAAATGGCTGATATTCTTGCCATGCCCTAATTCTATTCCCCTTTAGTGAGTTGAGTGAAGATATGCTCTAAAGTTGTCTTCTCGCGGTATAATTCCGCGAGGCTGAAGCCTGAGCGGGCCGCCAGGTGAAAAAGGTCTTCACAGAGGTCCTCTCCGTGCTGGCTGAAGAGTTCAAACTGATGAATTCCCGCGTCCTCGCCTTTATGAATAAATTCCTTCACCGCTGAAAGCCCGCGGAATTTGTCTTCAATATCCTTTCTCTTTCCCCTGATCCTGATCCGGTGGGCCTCCCCGGCCTTGGCCCTCTTTCCAATTTCCTCCATGGAGTCATCTGCCACGATCCTGCCATTGTCAATGATAATCACCCGTCCGCAAGTGGCCTCAACCTCGGAAAGGATGTGAGTGGAAAAGATCACGGTCTTTTCCTTTCCCAGTTCCTTGATCAGGCTCCGGATTCCGATGATCTGGTTGGGATCAAGCCCTGAGGTCGGCTCATCAAGCAGAAGTATCTCCGGATCATGGATCATGGCCTGGGCCAGGCCAACACGCTGGCGGAATCCCTTGGAGAGCTCTCCTATGTCCATCTTGAGCACCGGTCTGAGCCCGCAGACCTCTATCATCTTCTCGATGCTCGCCTTCCTTGTACCAGAATCAATTCCGCGCAGTCTTGCC
>Ga0190359_1002664_pt1 | contig 10563 bp, 8 predicted proteins | sample 48721823_MG_FD_161269 | JGI IMG/M metagenome (GOLD analysis project Ga0190359, IMG submission 161269) | Hydrothermal vent microbial mat bacterial communities from Southern Trench, Guaymas Basin, Mexico - 4872-18-2-3_MG | ecosystem: Environmental > Aquatic > Marine > Hydrothermal vents > Microbial...
CACCATGGAGTGTTCGCATCTAATTTCCACACTACCTTGGAATGGGATATACTAATTTCTTTGTTTTCATATCATTGGGCCACACCATCTCCATTACTCCTTTCTGCCATTGAGTAACCACCGGAGGGGCATCAATTCGCCGGCCTTTGTTGTTGAATTTGATCCGGCCAAAAACGGTCATCGTGTCAATGCCAGCAATGGCATCCCTGATCTTACTTCTCTCCAACGTGCCAGCTTTTTCTATAGCGGCTGCTGCTATCTGAATCGAGGCGTACGCGTTTCCTACAACGATGTGAGTTCTTTTCCCAAACTTTGCTTTGTATTCAGCGTTAAGCTCTTTAACCCCGGGGCAGCTTAATGCGGGATGCCAGTCGGGACATCCTATTACGTAATCGCCCATTGGACCTGTCATCTTTGCCCAGGCTGGATCATCAGAGCCCCTTATCATTATGATACCCTTTGGATTGTAACCAAGCTCCCTCATTTGTCTAAGCATCATAATACAATCAGGAGGGACAGGGGCAGAAAAGATCACCTCGGCACCGGCTTTTTTTGCTGCAAAGATGAGTGGGCTCATGTCCCGAGCCAGCATCGGATACTTACTGTGAGATACAAATGTAACACCATTGGCAGGCGCCTTCTTTCTAGCAAGATTGAACAATTCCGCAATCCAGTCGCTCTGCTCTTCCCAAACAGCCCACCTGCTTGGCCTTTGGTCTTTGGGGATATTTGCGAAAGCTGCAAATATTGCATCCACGATCCCATCGTTCATCTTGCTGATACCAAAGTAGTATTTAAAGCCCCTTTCAAAAAGCCCAACATTTGTTACTAAAGAGGTTATGGCAGGCAACTTATTCTTTTCAAAGATATCAGAAGTTGCGCTCATCAAGGTGGTACCACAAACAACAGATGCTTTTCGTTGATTCAGTACTTCTGCACGGGCAACAGCCTTCTCCGGGTTTGTTTCCATGTCCATGATCAAAAGTTCAAGAGGTATTTTTTTACCATATTCCTTGACATAGACGCCACCACCCTTGTTTATTTTTTCCACCGCCATTTCGTAGCCAATTTCCGCTGGCTTTCCTATCATGGCATCTGGCCCAGTAAAGGAAACCAAAATACCAATCTTAATGGTTTTGGGTACCTCCGCTTGAGCATAAGCGGGCACAAAAGACAACATGGTCAGCACGACTATCACAAGAATACCAACCGACATTATTAGCAGTCTTCTTTTCATTACTTTACCTCCTCCCCGCGATAAGATCGCTCGATAATAGATTTCTCTAATTGCAGACTCAGCCTTTCTATGCCTTTTGAATTATCACCCCCAATCTTCAGTCAATATTCTGCGGTTTAAAATTGAGTTTGAAATTACCTACCCTCTCCTTTTGTTCATGGGAGATGGGCCTCTTCTTTATAAATTTCTTTGGCAATCAGCGGCCATAATCTTAATAACAAGGTAAACTATATGACAAGCTTGTTTTTTAATAGCAAACTATCAGGAAGAAACTATACATTATTGGCTTACATAATGCCGAAGAACGGCTATTGTGAAATGTGTTGCAAGTATGATCTGAGGTTTATGTTTCTCTTGTTTAGCCCAACCTTCTTCCTTATATTGAAACGGTGAAACCTGATGGCATTCTCGGAGATGCACATAACGTCAGCGATCTCTTTACTACTCATGCCGTCCCTTACCATCCCGGCGATCTCAAGTTCTCTGGGTGTCAACCCGATGCTTGTGGAGGATAATTTGGTCGTGAATTGAGATGTGATCTGAGCTAGGTTTGACTCCAAGATTTCCAAAAGAGTCTTTTGCTCATCGCTCAACTGCCCATGTTTGAGTCTGTTCAAGTAGGGAAAGACTAGTTTTCTTACGTTGCTCAGTATGTTTTCCTCCAGCTTCACCTTTTCGGCCTCTCGATGATCAAGCAACACCTTAAGCGCCGTGTTGACCTCCCTCAGCCTCTCAGCCTGTTGCCTCAAAGCCTTTTCCTTTTCCGACAGAGCGGTTTCAGCGAGCTTGAATTCCGTGATGTCCTTTAAAGTACCGAAAACCCGGATAGGTTTACCGGAAGAATCTTTAATAATTCTTGTTTGGCAGTAGGCGTAACGCTTGGCCCCATCTTTTCTATAAAAACAAAATTCATAATTGCCGCTTCGGCCACCTGCATATGTGTTCTGCAAAAAATCCCTGAAAAGCCCTCTATGTTCAGGATCAATAATATTGTTCAAGAACCGATTGGTGAGAGTAACTTCTCCGGGTTCATAGCCAAAAATGCGGTACAGCCCATCTGATGGATAGATTCTCCCACTCTTGAGATCTCTTTCCCAGCTCCCCATTTGGGCAAGATCCTGCGCTTCATTGAGACGCACTTGGCTGAGTCGCAGCTCCTCCTCTATCCTTTTACGATCAGTAATATCTCTACCGATAGTTTGAATGAATGTTTGGCCCCCTATATTAATAGCGTTTATGTTTACCCAATAATTTCGAACTTCGCCGCTCTTTGTTTTGAGCATTGTTTCGATGGTCTGCGGCCCATTTTCAATAATATTCTTACAGCGTTGCACTATCTCCTCAGCCGAATCCTGGGCCTCAAGCTCAGCTATTGTCATACTCAGTATCTCTTTTCGAGTATAACCCATATCATCACAAACGCGTCGATTGAAAGCCACCGGTTTGAGTGTCTTCGGATTAAACACCATAATATTGTCTGCCGCCTGCTGGAATAGAGCTCGATAGCGCTGTTCTGTCTCCCTCAATGCCTCTTCGAGTTGTTCTTTTTCAGCTAGCAATGCCTCCAATCGAGCAATCTTCTTCCTGGCTTCAGTCAAATTTTCTATCAATTGGAGCTCCGTTTTAGACCTCTCCTCGGCCACGGTAAACTCGTGATTTTACTAGGTTCAACTTTTTTTATCTCGTCAAGCAGGTAATAATTCTTCAAATTGCACTCAAGGTCATAGGGGCCATTTCAGTCTCGAGGAACCGCATTTCCGCTCGCACGCCGCAAGCTCCCTTGCCGGGCTGATTTTCCGGCAGGGAAAAATCAGCCCGGGCGTAACTTCCCCTTGGGGCTCTATAATGAGTAGAGCCCCCGGAGAGCTTGCTACTTGCGCTTGTAGAGGTGGCGACATGGCCAGCTGCCTAGCTTTACTACCTTACCGTTCTGCACCTGGTCCACGCGGACCTTATCAATGCCTTCAATATCACCTTTGCCATAGGTTAGTGGTGTGCTTGTCATACCGCCTGTCTCAAGGCCTTTAATCCGGTAGAAACCGTTTTCCAGTACTGCGCGCGGCGTGAGCTTTTCAAAAGGAACTTTTTGCATGGCAAGCCTTAATGCCTCTGTTTGGGTCATAGCCTCGATTATGCCCGCTTCGTACATAATGTGGGTTACTTGCTTGCCGGGATGATACTTATTCTGCAGGTCATTGCAGAATTTAATGCCGGGGATGGATAGCTGATCCATCGGGGGAAAGCTGCCGGCGCATACATAACCGTCGCCCAGCTTGCCCATGGCAGCAGCGAACACCGCAGTGTGACCGGGTGCAGGCACGCCAAAAACTATTTTGTAAGGTTGGTTCGGTCCCATCCCCAGCCTAACCATCTCCTTTACCGTGGGCTGTGAGCCCGGGTTGATCATAACCCCAAGCGCCAGATCAACCTTTTTCTTCTTAAGCCACATGAGCTGGGTGGTTGGTGGGGAGGTGGGCACGAGGGGAACAAACTGGGTGCCAACAAATTCATATCCCACTTTCTTAAGGTAATTGGTAAGCTCCGGTACCACAATCGACCTCCCCATTGCATTGTCCGCGGTGAGGTATGCAACCCTTGGTTTTCTTTTTTCCTTCCAGTTCTCCATGAACCAGTCTGCAACGGCTGCCAGGGAATCGGTATAAATAGGGTAATAAGTGAAGACACTTTGTGGTGGCGTCAGCAAATACGGCCCGGTAGCCATGCTCGGGGCACCAAAGCCATCCTCAAATAGCCTGTCCTTAAGTGCCAGCGCCTGGGGGGAACCAGAGCACCTGAAAACAAGCATCCCCTTGGCTTTAAGCTCCTCGTAGATAGATAAAGCCTTGGGTGGCTTGAGCTCATCATCCCGCCACAGCAGTTCCAGGCTTATATCCGATGGAAATTTCTCATTGCGCCATGGGGCCAGGTTCTTTGTCTCATTCACATATTTGACATAGTCCTGGTAGCCGGCGAGCACTGCCGCCGTGTCCTCTGCGTAGGCGCCGGTTAAAGCCATAGTGCCGCCGACATATAGGGTTTTTGCGTAAGAACTGCGGACAGTGAATAATGATAAGGCTACCACCGCAATGACCAGACAAGCTATTAGCGCTAATTTGTTTCTAGCCATCTTTCATATCCTCCTTTCTGCTTTGTAATTTGGTTCATACCATACGAAAAACACACTTTTCTTGCACCTGATCACCTCCCTTCACTCTCGTTCTTCATGGGAGAAAGGCCATAGCCTGAAATAAGCTCCGACAAGCTCCCACCGGTGAGCCAAACCCCTGGGTTCAAAGATAAGGAAGATAATAATCACTAACCCGTGCGCGATCAGGCCCATGGAAGCGGCCGCCTGGGGAGCAACAATCGCTGACAATCCCGGGCCAACAACCGTGACCAGCTCATCCAGCAACTTGAGAGCAATAGCCCCGAAAAGAGCACCAAGGGTGCTGCCCATACCGCCGACGATTAACATACCCAGATACCACACCGAATCCATGAAGGGGAACAGATCCACAGAGGCAAATGCATAATAGTGAACCAACAGCACGCCCGCTACCCCCGCATAAACGCAGCCTATAAAAAATGCCTGAAGTTTATAACTCCACAGATTAATTCCCATGACTTCAGCGGCCAGGTCATTATCCCTGATCGCCACGAATGCCCTGCCTGCCCTTGTCCTCACTATATTCTGAGCCGTGTATGTGGCGAGGCAAGCAAATGCCATGACAAGGCAGAAATAGCTGCCTTTTGACTTCACTGTGAACCCCGCTATCTCAGGTCTGGACACCGCTAATCCATCCCCGCCCCCGGTCAGGCCGTATAGCTGGAGGATAAGCCACACAATTATGAAGTGAGCCGCTATGGTAGCCATAATCAGGTAGAAACCCTTAATCTTTAATGACGGCAGACCGAAGATCAAACCCGCCACCCCGGCCCCTAGGGCGCCGCAAGGCAGGGTAGCCCAGAATGGCCAGCCAAGCTTGGCGCTTAAGATAGCCGAAGTATAGCCGCCGACTGCCATGAACCCGGCATGGCCAATGGAAATCTGTCCGCAGTACCCCGTTAAGATGTTCAAACCGTGGACACTGATAACCGCGATACCGATCATGGTCATTACGGTAAGGGCCCTATCACTGAGAAAAAGAGGACAAGAGAAAAGGAGAAGGAGAAAAATAAAGAGCATCGCCCATTGCAGCCGGGTTCGGATAATGGCCATATCCTGAGCATAGTTTTCAAGAAAGGTACCACGCTGTCGACCCACAGGTTAAATCCTTTCTATCCTGACCTGACCAAACAGGCCATGCGGTTTGAAGATCAGCACAACTATCATGACTATAAAAGGAAACACATTAGCCAGACCGCCTCCAGGGAGCAATGGGTCCAGGTAGCCGGCAGCAACATTCTCAAGGATGCCCAGGATTATTCCAGCTACGATTGCGCCACCGATTGACTCCAATCCACCCAGCAAAACCACGGCAAATGCTTTGATGCCGACATTGGCCAGTGGTATCATAACTCCCGATACGCCGCCCAGAAGAATGCCGCCAATAACGCCGACTACCGATGCAATTACCCATGATAGAGCGTAGACCCTGGTTGCTTTAATACCAGCGCTCTGCACTACCTGTAGATCTTCTGCAGTAGCCCTCATTGCGAGTCCGATCTTGGTGTAATGAAAAAAAAGCATCAGTATTGTTACTGCGGCACCAGACACGATTAGTCCAATTAAGGACTCCGAGGGCACAGAAATTTCCCCAATGTGAAGGGATAAGGTGGGTAGCAGCCCGTGGTAAGTCTTGTATTCGCCTCCCCAGATTAAGGTTGCCAGACCTTCTAATATGCTTGCCAGGGCTATGGTCATCATAATTACGGCCAGCACAGGTTGACCAACCAGGGGTCGCAGGGTGAGCCGTTCTATCAGCAAACCCATCACTGCAGCCGTGGCCATTGCCATTAAAAGACAGGCCCATATCGGCAGGTGAAAAGCTACAAGGAAAGTATATCCCAGGTAACCGCCTATCAGCACGAAATGTCCTTGCGCAATATTGAATACCTCGGAACATTTCAGAATAATAACAAATCCTATAGCAACCAGAGCATACACTATGCCCAGAGAAAAGCCGGTTACCACCAATTGCAGGAAATAGGTCATTGAAAAGCTCTTTAGGCGGAGTTGATCCTTATAATAGTCCTTCTTTTTTCAGTGCTGCCGTCCCAGTGTTTGATCAGGGTTTCTAATGGAACCTCGGTTTTTTCATTATACATGGCGTTGATAAGTTCGCTTAAGCGGTTTTGCAAAAATCTCCGTCTCAGTTTCCTGGTTCTGGTTAGCTCGCCCTCATCAGGACTAAACTCCCTGTGGAGATTAACGTATTTCTTCAACATGACGCCAGGAGGCAGAGATTGATTTATTCTGTCTATCTCTCTTTTCACCAGGCTTATAACCTCCGGCTTCTGGGAAAGGTCGGCAAACCCCGTATAGGCCACCTTTCTCTTCCCTGCCCACCTGCTAACTGCATCGTAGTTGATTACTACGATCGCCAATGCGTACTCCTTGCCTTGGCCAGCCAGGATCCATGCATCCTTGATATAAGGGCTGAACCGAAGCCGGCTCTCAATAAGCTGAGGGGCTATTTTCTCACCACCGGGCAGTTCAATAATATCTTCCAATCTGTCTATGATTACGATGTGTCCGTTTTTGTTGATAAACCCTCCATCTCCTGTATGAAACCAACCTTCTTCAAGGACTTGTGCCGTCCTCTCCGGGTCCTTACAATAGCCCAAAAAAACACCAGGCTGTCGATAGATTATTTCGCCATCGTCGGCTATTTTCACCTCCGATCCCTTGTGGGCAGGGCCCACTGTATCCAGGGTAACATCATTGTTCTTCGCCCCGGTTAGTGCCCCTCCCTCTGTCGTGCTATAGAGGCTTTTCAGCGGGACCCCTATCGCATGGTAGAATCTTAGTGCCTCGGGACTGAGAATCGCCCCGGTTGTGTAACAAATTCTGGCATTTAACAGGCCAAGGCTCCGTTTTAAGGGTCTAAAGAGCAAGGCATCAGCCAATGCGCGAAGAGCTTTCAAAAAAAGTCCCGGCTTTTTCTTCTGAAACTTTAACTCCGCTGCCTTGTAGCCGATCGGCATTAGAAGGCGGAAAGCGAATTTCTTAATCACATCAGCTGCAAGCATCCGTGCTTGCACTGTTGCTGCCTGACTTTCCCAGATTCTGGCCCCACTGACAACGATGCTCGGCCCTGTTTCACTGACGTCCCGGTACTGAGTTTCAGGTGCTTCGGCAAAGTTCAAAGTGCAGCCGGAGAGCAGGTGACAGCCAATACTCCACCATTGTTCTGTTATCCAGGCTGGCGGCAGGTAAGGCACCAAGTTATCATCCTCATACCATGGATCCAGGAGCAAATGGTAAATGGCGCCGGTCATCAATGTTCTGAAAGTGTGCAAGCACCCTTTGGGCGAATCCCCGGTAGTGCCTGAAGTGTAGACAATTGCGCAAACATTATCGGCGGAGCCGGTTTCTACACCACGCTCAAATACTCCCGGATGTTTTTCCTCATGTTCTCTCCCCAGTTCCAGAACCTGCCTGATTCCCATCAACAAGCTATCCCCATAGTGGGCGAGGCCTTTGTAGTTCCAGTAGATAACCCTCTCAAGCCGGGGAAGTTCCTGCTTAGCTTCGAGAAACTTGTCAACTTGCTCCTGACCTTGAGCTATTGCAAATCTGGCGTCAGAATTTTCCGCAATGTATTTTATTTCCGAGGGCGCAAGTTCGGGACACAGACCCACGCTAATCCCGTGGTTGGACTGAGCCGCGAGTTCAGAGTAATACCACTCCGGTGCATTGTCCCCCATAATAAGCAGGCGATCTTCAGGTTCAAACCCCAGGGATTGCAAACCCAGTGCAAGATACTTAACACTCAGATAATAGTCCGCCCATGTAACAGGTTCCCATACGCCGTAATGCTTGTGCCGCATAGCCTTGCGACTTGCACCGTATTTTTCGTAATTGTACTTGAGTATCTTTGGCCATGTATCGCCCTTTTCTTTGTAGAGTTCCTCTTGTGTGGAAGCCATATCCCCACGCCTTTTATCAAGCAATCCACCTTTTTCTTCGGCGGTAGTGCTTGATGTCCCGATAACTTTTTCTAGAGCCCACGGTAGACAGGCCCATATAGAATTCTCTAATGTCGTCGTTATCCCTCAGTTCCTCAGCCGGCCCTCCCATGACTATCTTGCCGTTCTCCATAATATGGCCGGTATCGGCAATACCAAGCGCAGCTCTGGCATTTTGCTCCACAAGCAGTATTGCCATTTTTTGTTCAGAGTTAATCCCTTTGATAATTCCATAAATTTCCTGGACCATGAGCGGGGCAAGGCCGAGTGATGGTTCATCAAGAAGCATAAGCTTGGGACGGCCCATGAGGGCTCTACCGATCACAAGCATCTGCTGCTCGCCCCCGGATAGATATCCGCTTGTCTGGCGGCGGAGACGCTTAAGGCCGGGAAAATAGTCAAAAACCATATCCATATCTTTCTTGACGCCAGCCCTATCCTTCCTGAGATAGGCTCCGACCATTAAATTTTCCTCAACGGTTAGGTGCTCCAGAACTCTTCTTCCCTCCATAACCTGGCTAATACCCATTCCAGCGATATCCTCGGGTCCATACCCATCTATTCTCTCCCCAGCGAGGTAAATGCTTCCATCGGTTATCTCTCCTTCCTCGGTTTTTAGAAGACCTGATATGGCCTTTAGCGTGGTGGTCTTTCCTGCACCGTTAGCCCCGAGAAGGGCAATTATTTTCCCCCTGCTCACGTTCAGGGATACCCCTCGCAGTACCTCAATAACCTTCATGTAAACAACTTCAATATTGTTTATCTGGAGCACCAGCAATATCCCCGATTCTGGTTAAAAACGCTAACGCCTACCTGTTTAAACCTCTATTTCCTGCCCCAGGTAAGCACTTATCACCTTGTGGTTACTCTTTATTTCAGAAGGGCTACCCTCCGCAATTTTTCGCCCAAAATCTAGAACAACAACCCTGTCCGCTATATCCATAACTACCCCCATGTCGTGCTCAACAAGGATAATACATCCCACCCCTTCTCTCAAAACAGGCGTGTCGGGATAAGTCTCTCCCTGGCCTTCGAATACATCAATTATAAATCTTGCCATATCCTCTTTTTCCTCCTGGTTCATGCCGGCCATGGGTTCATCAAGAAGCAGCACTTTCGGTTCCAGGGCCAGAGCCCTCCCCAGTTCGACTCTTTTTTGCATTCCGTAGGGAAGAACCCCAACTGTTTTTTTCCTGATTGGTGCGATTTCCAAAAAATCAATAATCTCTTCTACAATACGGCGGTGCTTAATTTCCTCCCCAAGCGCCCAGCCAAAGTATATCGCCCCGCCGAGAAAATTCTGCCCCATGAGGGCGTGCCTGGCTGCCATCAGATTGTCTTGAGTGCTAAGCCCCCTGTAAAGCTCAATGTTCTGAAAAGTTCTCGCAATCCCCACCTTGGCTAACTTGTCAGGACGCATACGGGTGATCTTCTGCCCGTCAAAATAGATCTCGCCTTTCTGCGGTTTATAAAAACCATTTATACAGTTTAGAAGCGCCGTCTTGCCCGCGCCGTTAGGTCCTATTATTGCCAGTATTTCCTTATCCTTGACCTCCATGCTCACTTCATCAAGCGCTCTAACCCCGCCAAAGCTTAGCGAAAGGCTGTCAATCCATAACCTGATCTCGCTATCGCCTTCCACCGAATCTTGCCTCCAATCTCTTTCTGGTGAAAATAAAAGGGCCAGTGCGCACTTTGAGATAATATTCGGGCAGCCATCTATTCCGGGTTCCTGCAAACGATTACGCCCCGGACCTTAACTTAAGTAATTAGGATTTCTTTTCAAAAGAGGGCCTTTGTGACCGGGTTGCAACAAAATACCGCTCATTTCTCTCAATTCACTATATCATGCGGCCTCAAAAACTGCAGCAATGCTTCCCCTCTCCAAAATGAATGCACCTGATGGGGCATACCCCCATGCATGCAGGCTCTTCACCCTGGGCGAGCCTCTCCGCAACACGCTTCCACTCATCAAGTTCTTCATAAATCAGGCTTCTAGCCAGCCTTTGCGAAAGGCCCTGATATAATCCTGGCACCACCGGTCTTGACCCAGAAGAAGGGTAGTTGCTCTCAATGTCCCCATGAGTTTCTTATCTAGGGGATCCACAATGGCTGCGCTGAGTCCTGCTCTCATGGCAAGGGCCAAAAAAGCCCTGTTAACCAGGTGGCGTTTGGGCAATCCGAATGAAACATTC
>Ga0190359_1002666_pt1 | contig 10561 bp, 10 predicted proteins | sample 48721823_MG_FD_161269 | JGI IMG/M metagenome (GOLD analysis project Ga0190359, IMG submission 161269) | Hydrothermal vent microbial mat bacterial communities from Southern Trench, Guaymas Basin, Mexico - 4872-18-2-3_MG | ecosystem: Environmental > Aquatic > Marine > Hydrothermal vents >...
TACACAATACATCGCTGGAGGATGTAATCGGTAATCTCAAAAAGATTTACAATCTTTAACGGTGGAGAAAATAGTTCATGCTTATTGTTGATACGTGGGGGTGGCGGCGGGTAAACTTTGAACGCTGAACCTTTACCCCGCTCGCCCCGTTGAACCGGGTAGCCTCTGGGTGTTCAATCATAGTTTTCACTTTGAGCTATTCCCTATGAGCTTCCTTACTCCCATATTCCTTGACAAATCACAAACAGGGACGTAATCTTGCCACAAAATAATGAACTTCCTCGCAGCAACCTACGATATATCGAAAACTAGGAAAAATATAAACACGTCAAGCTAGGGATAATTAGATCTTGTCCTCCTTTGGCAGATTCAGCCCTTTAAGGAAGGTATTATGTCTTGCAATGCTTGCCCAGTAGAATTTCCTAATTCGTTGGGAACCCCTTTAGTGATTCAACAAGGCGAGCCTATTTCACTGGGAATCCGCAATTCCAATCTGAGATTTTTCAAAAGCTCCATTAACATAAAGTTGTTAGAGCGGATTTGAGTATGCCACGAAATTTGAAATTTCTGACTGTGCAGACCTATCGTATAGTGTAGTCGAAATATAATTGATATCCCCACACCATCAGGAGATTGATTCTGGTTTGACACACAAACAGCAGATCCCTTATAGTCAGAGTTCGAAAAAGGAAATTCTTATCAACTCAACTAACTCGGGAAGGAGGTTTTCTTGTATTTCGCAGAGTATTTAGGTCTTATCGCCGGATTATTGGTCACCTGCAGCCTTATTCCGCAAATTATACGGGTGTTCAGGCTAAAAAGTGCCCGGGAGATAAGCGCAGTTTTTACCGTTTTACTTTTACTCGGTTTGGTACTTTGGGTGATCTACGGAATTATCCTTACACTGGCGCCGGTTATCATATGGAACGCTATCGGTGCGGTGCTTGCCCTCTTACTTTTGTATGCGAAGATAAGGTATGGACATAATGAGATACAATAAATATTTTAGCTCTTGTGTACGTATCAAGTCCCAGTGGAATAGTCTTCGCCCGCGTTGAATAAATTAAGGCATTCAACGGGGTGAAAATTCCACCTCAGTAACATCCTCCGGGGGCGGATAAATCTGCCGGAGCTACATGGGCCGTCTTCACACACGGAAAATGCAGAGTAAAAGGAGAAGTTGGTCCTAAAGCAACTTAAGGGTGGCCGTTGATATGAATTTGCGGCTCAAATCTTTATTCTTGAAACAAACACCCTCCCGCTTAGCTCTCATGAATTGTTGAAACAGTGTTCAGGATATTTCCCATAAGAGACCCTTATTCGGCGAGTATCTCAGTGCAAATCCTTCGTCAAGCTCCGGGTAAACTGTATGTTTAGTCGGTGTGCCACACTGAGGCAGCCACTATCTGAAACAGGGGCTCTATTCATTTCGCCACATACCTACCCAATATTATCAGACCCTTCTCCAAAGAACGATAAAGCACCTTGTCTATCGTAATAAATATTATGAAGGGAAACACAGGCATCTGATCAGTCACAGAATTTTGGGGTTGATATTTGCCATTTGGCATGATGTATTGCCAAAAAATGGAGGTTTGTTATGGAAACAACATTAGACAAATTCGGACGGATCGTTATACCAAAGCGTGTGCGTGATGATTTAGGCCTAAAACCGGGGGCAGTATTGCAGATCGAACAGGCCGAGCAAAAAATTCTTATGGGGCCAGTAAATGAGGGGTCGCAAGTAGTGGTAAAAAATGGAGTATTGGTATTTTCAGGCACTGCAACTGGGGATCTTGTGGGGGCAATCCAGGCCCATCGTCAAGAACGTCTGAGTGAAGCAGGTTCCGGTATTAAAAAATGAAAACGTTATTCGATACTTCTGTCCTTGTAGCTGCCATTGTCGAGCCTCATTCAATGCATACTCGCGCTTTGCCCTGGCTCCAACGTGCAAAGGCAGGGGAAATTGATTTCTTAGCAGCTAGTCACACATTAGCAGAACTTTATGCTGTATTAGCCACCCTTCCTCTAAAACCCAGGTCTCACACCTAACAGCTTGGCGTCTTGTTCATGATAATGTCGAGACCTCGGCCAAGATCATTTCTCTTTCTCCTTCTGATTACAAGGATACTATCAAGTATATGTCTGAATTAGGGCTAACCGGGGGCTGTAAAACACCCCGCCACTCCGCCAGAAGCACGGCGATAAAAAGACGGCGGGAAATCCCTCCACAAAAACTGCGGGCAGGCCTTGAGCCAAAATCGGTAAATCTAATCTGAGATCAGGATTTGAATCTTGGAATTTCCCTTTTGTATGAGATGAGCATATCCATATTTTAGAAAAACCACCTCATTGAAACGATAGGATTGATATTTCATATACGGAAAAGTCTGATTGTTTATTCAAAATGTATATCACACTTATTATGTCTTTGTGGGTGCTTTTGATAGACGTTTGATTATGGTTTGGGTGAAGTTTTTAAAGAATAGAAGCTGAATATCTTTGCTCAATCCCTCCAAAAGGGTGGAACTGACTTTCAGTAAAATACATTCCTCTTTGGTAATAATGGTAGCTGTGCGAGCTTCACCGGTCAGATAGGCCATCTCCCCAAAACATTGTCCCTTTTCTAAAACAGCCAGCTTTTTGGTCCCTGTTTTTACAACCACTTGACCACTGATCAAAATATAAAAAGAATCATCTATCTCTCCTTCTTTTATAATAGTCTCACCCTTCTCAACCTTTACTAAATCACAGGCGGAAACGATCTGGTCGATCTGGTTTTCAGTAAATGTTTTAAAAAATGGCAAGTCTTTAATATAACCAAACAATTCATTTTCATGTGTTTCTTTTGGTATTTCCTTTAAACTACGTAAGGCCAGTCTCAGATCGTAAGCAAAGTCCATGCTGCCCTGATAACGTTTAGATGGATCCTTGGCGAGTGCCTTGCTGCAAATATCAGCAAATATTTTTGGTAACTCTGGCTTTAATTCAAGAATTGGGGGAGGATCATCATTAACAATCTTATACATAATAGAGTATTCGTTTTCTCCATCGAATGCCTTTTTACCGGTTAAAAGTTCATACAGGACTGAGCCAAGAGAAAAGATATCGTTTCTCTCTGTTATCAACTCTTCTTTTACCTGTTCTGGTGACATATAGCTGGGGGAGCCGAATAAACCCTTAACAAGAGTGGAATGTCCCCTCCTTTTAACATAGGCAATGCTAAAATCAGTTATCTTGACCTGACCTGATAGGCTAAGAATGATATTAGAGGGTTTTATGTCGCGGTGAATCACCCCGTTTTGATGGGCATATTCTAAGCCCTTGCATACATTGAAAACAATCTTGACTACCCTCTCTACAGGTAAAAGATTGTCCGGTTTACAAAATTTCTTTAATGTGGATCCGTCTATATACTCCATTGTAATATAACAAAAGTCTTGTTGTAGATCAGCATCATATATGGTTACAATATTTGGGTGCATAAGACGCCCTGCAGATTGTGCCTCAACAAAAAAACTTTTCTTATAGGCCTCTATTTCTTCTGGGCCTGTATCATTAGGAAGATGGTAGACCTTAATAGCTACTTGACGTCCAATATAAGGGTCCTTTCCAAGATAAACAGCTCCCACGCTAGCCTGTCCCAATTGTTTCAGAATTTGATAGCGCCCTATAGTCTTTATATTCTTCATATCAAACATAAATCAATGAAATCCCCTGTGGCATTGGTTAAATAGTTGAATAGTAAAATAGATAAATACCTGAGCGATATATCATTTTTTAAGTAGGCGAATGATTAACTATTTAATAGATTAACGATTTAATTAATGTACCTCAAGTCTGCCCATTCCGCTCTGCTCAACGAGGCAGTCGTGTGCCTTAGCCTTTTTTACTTTGCCATATCAGTAAAAAGTCCCTTTACATCAAGTTTATGTACCGTATCATTAAATGTTTCAGTCATTACTTCATGCGCCTGTTTTAGGCCGGAAATTCGAAACTTTTCTGACTGACCCTTAAATCTCCTGGTTAAAACATTCCCTGCCAGAGAAAATTCAGCCTTGTAATCTATCCTGGCAATCCACCTGTGGCCAGATAGATCCAGAGTAAAATCGTATAACTTGATAGCTAACTCAGGAATCCCGTCTTTCCGCTCAGGTAACAATTTAAGACCCATATTTTTAAGATAAAGAGTAAAGGTTTTTTTGAAAAGGGTTTCTATGTCATAAATTCCGACAAGGGTTCTCTCCTTTTTTTCTTTTGATAGAAAATAATTAACATTCCCAGGAAAATTTTTATATATCCTCTTTGCTCCCTTGCCAATAATATCTTTATTGACTCTCTTGTCAATAAAGGCGAAATATATTTCCTTTTCCTTCAGAATATTCGATTTTGGCGTAGTGTTATACGTTACTTCTAATTTAGGGATAGTAGCACAGGCAGTAAAGAAGATAAGAGACAGAAAGGAAAGGAATTTAACATAACAAAAAGATGTTTTCATACGAATCCTCCTTTTTTAAGGCAGATAATAGACAATTGACATAAACTATTTTAATAAAGGAGTATTCTAAAAGTACACGTATCTGTCAAGAAAAAGTAGCCCAAATGAAAAAAGGCAGTGACAATAGTATACAAAAGAGTGATAGGGATCTCTTTGATCAAGCCTGGAATGTTACCAGAGAGAACCATGGAAATAATTTTATATTCTACCTTCCTGGTATGATCAGGTATGGAAAGGTGAGGGGTCTGTATCCCGCTCTATCATTAACCGGGGGTAGGTGCCAGCTCCTCTGTGAGCACTGCAAGGGATTACTCCTAAAGCCTATGATAAGGGCAACCGACCCAGAAACTCTTATAACAAAGTGTCTTAAGTTAGCGCACTCAGGTCATTCAGGGGTTCTTTTGAGCGGTGGATCAGACCTTCAAGGGAGACTTCCCTGGGGGAAATTCTATCAGTCAATACAAAAAATAAAGACTGAAACCGATTTATTTCTATCTGTGCACAGTGGCTTTTTAGATTTCAGCACAGCAGTCGCTCTCAAAGAAGCTGGCGTGGATCAAGCGCTAATTGATGTAATGGGTGATGAGGAAACCGCTAAAAAGATTTACCACCTTGATAGTCTTCAAAAGGTGATAGTATCACTGGAGAATCTCTTCAAATCAGGTCTTGATGTTGTGCCTCATATTGTGGCTGGGCTAATGTATGGTAAAATACATGGTGAATATGATGCCCTGAGAATTATAAGTCGCTTTAAACCTTCTTCTTTTGTAATTGTTGTTCTTATGCCATTAAAAGGTACACCTATGTCAGGTGTCTTGCCTCCATCTCCAGTAGAGATTGCGCGATTGATTGCCACGGCCCGATTGATGATGCCCCAAACTCCAATATCTCTGGGCTGTGAGAGGCCAAGAAATAAAGATGGAGATTTAATGGAAGAGCTGGCCATTTATGCAGGGGCTACCAGAATGGCTGTATGGTCAAAAAAAACCATTGATCTGGCATTAAATCTCGGATTGAAGCCACTCTTTCAACCCACCTGCTGCTCGGTTCCTTACAGGGAGGATTATAGCAATAGGCTTAGGATGCCTCTGGTTAATCAAGGCTGTTTGCTGCCTTAATATGCAAGGCTTCTTTTATTAATCCAAATATTCCTTTCTTGCCATCTCTGCCAGCTTAAACTTTTGTACCTTGCCTGATCGTGTCATAGGAAATTCTGTGACTGATTTATAGTAATCTGGCGCTTTCTCTTGAGAAACATTATCCTTAAGATATTTTTCAAGGTTCTCAGGAGATACCTGTGCGCCTTCCTTGATTTTTACCCAGGCGGCGATTTCCTGGCCTTTTTCAGGATGAGGGAATCCAAAAACCTGAACTTCTGAGACGCCAGGCAACTTATAGATTATTTCCTCTAACTCTGATGGGTAAATCTCAACTCCTTCTCTAACAATAATATCCTTGAGCCTCCCTGTTATCTTAACATAGCCCTTTTCATCCATCTCGCCAAGATCCCCTGTGTGGAACCATCCTTGCTTATCAATAGCAGATGCGGTTGCAGCAGGCATGTTATAATATTCCTTCATCAGAAAGCCCCTGGTGCAGAGTTCCCCCTGATTATGAGGCGGGAGGTCTTCACCGGTTGTCTGGTCTAATATCTTGACTTCATTGCACTCGAGGGCACTGCCAATGGTTGAAACCCTTATATTTAGTGGATCATCGGGTCTGGTCATTGTTATCCATGAAGAGGCCTCTGTGATGCCATAGGCAACGGTAATGTCCGAAATACCAATATCCTTCACAAGTTTTCTCATTAATTCCATCGGACATGGAGCCCCGCCTATTGTCCCCTTACTTAGTGTTTTCCACCTTTCAGGACTAAATTCCGCATGATCTATAAGTGTGATAAGCATGCTGGGAGAGCCATAAATAGCAGTACATTTTTCATCAGTAATGGCTGATATAATCTTGGATGGCTCAAAGGTAGCACAGGGCATAATGATTGAAGCACCCTTTATAAGCCCTGCTAATACAATACATGTATTTCCAAACATATGAAATAGGGGGAAAAATAAGCAAAGCCGGTCTTGATTGTTAAGTCCCTGTCTCAATGCGGAAAACATGGATTTATTGATAAGACCTAAATGGTTAAGAACAACCCCCTTTGGTTTACCGGTAGTACCAGATGTGTACATTATGGCAACTGGATCATCTGGATGGATTTCATTTTCTCTTTGAGCAAGGGTTTTAAGGTCAATCCCATCACCCATTTCCATTAGCTCCTGCCATGAGATCATATCAGGATAGAGTTTTTCATCTATAACAATGGTGTTTTCGAGTATTGATTTTAGCCCTATATCAAGCTCCAGTCCCTGTGCCATAATAATGGAGCGTGACCCGGATTGTTCCAGGATGTAGCGGAGATCTTCTTTCCCTGCTCCATGATCTACTGGAACAACAATAGCCCCTATTTTTGCAAGTGCCATCTGGGAGATAATCCATTCAGGCGAATTGGGGGCGCAAATCGCAACCCTGTCACCCTTTGTAATACCCATCTTTATCAGACCCCTAGCGGCCCTGTTTATTTCGGATAAAAAGAGATTGTAGTTGTATCTTATGTTAGAATCGGAATGAACAAGGGCAATATTGTTGGGGTATTTCGCTGCTATCTCATTTAATAACTGGCCAATGGTTTTTCGTGTAATTTCTATATTGTTTTTGGGTATGGTCATTTTTATCCTCCAACTACCTTCCAACATCGGACTGTATGGTTCTCATTTACTGTGTAAAACGCTATTTCTTCTTTTTTGCACCTATCTTCAACAAGAGGGCATCTCCCCTGAAACTTACACCCTGGAGGCGGATTAAAAGGACTTGGAACATCACCTGTAAGTGTCTTCCGCTCCCCACGATCGTCTGGGTCAGGCTCTGGGATGGCTGAAAGTAATGCAAGTGTATATGGATGCAGAGGATTATTATAAATTTCCTCTATTGGTGCATATTCCATTATGTGACCAAGATACATTACAGCCACCATATCGCTGATGTAGCCAACGACATTGAGGTCGTGGGAGATGAAGAGATAGCTTAGACCCAGGGTATTTTGTAGCTCTTTTAAAAGATTAATAATCTGGGATTGGATAGATACATCAAGCGCCGATACTGGCTCATCACATATTATTAATGAGGGATTGACGCTCAGGGCCCTGGCTATGCCAATGCGCTGCCGCTGACCACCACTGAATTCATGGGGGTAGCGATCAGCGCCTGAGGAGGCAATTCCCACCATATTTAGGAGTTCTATAATACGCCGCTTTCGCTCATGATGTCCTTTTATGGGCAATGTTCGCAGGCCTTCTTCAATAGATTGTCCAGCGGTCATCCGGGGATTTAAAGAACCAAAAGGGTCCTGGAAAATGATCTGCATCTCTTTGCGCAAAGGCTTCATTTCATCCGGGGAAAGGCTGCTTATATCTTTATCCTGATAAATGATCTTGCCTTCATCCGGTTCTAAAAGCTTTAAAATAAGTCGGCCAATTGTGGATTTACCACATCCGCTCTCTCCAACCAGACCCAATGTCTTTTGCTTGTCTATATAAAGATCAACTCCATCAACGGCCTTGATCCAGCCAATGACATTCTGGAAGAATCCCCTGCGCACCGGGAAATATTTTTTTATCCCTTCTGCCTTAAGTATGGCGTTGTTAGTAGTCATTGGTCAATTGTCATTGGTAAAATAGGTAGATGGCCCTTAGTTCTCAACTGAATATAGCACTGGACAACGGCTCAGGTGTCCCTTGCCATAATCACACATCTCAGGAAATTCGATCCTGCACGTATTAATAGCAAAATTACATCTGGGATGAAATGGACACCCAGAGGGCTTATATGCAGGGTCTGGCACTGTTCCCGGGATGCTGTGAAGCGCGCTCCCCCGTTTTGTTGGGCTCGGCAGTGATGCAAGAAGCCCCTGGGTATAAGGATGACACGGAGCATGAAAGATTTCTTTTGCTGTGCCCTGCTCAACAATAATGCCCGCATACATCACATATATACGATCTGCAATATTCGCCACCACCCCAAGGTCATGAGTAATATAGAGAAGAGACATTCGCCGGTTTTTTTGAAGCTCTTCAAATAGATTCAGGATCTGTGCCTGAATGGTGACATCAAGGGCAGTGGTTGGCTCATCAGCAATCACAAGATCAGGATTGCATGCCAATGCCATAGCAATCATAACACGCTGTTTCTGCCCCCCGCTGAGCTGATGCGGATAATCTTTAAGGCGCTCCTCAGGCGAAGCGATACCAACATCTTTAAGGAGTTGTATACATCTTTGTTTTAACTGTTTCTTATCCACCTTTTCATGGACCATGATGGCCTCTTGGACCTGATCCTGTATGGTAAACACCGGGTTAAGTGAGGTCATAGGCTCTTGAAAGACCATGGATATGTGATTTCCACGAATCATCTGCATCTCTTCTTCACTCAAATTCAGGAGATTTTGCTCGTTGAAAAGCACTGCGCCGCCCATAATTTTACCAGGGGGTTGGGGGATAATCCCGAGGATAGTTAAGGCAGATACAGTTTTTCCGCAGCCCGATTCTCCAACAAGACAGACTGTCTCTCCTTTTCCTATATCAAAGCTTACCCCATCAACCGCTCGGGATACATTTCCATCAAGCTGGAAATAAACCTTGAGATCATGGACGGAAAGCATCAATACCTCTCCCTGAGTTTTGGATTAAGTATATCCCGCAAGCCCTCGCCAAACAGATTAAATGAGAGTACCACAATCAAGATGGCAAAGCCTGGAACAAAGGTGAGCCAGGGTGCATCAAAAATGAAACGTTTTCCATCAGAAAGTATATTACCCCATGTAGCATATGGTGGTGGAACACCAAATCCAAGAAAGCTCAATCCTGCTTCTGTGAGAATAGCGGTTGCAATACCAATTGTGGCAGATACCAGCACTGGCGCAATAGCATTAGGCACCATATGACGAAATATGATCCGAAGGTTGCTTATCCCAAGCGCCTTGACAGCGGTTACAAAATCCTGCTCTCTTAATGAGAGAAATTCAGCCCGCACAAAACGAGTGGTGCCCATCCAGCTTGTCAGGCCAATGACAATCATAATATTGTAGATGCTTGCTGGGAGTAAGGCGACCACAGTGAGGATCAGGAAAAAACTTGGGAAGCAAAGCATGATATCCACCACTCGCATGATCAGGGTGTCAACAGAGATTGCCTTTTTGTGAAGCATCTGTAACCATATTGACTGAGCTTTTTTCACTGATCTCTTTTTCATCAGAAGGTAGTAGAGAATGCACACAATGCCTGTAATAAGACAAGTTAAACCCAGATACATATTTCCTATAGAAAGCAATACTACCCCGATGAATAGTATCAAAGTTACCAAAATGTGATGAAGACAGATATGGTTTTGTCCAAAATAGCCTGCTATCCCACCCAGAAATATTCCTATAAGCACAGCAATACCTACAGCGACAAATCCTACTGTCAGGGATACCCAGGCGCCCTGAAGCATCCTCGCAAAAACATCCCTTCCTAAATCATCGGTTCCAAAAAGGTATAATCCCAATTTAGGTGTTTCCTCAGGGCGCAAGGTCTTTAGATTTGGATCAGAGAGCGGGGGTCGAAGTTTTTCCTGGAGTCTTACCGTGGAAGGATCAAAATAAGGATTGGTGCCGGAGGTAAGTATAATGCCTGCAAGGGCAGTAAAGAAGAAGAGAACGAAAATTAAAAGTCCTAAAAAAGCTAGTTTGTTTTTCTTAAGAAGTTCCCAGGATTCCTGAAAACGGGTTTTTCTTGGAGCAGCAGGGGGTAGTCCTGCAGGAGTTTCATTATGGATTTGGGATGAATTCACAATTTTCATCATTATTTGTAACTATTCAGCCACCAAGACACAAAGACACAAAGAGAAGATAAATAGAAATTTAATAACGGAGTTTTCTCATTAACTTCAATCTGCCACCCATTAAAAAGGCAATTGAATAATTATATAATCTTGGTGTCTTGGTGCCCCTGGCCCAGACTTGGCATGCAA
>Ga0190359_1002667_pt1 | contig 10560 bp, 6 predicted proteins | sample 48721823_MG_FD_161269 | JGI IMG/M metagenome (GOLD analysis project Ga0190359, IMG submission 161269) | Hydrothermal vent microbial mat bacterial communities from Southern Trench, Guaymas Basin, Mexico - 4872-18-2-3_MG | ecosystem: Environmental > Aquatic > Marine > Hydrothermal vents > Microbial...
GTGCAGGCGTGCATCCACCAGCGCCAACAGCTGCCGACCCTGCTCGTTGCCCTCGTCGTAGTCGAGCAGCTTCTGCAAGGTGAGCCGAACTTCGCTGTAGCCCAGCAGGGTATCCAGTTCCAGGGATGTACGTGCCTGCTGCAGGAAGTTGTCGATCTTGTCGGCGCGCAGGTGGCTGTACGCAAAGTAACCACCCAGGGCCAGGCCCACCACCAGGAAGGGCACCAGCACCAGGAACACTTTCAGGTAGCTGAAGGTCTCGGCCGGGGCAGCCACGGCCTCCTTGAAAGGAGCCACCGCTCCATCGGGGGAGGTCACGAAGCGGGTGGGCGCGGGCTCGGGCTTGGCAGGCTGCTGGGCGCCTTCGAACATGGTAGGTGGTTCACCCGGGGGAACCTCGCCCGTGGCCTCGGCCGCCCAGGGCTTGGCCCCGGCGGCACCGGGATCGAACATGGTGGGCGGTTCCTCGTTCTTGGAACTCACCGCCTGTTCGACGGCATGGTCGATCTCCGCCCTCATGCCGGCGTCGGGATCGAACATGGTCTCCTGGGCGGTACGGGATTCGGCGCCGGACGCCGCCTCCACCCGAACATCCGCCCCCGCCGGTGCCGGCCCGTCCTCACCTGGACCCGCATCCTCCCCCGCCGGAGCAACCTCGCCACCGGGTTCGGCCGCCGGCCCTTCCGCCTCCTGGCCGAGCAGGGGATTGGACACGTACAGCGTCGGGGGCTCGTCGTCGTCATCGTCGTCGTCGAGCCCCTGGTCGATCTCCGGCAGGGACGCCGGGGCCAGGGCATCGGTGGGAGGCGGGGGATTGCTTTCCCACTCGGGCCATTCACCGGCGGCCGGAGGGGCCTGGTCCACAGCGGGCTGCCGGGCCTCGTCTCCTTCCGCAGCGGGCTGCTCTTCCAGTCCCAGTTGCCGGCGTTGCTCCTGCCCCAGGGTCAGTTTCTCGGTACTCTGGCGTCCGAAGTCACCTCCGGCTTCATCCTCCACGGCCCCCGACAGTTCGAGCAGGCTTTCTTTATCTGGTGCCTTTTCCAGGGCCTTGTCGATGTAGAGGTGGGCCGGTCCGGGATGCCCGGCCTCGAGCAGGAACCTGCCGATCTCCTCGAGCAACTCGGCGCCGGAAGACGCCAGCATGCAGGCACGCTCCAGGGCCTGCAGTCCTTCTTCGAGCTGTCCCTGGCCGACCAGGGCCTTGCCGTAGGCCAGGTGGCCCCGGGCGGCATCGGGGTGAAAGCCCAGGTGGCTCTCGCACACCCTGACGGCTTCGTCGGTCTGACCGCTTTGCACCAGCAGCTCGGCCAGCTCGATAAAGACCTCGGAATCGGGCTGCTCGACCAACTGCGCCCGGAGTTGCTCAATCCTGCCTGCCTGGTCCTCGCCGGCTACCATCGGGAGCGGCTCCCTTCCTTCGCGATTGCGCAAAACCCGGGCAAAAAGTAACCGAGTTCTCTGCATGCTGTCAATCTCCCCGAACCCTCCCGCCCCGGCACGGCCCGAAACACCCGCGTCGCCCATGATGCAAGGCGGCGAGGGGGTGTGCTCTCGCGCGGAGCGAAGTGAGCACGAGAGTGCGGCCCCGAGCCGCCAACCACGCCCCCCACCGGCACGGCCCGAAACACCCGCGTCGCCCATGATGCAAGGCGGCGAGGGGGTGTGCTCTCGCGCGGAGCGAAGTGAGCACGAGAGTGCGGCCCCGAGCCGCCAACCACGCCCCCCACCGGCACGGCCCGAAACACCCGCGTCGCCCATGATGCGGGAGGCGGACAAGAAAAAAGACCGCCCGGTTGAAATACCAGGCGGTCTAACAGTGTTGCAGGAGATCGTCTATGATGTGTCTTGTTTCACCCTCGGCAAGGTCACCGACACCGGCCCGTCACCGCTCTTCCTGTCGCCACTCCCGGCCCCTCGAACCAACCATCCTTGCCGCACCAAACATCCTGTCGTCTCCAGAGGGAATCTGCAGTCGATCCCCTGCAAAACCAGTTCTCCTCACCAGCTGGCCATGAAAACGCAGGTGTCACCGGGGTATCCCCCGCACGACACCTCCGAGACCACGGTCGTCTCCGGCTTTCCGCATGCCTTGAGTGCCCCTGCCAGGTAACCGGCCGTGAAGTGGCAACCATTGTTGGATTCGGCTACCTGGCAGTTGGCACAATTCTCCACCTTCAACACCAGGTGCGAGTTGGACTCCTGAACCACCGTGACCCTTCCCAGGCCCTTTTGCTGCAGCGCGTACAGGACATCGGAAAGATCGCCCGCACCAACCACCTTGCCCAGCTTCTCACCGGCACCGTACTGGTCTTTTTTCCTGGGAAGATCCCGCAACAGCTTCCCCAGCTTCTCGACCATCGCCGTACCACCCTCCCTGCGCCACGTGCTGTCCAGTCGCAGAAGAGCCATTTTCTTGTCGATCTTGCCCAGTGCAACCGCCTGCGTTTCCATGGCTTCCTCTGCCTTCAAGCCGACCTCCAGAGAACCAACCCACTCCAGTTCCGCTGCAACTGCCATGCCAACCAGCGGACGTTTTGGAAAGATGATTTCAACGCTACTGATTTCAAAAGATTACCCCTTCCGTAGAAGATACCTTGGAGGTGGCAGGCAGCAGATGTCCGTGGTGTAATTACCACGCGTTCCCGGCTGCCACCGGCCGGGGCACCAAAAACCAATACCGTTTTCCCGGCAGACGGGCCATTATACGTACCGGAGGGGGAAAGACATTGACAGACGAGTCAAGACCCGATCCGTGGTACGAATGCCACACCTGGGAATATTTTTCGACCGTGAAGGCCGGGGAGCACCAGCCGTGAAAAGCAGCGGAGTCGAGAACCATTTTCGATGTGCCGACGCAGAGATTGTGGCCGAGATGGGAAATCCAGGTTGACCTGGGGCACCTGTCGGGCACATAATGAATGCAGCACGAGCTGCCAAGGGAGGAGACGATGGCGCGAAGAGGACTTATGCATGCCGGGCTTTTGCTGGTACTGGGAGGTCTTCTGGGAAGCGGGTGCCAGCAGTACGAGTTCGAGGAACTGCCCAGTTCGGTGATCAAGGAAAGCCGCTGGGAGAGAACCGTCACCATATCGGCGGCGGCCGACATCCTGTTCGTCATCGATAACTCGGGTTCCATGGTGGGTGAGCAGCTGCAGTTGGGTGGTTCTTTCGGGGCCTTTACCTCGGAGATCGAGGACGCCTTCGGTGATGATTACCGGATTGCCGTCGTCACCACCGGGGTGGAATCCCCGGGCTGTCCTCCCTGCGGGGGAACCTATCCATCATCCTGCATGAACGAGACCGGCGAGAGCGGGCGATTCCAGAATCGCCTGGGCCACAACGACGGCACCATCCTCGATCCCAACTTTTCCTTCACCACCGATCCCAACTGCCCGGCGGTCATGAGCGCCGCGCAGAAAAGCTGCTTCTACGACACGGCCAGTGAGCGCGGCATCGCCCTGGTGGGAACCAACGGCTGCGGCTACGAGCGGGGCCTGGAGCCGGTACGCCTGGCGCTTTCCGAGCTCCAGGCCGGTCAGCCCTTCCTGCGGGAAAATGCCACCCTGGCCATCATCATCGTCTCCGACGAGGAAGACTGCGGCAGGGTCGGCGACGTCACCGAGGGTATCAGCAACGTCGGTGGAGATATCTGCTACTACTCTTCCAATGGGCGCGACCCGGAAGAAAGGACCAACGAACCGGATACGGGCAAGCCCTACGAGTTGACTCCAATAGACTATTACTACAATGAATTCATGAAGCTGAAAGGCAACCAAGTGGGCATGGTCAAGTTTGCTGCGATCGTCGGTGTCACCGATCCCGAGGATCCCTCGACCACGGAAATCACCTACTACTGGGACGACGACGACAACAGATACCGCGTCAATGCCGCCTGCGAGACCCCGGGTTGCAAGGCGCAGTGCCCACCGCCGCAGGATCCCAATAATCCCGCCCAGCAACGCAAGTACAAGAACTGCCTGACGGCCTGCGAGGCCAAGCCGGGCGTTCGCTACATCAACCTGGTCGAGATGTTCAAGGCCAATGGCGACAACGGGTTCATCGATACCATCTGCCAGAACAATTTCTCGGCCACCATGAAGGCGGTCGGGGAATTCGTCAGGTGCCCGAAGATCTTCAAATTGAACGAACCCATCCTCCACCCCGATCTGGCCAACATCCTCATCAACGACCAGGAAGTTCCCCGCTACTCCTGCGGTTTTACAGACCAGGTGCGCCTGGTCGAGTGCAGCGGCCCCGACGACGGTTCCTGCCCGGACGGTGTCGACTGCGTGCCCACCTGGACCTACCAGCCACCCACGGATCCTCCCGATCCCAAGGCCAAGGGCGGCACCATCTCCTTCGCCTCCCACTACGATCCCTGCGAGTTCTTCGAGACGGGCGAGAGCGTCCACATCGAGCTGGTCTACGTCATCCCCTGACAGACCCGGTCACCGGCCCCGCCGGCCGCATCCCGGGCAAGGAGAAGGAAACCGCTGGCGTTGCTTTTTCTTGTACCGCCTTCGTCTCCGTAGTATAAGTACTAACTCAACGTCATGGACAAGAGACGCATACTGGTAATAGACAACGATCCGGTCTTCGAGTCGCAGCTGCGCGAGCACCTGCAGATGGCTGGCATCGAGGTCACCTCCACCGACGACGGCCGCGCCGGCCTGGACACCGCCACCGGCTCCCCACCCGACGCCGTGCTGGTGGCCGCCGAGTTGCCGGGCATGAGCGGCTATTCGCTGTGCAACCGGCTCAAGCGCGCCCAGCAAACCAAGGACACGCCGGTGGTCATCGTCTCCTCGGGAGAAACCCCGGAGACCTTCGAACAGCATCAAAGCCACAAGAACCACGCCGACCTGTACCTGCTCAAGGACCAGTCTGCCGGCACGGTGGCCAAGCAGTTGCTGGCCCTGCTGGGTGGTGACTCTCCGCCCCCGTCCCCGGTGGAACCAATCGAGGATGACGAGCTCGATTCCGCCCTCGACGGCCTCACCGCTCCGACCGCGGTACAGGCCGAACCGGCTGTCGTGGAAGCGGTGGAAGACGTGGTCGAGGAGGCGGAGCTGGTCGAGGACCTGGAGCCGGTGGAAGGGACCTCTTCCACCCCTGCCGGCGCAGCCCCCTCCGGGAACGCCCCGCTCGGCGCCGACAGCGAACTGGACTCGGCCCTCGACGGCCTGACCGCACCGGCCCCGGCAACTCCTCCACCCCCGCCTCCCCCGCGCAAGAAAAAGACCAGCAAGGTCACCTCCGTCGAGGACGACGACTTCGCCTTCGATGGCAAGCTCAACTTCCTGCGCAAGAATCTCAAGAAACGTGAACGGGAACTGAGCACGGCGCAACAGGAACTGGCCCGCGCCCGGGCCCGCCTGGACGAACTGGGCCTGAACCAGAAGCGGCTCAGCGAGGAAGTCCAAACCCTGCGCAAGAACCTGCAACAGGCCGAAGGCGAGCGTGACAGCCTGGCCCAGCAGTTGCAGTCGTCCCAGGGCGAAGTACAGGAGCTGTCGGCACAACTCGAAGACAGCGTACGCCGCTTCGAGGTCGAGCGGGCGGAACTGCAGCAGCAACTGGAGGAGCAGAGCAACAAGGCCAAGGTATTGCAGGAGACGCTGAAGCTGCTCAGCCAGAAGAAGGAAGATGAGGCCCAGGCCGCCCAGGAGCAGATCGAAGACGCCCAGAAAAAGATCGACCTGCTGCAGGAATCGCTCGAGGAAGTCACCCAGGAGAAGGAATCCCGGGAACAGGAGCTGGCCCAGGAAGTGGAGGTGGAACGCGGCCGGGCCGACCTGCTGCAAGATTCCCTCGACGCCACCGTATCCGAAAAGGAGGCCCTGGAAGCACGCGTGGCCGAGCTGGAACAAGCCTTGCGCCAGGCAGCCGAGTTGCATGCCCAGTTGCAGCAGCAGTCGGAGCAGGCCCTGCAGGCGGCAGAGGAGGAAAAGCAGCGCCTGGTCGCCGACTGGGAAGCGGAAAGAAGCAACCTCGAGGCCCAGATCGGCGAGCTGGCCCAGGCGGTCCAGGTTCGCGAGCAGGAACTGAACGCCCGCATCCAGGACCGCGAACGCAACATCGAGATCCTCGAGCAGAACCTGCAGGCGGAAAAGGAGCAGGCCCACGAGGTCAGCGAGCGGCTGCAAGCAGAGATCGAGACGCTGGAAAACAAGCTATCCGACGCCGAGGAGCGCCTCTCCCAGATCACCGCCGATCACGACGCCGAACGGCGTGCCCTGGAGGAGCAGCTCGGCGATGCCTCCCGCAAGCGCGATGAACTGGCAGAGCGCCTGCAACAGCTGGAAAGAGAACACGCCGAGGCGGTCGATCGCCTGCAGAACGAACTGCAGGAGCAGAAGCATTCCTTCCAGGCACTCAAGGAATCCGCCGAGGCAGCCAGCGAAGAGCATGCCCGGTCCGAGGCCGGTTACATCGCCCAGGTAGACCAGCTGCAGGGCCAGGTGCAGGAGCTGGAGCAGCAGCTTTCCCAGCTGCAGCAGCAGCGCGAGTCGGAACTGTCCGAGGTCAGCGAACGCCTGGAAAAATCCAGCAAGAAGGCCGCCCAGCTGGAGCAGAAGCTGGAAGAAGCCCTGCTCAAGGCCTCCAGGCAGGAGCGGGAGGCAACCGGGCAGATCAAGCAGCTGCAAGAACAACTCGAACGCAGCGAAGCGGAGAAACAGCAGCTGGAGATCAGGCTGCAAGAGACCGAGCAGGGACTGGTGGAGTTACAGGGCCGGCTCGACGAGCAGCAGGAAGCCGAGCGCAACGCCACCGAGCGCCTGGAACAGCTACAGGCGGAGCTGGAGTCCGCCAGTTCCAGCTCCGAGCGCGAGCACGTTGCCCTGGAGCAGCAAATCGAGCAGCTGCGCCAGGAAAGCGAGAGCCTGCGCTCGGCCAACCAGCAACTGGAAAAGGAGCTGGATCGGCTGGAGAACGAGCAGAAGTCCGGCCAGCAGGAGGCCTCCACCCGGCACCAGAAGGAACTGGCCCGGCTGGAGGCCGAAAAGAACGAAGAACTGGCCGCCTTGCAGGCCCAAATGCAGGAAGAGCTGGAGAAGGCGGAAGCGGAGAAGACCGAGGCCCTGGAGAAGCTGAAGCAGGTCTCCGACAGGAAACTGTCCAAGTACCAGGAGGCCGTGGCCCAGGCCAGGGAAAAGCTGGAGAAGATGAAGGCCCGGCTCGAGCAGGCCAAGGAGCAGGAAAAGCGCCTGCGGGTACGGGAGAAGAAGGTCGTCGAGGCCTTGCAGAAGGCCCGCCAGGTAATCGCCACCCTCAAGCAGAAGGATTGACCCCGCTCACCACAGGGCCAGGCCGGTGGCCGGATCGGTGGTGCGACGGGGGATCTCGCCCTCCAGCCGCATCACCACGAACTCGCAGGCGAACACCCGGCACCCCTCCAGCAGGTGCCCCCCGTGGCAGGCACCCTGCTCGTCCGCCAACACGGCGTGCAGGTGGGCGAAGGGCTGGCCCTCCTTCTCGGAGACGTTGCCGCTGAGAGAGACTATCTCCAGGGGTTGTTCCCATTCCCGGGTGCGATAGCTGCCGGCAGCCTGGTCGAAGTAGCCCAGGCGGGCCCGCTCCACCGCACCGATGGCCCACACGGCGCCGGCACGAATGTCATGCTGGTGGCAGAAGGCGGTGAGCTGCTCGAGCAGGTCGTCGCCGCGTTCCAGCCGCCCCATCAGGAGTCTGCTGCCGGTAAAGACGAATTCCTTCATGACCACCTCCCGCAGAAACATCTACCCCCAAGCCACCCGCAAGGCAAGCAGGCCGGCGCCCCGGATACAATTGCCGCGCCGGCCGCGCAGGCGAAGCTGCCCGTAGCTGCGAGCTTGCCGAGCAGCGGAGGGTAGCGAGGCGTTAAGCAGGCCGGCGCCTCGGAAACAATCGCCGCGCCGGCCGCACCAGTGAAGCCGTCCGGAGCAACCTTGAAAATACGCCCCTCCTGTGCGATTGCTGGCGGCGTGATGGAAAGCGACACCACGGCAGAACGGTTGCGCCCCTGGCGACGGCACCTGCCCGCCCTGGCCGCCTACCTGCTGCTGACCATGGTCTACTGCCACCGGGTGGTCGGCCACCTGTTCGACCACCTGGCCGGCCACGGCGGCGACGGCTGGCAGAACCTGTGGAACATGTGGTGGCTGCGCCAGGCCATAACCAGTGGAGTCAACCCCTACTTCACCACCCTCTTGCACCATCCCCATGGTCACACCCTGCTGTATCACACCCTCAACCCCTTCAATGGCATGCTGGCGCTGCCGTTCGATTTCCTGCTGGGCCAGCCGGCCGCCTACAACCTGGTCTTTCTGTTCTCCTTCGTGGCTTCCGGCTTCACCATGTACCTGCTGGCCCACGAACTGGGAGCCGGGCGAGTGGGAGCCTTCCTGGCCGGCTGCCTGTTCACCTTTTCGCCCTTCCATTTCGCCCATGCCCAGGGGCACCTGCAACTCACGGCCATGGAATGGTTGCCGCTGTTTCTACTCCTGGCCTGGAGGCTCTGGCAGCGGGGCGGCGTCGGCAACGGCCTGGGGGCCGGTCTCAGCCTGGGAATGACCACTTTCTGCAGCATCTACTACCTGGTGGCCGGAGTCCTGGTGGCGGGCCTGGCCGCCGTCTACCTGGCCGTGCGCCAGCCGCGGCGCCTGGTCGACAGGCGCCTGTGGTGGTCGCTGGCGGCGGCCGGGGCCAGTTTCCTTCTCAGCGGCGGAGTGCTGGTGGTGGCCATGCTGCTGAGCTATCGCCAGGCCGGCTTGGCCCCCGCTCACCAGTCCAGCTACTGGTCGGCCGACCTGCAGGCCTTCCTGGTACCCTCCTGGATCCTGGCCTACGGCGACTGGTTCGCCGGCATCTCTTCCCGCTGGACGGGCAACTCCGCCGAGTGCAGCCAGTACCTGGGCCTGCTGCCGTTGGGCCTGGGCGTGGTCGCCCTGTGGCCGGGTTCCCGGCGGCCGCGCCCCTGGGGCTGGCTGGCGTTGTTGCTGCTGGGAGTGGTGCTCAGCCTGGGGCCCCACCTGCACTGGGGCGGCCGTATCCATCACCAGTTGCTGCTGCCTTTCGGGTGGCTGGAACGCCTGCTGCCCTGGCTCGGCCTCAGTGGCGCCCCGGTTCGCTGGCACATCGTCACCCTGGTGGCCCTGGCGGTGCTGGCCGGCCTGGGGCTGGGACGCATTCACCACCGGCTGCTGCAGGCTGGAAGCAGGCGGCGAATGCTGCTGCTGGCCGCCATCATCGCCGCCTGCCTGGCCGAGTACTGGCCCCGCTGGGTCGAGACCCGGCCGCTTCCCCGGTTGGAATTCTGCCGGCAGATCGCCCGGGCGCCCGCCGGCGAAGCGGTCTACGATCTCGGCGACGGCAACGAGGCCCTGCTGCGCCAGACGCTGCACCACCATCCACTGGTGGGCGGATACATCGCCCGTACCAGCCGCCGGGCGCTCGACTTCCTGCGCAGCCAGCCGCTGTTGCGCATCCTGCGCGGCGAGTCCAGCGCCCCGGCCAGCCGGGTGCTGGCCCTGGCGGCCGGCCTGCGCCTGCGCCATCTCATCGTACCTGCCGGGCGCCAGCGCCCGGAGCGATTACGCCGGCTGGGGCTGGTGCTGCTGGCGCAGGAAGCCGGCCTTCAATGGTGGGCCATTCCATGGTAAGGACGACGGCATGAAGCCTTCGCCCGGCGACCGCAGGTTGCGACTGACGGCGCTGGCGGCGGTGCTGGCGCTGGCCGGCCTGTGCCTGGCCCTGCTGCGCCCCCCCCGGGCCCCCGGGCACGGTCTGCAAGCCAGCTTCTGGGACAACAGCAGCTGCAGCGGCCAGCCACGCCTGCGCCGGACGGTGCGCAGCCTGTTTCTCTCGGCCGACGGCAACCTGGGCTCCAGCCGGCAGGTGGACTACTGCATCCGCTACCAGGGACGGTTGGTGGTCGAGCGGGAGGGCAGCTACCAGTTCCAGCTCGATTCCGACGACGGCTCGCGCCTGTTCATCGACGGGCGGTTGGTGGTGAACAACGGCGGCATTCACGTGCGCCGGCAACGGCAGGGCAGCGCCGACCTGGCGGCCGGTTCCCATGCCGTGCGCCTGGAGTACTTTCAGACGGTGGGTGACAGCTTCCTGCGGGTACGCTGGCGTCCTCCCGGCCAGGACGGCTGGGAGGAGATCCCGCTGGAGTTGCTCTGCCCGGATGACGACGGCAGCTGCCGGCCGCAACCGGCACCGGCCGGCCGGCGCTGGCTGGGCATCCTGGCCGTGCTCTGCCTGGTGCTGGCGGCACTGTCGCTGCTGTTGGCCTGGCGCCGCTGGCTGGCAGGAAAGCTGGGGCGGGAGACGTGGCGGCGCGGCTGGGTCGTCGACCTGGCGTGCCTGGCCGTGGTCCTGCCCTTCTACCTGCAGACCATCGGAGTTCGTTACCAGCACGAACCCTTCCTCGTGGGCGACTCGCCCTATTACGCCAACGTCGTCATCTCCCTGCTCGGCGACGGCGACCTTGACCAGCACAACCAGACCGACCGCGACATCTTCGAGCGCCCCAGCCCGGCCAGCCGCATCGACATGTATCGCAGCAACATCGCC
>Ga0190359_1002668_pt1 | contig 10558 bp, 5 predicted proteins | sample 48721823_MG_FD_161269 | JGI IMG/M metagenome (GOLD analysis project Ga0190359, IMG submission 161269) | Hydrothermal vent microbial mat bacterial communities from Southern Trench, Guaymas Basin, Mexico - 4872-18-2-3_MG | ecosystem: Environmental > Aquatic > Marine > Hydrothermal vents > Microbial...
CGGCAGAGGGTCTCGGACCCGCTTTCGTCCCCGACGTCCCCGGCGACTACATCATCAGGACCACCGTCTCGGACGGCACTGGCAGGAGCTCGTTCACAGACACCGTCGTCACCGCCAGCTCCTGCGGCGACGCCGCCCCACAGGTCGACTCCGTGGCAGCATCGCCCGCCGCCCCGGGTGTCGGCCAGCTCGTAGCACTCGCGGTCTCCGTCTCCGATGCCGACAACGCCGCCGAATGCGGTCTCTCACAGACCCTCGACGTCGTATCGTCCTTCGTCGGTCGTCCTGCCGGCTCGCAGGCCGAGCTCGCGCCGGCAGAGGGTCTCGGACCCGCTTTCGTCCCCGACGTCCCCGGCGACTACATCATCAGGACCACCGTCTCGGACGGCACTGGCAGGAGCTCGTTCACAGACACCGTCGTCACCGCCAGCTCCTGCGGTGACGCCGCCCCACAAGTGGACTCTGTGGCCGCATCGCCCGCCGCCCCGGGCGTAGGCCAGCTCGTCACACTCGCGGTCTCCGTCTCCGACTCCGACAACGCTCCGGCACCGGATGGTTGCGGCCTGGTCCAGACCCTCGACGTCGTATCGTCCTTCGTCGGTCGTCCTGCCGGCTCGCAGGCCGAGCTCGCACCGGCGGAGGGGCTCGGACCCGCTTTCGTCCCCGACGTCCCCGGTGATTACATCATCAGGACCACCGTCTCGGACGGCACGGGCAGGAGTTCGTTCACAGACACCGTCGTCACCGCCAGCTCCTGCGGCGACGCCGCCCCACAGGTCGACTCCGTGGCGGCATCGCCCGCCGCCCCGGGTGTCGGCCAGCTCGTCACGCTCGCGGTCTCCGTCTCCGATGCCGACAACGCCGCCGAATGCGGTCTCTCACAGACCCTCGACGTCGTATCGTCCTTCGTCGGTCGTCCTGCCGGCTCGCAGGTCGAGCTCGCGCCGGCAGAGGGTCTCGGACCCGCTTTCGTCCCCGACGTCCCCGGTGACTACATCATCAGAACCATCGTCTCGGACGGCACGGGAAGGAGTTCGTTCACCGACACCGTCGTCACCGCCAGCTCCTGCGGCGACGCCGCCCCGCAAGTGGACTCCGTTGCCGCATCGCCCGCCGCCCCGGGTGTCGGCCAGCTCGTCACGCTCGCGGTCTCCGTCTCCGACTCCGACAACGCTCCGGCACCGGATGGTTGCGGCCTGGTCCAGACCCTCGACGTCGTATCGTCTTTTGTCGGTCGTCCTGCCGGCTCGCAGGCCGAGCTCGCACCGGCGGAGGGGCTCGGACCCGCTTTCGTCCCCGACGTCCCCGGTGATTACATCATCAGGACCACCGTCTCCGACGGCACGGGAAGGTCGAGTTTCACAGACACGACCGTATCCGTCAGCGTTTGCGGCTCGCAGGAGCCAGTGGCCCTCATCGAGGTTCTGGGCCCGGTATCGGCTGGCCCTGGCGACGACGTGGTCGCCCCCGACGTCAACGTGGACGATCTCGTGGCACTGGACGCGTCTTCGTCCTACGACACAGATGCCCAAGCGCCGTGTCTGCTGGACGTGAGGTTGCTCTACCACTGGCGCTTCGTGGCCAAGCCGGTAGACAGCCACGCCGAGTTCAACGATCCCGACATCGTCAACCCGTCCTTCCGCACCGACCGTCCCGGCACCTACCGGATCGAGCTGGCGGTGTCGGATGGACTGCACGTCTCCTACGCGTATCTCACCATCACGGCCAACCCCGCGGTGGTGCTGCGCACGGCCTCCGGCTTCACCGTCACATTCGTGGCCGGCCGTGACGCCTACTTCGACAGGCCGGAGGGTGTGACCGTGGACGGCTCGGGCGCAATCTACGTCGCGCAGAACGGCAACGACTCGATAACGCGCACCAGCGGCGGAGTGACCACGAGGGTATCCGCCGGAGGCTGGCTGCAGAACCTCCACGACATCGCCTGGTACTCCGACAACGACACGTTCTTCGTCACAAGCAGCGGTGTTGATGCCATTGTCCGACTCGATCAGGCTGGCAACCAGACCCTGTGGTCGCAGCCCGGTCAGGCCAACAACCCGGCAAGCCTCGTGCTGTTCACCAACAACGGGGGCCAGGAGCGCCTGCTCGTGATGGAGCAGGGCAACGACCGGATCGACTTCTTCGATCCGTCCGACAATCCCCTGGCGTTCCGTGTTGGCACTGAGAATTTCGGTGACAACCTCAACAACGCATGGGGAGTCGAAGCCGCGGTGATAGGCGGGGTCAACTTCTACTACGGAACCGACCAGGCCAACGACGAGCTGTGGCGAACCGACACGGTAAACGACCTCAGCCTGGCTAACTTCCTTGACAATCCGCGTGACGTTGCCCGGACGATCACCGGCTCCGGACGCCTCGCCGTCGCCGATTCCGGAAGCGGCATGCTGCTTCTCATCGACGACTGCGGCTCGCCTCCCTGCCCGGCACAGGCAATCGTGTGGGGACCGTGGCAACCGTGGGGGCTGCACTTCGAGACACCAAGCGATCTGCTTGTAACCGACCGGGACGGAGACAGCCTGTTCCGGGTGAGCGGGCCTTTCTGATGGTAAACCAGGGCTGGAGATGGCCGTCCTACCCTGAATCCTTTCGGGGACGCGCCCTGCCCTCACCGGCGGCCATTTCCAGCCCTTTTCTCGTAAAGCAACGCACCACCCCATTTTTAAAATCGTCCCCGGAGCAATGATGGGTGCGTATTTACGTGCATGAATCCGAGGAGGCGCCGTCATGAAGAAGCTCCCTTCCGTCCTGGTGCTGTCCTGGCTGGTGGTTGCGGGATGCTCGCACGATCTCGGCGGGCCCCAGCCGCAGGTGTCCGTCCTGGAGCCCGCGCTGGTTTGCAACGGTCTCGACACCACCGTCACCATCAGCGGCGACGGCCTGTCGCCGGCAGAGGAGAAGTCGCTGACCGACCATCCCCGCCTGGCCCTGCCGCGGGTCAGCCTCGTTCCAAGCCTCACGCTTGAGGGCAAGGCATGGAGCGGCGACCCCGTGCAGATCGACGAGGATCTGCTCTCTTGGTCCAGCCAGCAATCGATGACCATGGGGCTGAAGCCCGGGCTTCAACCGGGCGTGTACGACATCCAGTTGGACAACTTCAACGGCAACCAGACGGTGCTGGAAGACGGCCTCGTAGTGGTGCCGCCGCCGGAGCTAGACAAGGTCGACCCCGACCTCATCTGCGTTGAGCAGTCCGCCAGGACACTTACGCTCACCGGCAGGTACTTTCTCCGGGCGGGCAGCTCGCTTCCCGTGGTGATCATCGGAGATCGGGAGTTTCCTGCATCTGCTCTCGACGGCTGCGAGCAGCTTCCCGGGCCGGTGGCCGATGCCGAGCTTTGCACGACACTCACCGTTGATATCGATCGGGGGGCACTCGCCCCCGGGCCCTACGGGGTTGCTGTGCGAAACCCCGAGCCGGCGGGCTGTACCTCTCAGGAGGACGTGACGCTTGCGGTGGTGCCGCTCCCGGTGATCGAGAAGGTGGATCCCGATCTCGTCTGCGTCGAGCAGGGAGACGGCACCATCACGCTCACCGGGCAGGGGTTCCTCTCGATCGATGGCAACCTGCCGGCCGTGACAATCGGCAGCCTGCAGGTCACCGCGGACTCGACCGACGGCTGCACCGCGGTGGAGGGCACGCTGCTCGACGCAAGGTCGTGCACCACGCTGGTGCTCACGCTGCCGCAAGGCTCGCTGTCGCCGGGCAGCTACCCGGTGTCAGTAACCAACCCGGACCCTGCTGGATGCAGCTCGGAGGAGCAGGTCACCATGGCGGTGGTGCCGCCTCCGGTGCTCGAAAAGGTGGATCCCGATCTCGTCTGCGTGGAGGAAGGTGACAACACGCTCACCTTGACCGGGCAGGGGTTCCTCTCGGTCGACGGCGAGCTTCCCATGGTGACGATAGGCAACGTGACCGTGACGGCAGACTCGGCAGGCGACTGCAATCCCGTCGCCGGTACGCTGCACGATGCATACTCCTGCACCACGCTCGTGGCAACGCTGCCACAAAACGCGCTTCCGGAGGGCAGCCACCCCGTCTCGGTAACCAACCCCGCCCCGGCCGCTTGCAGCTCCGAGGAAAACGTGTCGATAGCGGTGGTGGGTTCTCCCGAGATCACGGCCCCGCCGCAGCCGGATCTAGTATGCACCGGCGAGGACGAGAGCCTGGTGCTGACCGGAGATGGCTTCCTCGACGCGGGCGGGGCGCTGCCCTCGGTGACAATCGGAGGGCAGACACTACAGGCAAGCTCGGTATCCGGCTGCAGCGATGTCGGTGGCACCCAGATCCCCACGAGGAGCTGTACCACCCTCACCGTCGACATTCCCGCGGGCACGCTGCCGGAAGGACAGCTCGACGTCAGCGTGACCAACCCTGCGCCCGCCGCCTGCTCCAGCCCTCCGGTAACTCTCTACGCACTGCCGCCGCCGGTGGTGGATGCAAGCCGGCCGTCGCCCCCGTGCACGCAGGATCCCACCGCGCTCGACATCACCGGAAGCGGCTTCGCCGTGGTGGACGGCGTACAGCCCGTGGTCGAGGTGGAGGGCAGCCAGGTGAACATCACATCCATGAGCGGTTGCACGGCCTACCCCGGCCCGGCAGAGACGGTGCAAATCTGCACCGGCATCGCGGTCGATCTGCCGGCCGGCCTGATCAGCATCGGCAGCTACTCGCTGACGGTGTTCAACCCGGATCCTCCCGGTTGCCAGGCGGTGTTCGACAGCGCCATCGGGCTTCCCCCTACCATCGACAGCATATCACCGGTGCGCATATGCGAGACGGGCGGCCAGGTGACGGTGAACGGCTCCAACTTTGCAGACGGCGCGGTGGTGAGCATCGACGGCACCGACGTTCCCACGGCCTTCGTCGGCCCCACCCGCCTGCTGGCGGACGTGCCGGCCGGCTTCGCCGGCGGTCTCTACGACGTCATCGTCACCAACCCGGACGGCTGCTCCACCACGATGGAGCAGGCGCTGCAGATAGTCGAGCTGCCCCTGGTCTACTACGTCGACCCGCCGGTGGTGTACAACGGTGTAAACACGCAGGTCACCATCTTCGCCTCTGGTATCGCCGGCACCGTGACCGACGTCTCCATGCGGCCTACCGGACAACCCGGGCCCGTCTCATCCATAGACTTCAACTTCAACCCCCTGAAACCCAACCGGGTGCAGGCGATAATCCCGCAGGGCACCACTCCGGGGCACTACGATATCATCGTCACCGACGACGTCGGCTGCGTGGCGGAGCTGGTAGACGGCCTTACCGTGACCGACGCGCTGACCCTGGCGGTGGACAGCATGCTGCCGCCGTTCGGCTGGAGCGCGGAGGAAACCCCCGTCGTGATCTACGCTCGCGATCCGGTGAACCCGCCCGAGGAACAGTTCATGCCCACCCCGCGGGCTTATCTCAATCCCACAAACGCCGGCCCGGGCACCGTGGCCTCCGCGCTCGAGTCGGTGGCTTTCGTGGACGCGACCAGGCTGAACGCGGTCGTTCCCGCCGGGCTGTCGCTGGGACACTACGATCTCATCGTCGTCAACCCCGACGGGGCGGTGGGCCTGCTTCCCGACGCATTCCTGGTGTCCGAGGAAGCCCCGCCGGTGGTCTACGACATCAGCCCCGGCTCGGTGGTCAACCAGGCCGGGCAGAACGTCACCGTCTCCGGTGACTACTTCGACACCCCGGCGGTGGACCTCACGTGCAAGGCGCCCGACGACACGCTGGTACAGGTCAGCGGAGTGGTAAACTCCTGGGACGTGCAATACATCGATGTCACCTTCGACATGTCGCCCGTGCCGGCCGGCTCGGTCTGCGTGCTTCGGGTAACCAACCAGGACGGGACATACTTCGATTACTCGGCACTGTCGGTGACGAACCCCTCACTGAACCTGTCGGACTTCGCCGCGGCCAGCAGCATGCTGACACCGCGACGGGCCCCGGCCGCCGTCGCAGGCCGGCCCACCCTGACCGCGCGGTTCCTCTACGCGGCGGGAGGCGACAACGGCTCCGCCTCGGGCGCCTACGACAGCATCGAGGCGGCGCCGGTGGATCCCTTCGGCGACCTGGGCTCCTGGTTCGAGCTTCCGTATGCCCTGCCGGGGCCGCGCACCCTGGCCGGGGCCGTGCGGATCGGCAGGTTCGTCTACATCGTCGGCGGCAACGACGGTACTTCTGCCGTCAACACGGTATACCGTGCCGAGGTGCTTCGCCCGGGCGACGTGCCCGAGATAACGGACGCAGACATTCGGCTCGGCGACGGCGTCGGCCTGGACGGCGGCACCTGGTACTACCGCGTGGCCGCCACGTTCCCCGCCAACGATCCGCAGAACCCGGGGGGAGAGTCGCTTGCGTCGGATCCCCTGGTCATACAGGTGCCCGACCGGCCGGAGAAGATCAACATCACGCTGGTATGGACTTCCGTGCCGAGGGCTTCCGGCTACCGCATCTACCGCAGTCCGGCCCCTGACATGCAGAGCGGCTCGGAGCGGCTGATCGCCGAGGTGGGCCCGTCGCCGCAGACCTACACCGACGCCGGAGACACCGCGGGAACCGAGGCGCCGCTTCCCTTCGGAAGCCTTGGCAGGTGGGCGGCCATGCCGAGCATGCTCCAGGCACGCGAGGGAGCCGGCGTGACGTTCGCACGGGATCCCGTTTCCGCCGACACCTATTACATCTATGCCATCGGCGGTCGGGACGAGACCGGAGCGCTTCTTTCGAGCTACGAGTACCTGCCGGTCACGGTCGAAGCCGACGGCACGCACACCGTAGGCGCATGGACCGGGGGCCCGAACGCCCTGGGCGTCGCGCGCTGGCAGCTGGCGGCGTTCCTTGCCGATCCGGTACATGCCCCCATCGCCGGGACCGACACGTGGATCTACGCCGGGGCGGGTATAGCAAGCAACGCCATAGCAGGAAGAAGAGTGGAAGCGGCCCAGGTGCAGGCAGGCGGCGACCTCGGCACCTGGACCAGGGTGGTGGACATGAGCCCTTCCAGGGCCGGTTACGGCTACACCCTGGCCAACTCCATGCTGTATGCCTTCGGCGGTCTCAACGCCCAGGCCGACGACGGAGGCGCCTCGGCGCGAATCATAGATCCGGTTCCCACCCTGGAGAACTGGAACAACCTGGGCCTTTCAATGACCGAACCGCGATACCTGATGGGTAGCCTCACCGAAAGCGCTTTCATCTTCCTGGTGGGCGGCTGGAACGGCACCGCGGTCACCAACTCGGTGGAAAAGACCGTCTGGTGAGGAGGAATGCCATGAAGACATTTTCCCTTGTCCTTGTTGTTACGGTGGCATGCGCAACAGCGCCGCAAGCCCTGGCCGGCACGGAAGCCCCCGTCACCGACAAGGGCGGCTCGGCGGCGGTGGTGCTCGGGGCAAGTGTCGGAGCCTTTCTCCCGCAGGTGTCGTCCGAGCTGGGTACTCACGTGATGGGAACGGTCGAGGCCGGTTACGTGTTCTCCGCCCTCGACGGGCGAATGCAGGTGTTCGGCTCGCTTTCGTACACCCAGCCGAGACGAAGCCAGCGGCTCGACGATCCCCGTGTCCCGGGCGGCAGCTACGAGTTCACCACCATCCAGCGCGAGTTCGCGATAGACGCGGGGCTTCTGTTCAGATTCCTGCCGATAGGATCCAGGTTCAACGGTTACGCGTCGCTGGCACCGAGGATCTTCCTGCTGCAGACCGAGAGCTACGGCGAGGCACAGGGCGAGAAGTTCGGTACCAACACGGAAAACTCCACGAAGATCGGCTTCTGCTTCGCCCTGGGCGGCGAGGTGGTGCTCGGGCCGGGCAGGCTCCTGCTGCAGGCTGCGTTCTCCTACTCCCAGCTCCAGCACGACCTGACCGGCAACGTGCCCACCGGCGCCATCGTGATCTCCGCCGGCTACCGGCTGTTTTTGTAGCAATTGAATACAAAGAGGAGGAGGAAAAACCTGTGCCCACTCGGTGTCAAACCGTTCCTCCACAGTGCCAGGTACGGGCCGAATTAGCTATCGGGGTGGAAACTTGCCAGTCGGTCACTGTTGGAGCTTAGATCCAGACCATGAACCTGGAGTTGCCCACCTGCACGCTAGTCATTCTCCTGGCAATGCCGGTCGCGGCCGGAGAGTGGACAGTAACCGGCGAGACGCTCACCGATGTACCCATTCAGGTGGGTGGCCGGCTGAACCTGCAGGGCCCGCTGGGTCTGCAGGCCTCTACCAGCCTGGGGGTACTGCCCGGACCCTACGTGGATCTCATCAACGTCATCGTAGTGGCAGCTGGTGGCTACGACCGGCAAACGGCCGACCTGGTGAAGAGTTCCCTGCGTAACTCCCTCATCTGGCGCCTGCACCTGGGCTGGAAGCCATGGGCCGAGCACGGGTTCTATTTCGAAGTGGGCTATACGCTGGCAGCGCTGGGGGGCGGCCTGGAGGGGGAACAGTTGATTACCCTTTCCACAGGCGTGGAACCGCCCATCACCGACCCCACCAGCGGCCGGGAGTACGAAGTAAGTTCCATGCTGCACCTTATCGATCTGGAGCTGGGCTGGCGCTGGTTGTTGTGGCGGGGGCTTACCATCCGCCTGGCTGCGGGGTTCGCTGGCACCCTGGGAGCTCAGACAACGGTATCGCCGAACTACCGGCCGGTGGCTCACCAGGCGGTGGAGCGTTTTTGTCAGGCTTCGGCCACCTACCTCGACGACATCTATACCTCTTATGTCTTCACCCCGGTGTTCTCCGTGGCTGCCGGCTGGAGCTTTTAAACAGTTGCTCAGGGGGTTACCGCTGCTTGCTAGAGGGGTCGTTCCAGTGTATCGCCCCCGCTACGAGGAAAGGTACCGGTCTCGAAGCGTAGCTGCACACCCTCGCGGGCGCCGAAGATCACCAGCCGGCTCCCTTCCAGGCTCTGGGCCCGGCGTCGGCAGGCCCTGATCTTGGCATCCACGTCCTCGTCGCTCTGCATGGGGTCATGGTGGGTGACGGCCAGCTGCTTTACCTTCGCCTGCAGGGCCAGGTCTACCAGGGTGGTGGCCCGGCTGTGCCCCCAGCCCACTCGTTGCAGATACTCGGCGTCACCGTACTGTCCATCGGCTACCAGCAGGTCGGCCCCTCCGGCGAAGTCGAGGAAGCGTTGCGGTATCTGCCGGGGTAGGTCTGGACTATCCAGGGCCTGTTGCCGGTTATCCAGCAAGGTATCAAGTTCGTGGTCGGACAGGTAGACGATCTTGACGTCACCACACCGGAAGCGAAAGCCGGTGGCCCCGCCCGGGTGGTTCAGAGCCAGGCTGTCGACCTGGAAGTCCCCTACCCTGCCGCCGACGGCATCCAGGTCACGGCGCTCGACGCGGGCGCGCAGCTCCGAGAATTCCACCGGGAAATAGTCCGACTTCATCTGCCCGGTCAGCAACTCGAAGGTGCGATCGTCAGGCCCGCTGGTGTAGACGTAGAAGGTGTTGCGGGGATCGTATACCGGTGGAAAGAAGGGAAAACCCTGGATGTGGTCCCAGTGGGTGTGGCTGAAGAACAGGTGGCCGGTGACCGCATCCAGGTTGCGATCCAGCATGTCCAGGCCCAGTTCCCGCATGCCGCTGCCGCCGTCGCATACCACCAGGGTATTGTTGGTGTGCAGTTCCAGGCAGGCGGTGTTGCCGCCGAAACGACTGGTACGGAATCCCGGCGTGGGAATGGACCCGCGTGTTCCCCAAAAGCTCACGAAAATGTCCATCAGCGGCTTTCCTCGAACTCGAACACGGCGTCACCGATGGCGATCTTGTCGCCGTGACTGAGCACGGCGGCATGAACCCGTACACCGTTGAGAAGGGTACCGTTGCGGCTACGCTGGTCCTCGATGCGGTAACCGGCTCTCACTTGACGAATGACCACGTGACGGCGAGACACCTCCAGGGAATCGACCTTGATGTCGGCCTGTTCACCACGGCCCACTATGACTTCCTGCTCGCCCACCAGGAAAGTTCTGCCCATTCCCGGCCCCTGTACCTGTCGCAACACCGCGGGCCGGGCGCTCTTGCCGCTGCGCGCCACCATGAATTGCCTGGTGGGAGATCCCCTGGTCTCGTCGTCCCAGTCGTTGCCCATGTCCATCACTCCTGTGCTTGCGCCCGTTGCTCCCTTGCAGACAACAGGCCATACAGCGTGCCGAACACGATGTAGCCGCTTACCAGCGCAAACAGGTACTCCGGAAACACCATCAGTATGCCACACAGGTATACAGCAACCACATTGGCCATCTGGAATATGTTGACCGCCCTATGTCTCCGCGGCACCACTTTGGGCACCGGCAGTGAAGAGAGCATGCCGACGCCCAGCAGCACCAGCAAACCCACTCCGTAGGGCAACCAACTTTCCGGTAACTGGTACTTGAACCAGATGGCCAAGGCAGTACCGGAAATGGCTCCTCCCGAGGTGGTGGGCACGCCGGAGAAGAATCGCTCACCAGCAGGATGCTCGGCCAGGTTGTAACGAGCCAGGCGTACCGCCGCGGCTACAGTATAGAAGCCGCAACCCAGGGCCGCCAGTACACCGCTGGGGGA